>Ga0209491_10000532_pt1 | contig 76854 bp, 64 predicted proteins | sample BON02_FD_187213 | JGI IMG/M metagenome (GOLD analysis project Ga0209491, IMG submission 187213) | Freshwater microbial communities from Lake Bonney liftoff mats and glacier meltwater in Antarctica - BON-02 (SPAdes) (version 2) | ecosystem: Environmental > Aquatic > Freshwater > Ice > Glacier...
CCTCAAAATCTTTCTCTATCGCCGTGCTGACCGCGCTCGCCTTGAACATCTGAACCCCCAAAATTTATGGAGAGCCTCTGAATCATACATGATTCTTATAGGTCAAGAAAATATGACGGGTGGTAAGGGGGTTAAGTATCTGCGTTTGCTATCAAGGAGTCAATTGGCTAGCTTTTTGGCCGCTTTCGTCAACTACGTATGCAAAGGGGATAATCACTTCCCGCTTGACTTGGCCCGTTTTGTTTCTTAATTGTTCCGTATTCGTTCCCAGAACAGGATAGTGGACATGCTCACGCAAAAGCAACATGAATTGCTGTGTTTCATCGATGACAGGCTCAAGGATAGCGGCGTTTCCCCCTCGTTCGAGGAAATGAAGGAGGCGCTTGGCCTAAAGTCGAAGTCCGGCATTCACCGGCTGATCAGCGCGCTCGAGGAGCGGCACTTCATCCGCCGCCTGCCGAACCGGGCGCGCGCTTTGGAAGTGTTGAAGCTGCCCGAGGGCGGCGTCCACGAAACCACCCATTCCAATGTCATTGCCCTGCACCCCGAAACCACGGTGCGCGAGGTGATTTCCAATCCTGCGCCAGCGGCGGCGAACAATGATGTGATCGAAATTCCCTTGCACGGCCGGATTGCCGCTGGCGCTCCGATCGAGGCGATGGAAGGCCAGTCGGCGCTCAGCGTTCCTGCGGCCCTGCTTGGTCCCGGCGAACATTATGCGCTGGAAGTGTCCGGTGACTCGATGATTGACGCCGGCATTCTCGACGGCGATTATGCGCTGATCCAGAAAACCGAAGTGGCGCGCGATGGCGAGATTGTCGTGGCGCTGATCCACGACGAAGAAGCCACGCTAAAATATCTCCGCAAGGAAAATGGGCGGATCCGCCTCGACCCGGCCAATGCCGCTTATGCGCCGCAAATATATGGCGAGGGCGAAGTGCGCATTCAGGGCAAGATGGCCGGATTGCTGCGCCGCTACTAGTCGCGATTGCTCCTGTTATAGCGGTCGGCCTCACCGCTGTGATAGCGGGTCCATACATGCTTGCCGGTCCAGTCTAGCGCGGTGGTTATTTTCTGATTTTCCAGATCGATGGTCATGCCGCCGACCTGCGCCAACAGGTTTCGGTCGGCCTTGAGCCAGCGCGGCTGACAGCTTGCCGGCAGCCATCTCTCGCTGACCACGATATCCGCACGGCGACAAGCCGCCGATAGCGAGAGAGCGGAAATATAATGAGAACTGCGGGTCGCCAATATCTGCCAGTCGCGCCCGTCCTTGCGCAAGGTGACGAGACAGGCGTCGGCATTGCAATCGGCATTGGGCCAGTCTTCCAGCGCCTGCGAATCCCCTTCCACTCCGGCATTTTCCCGGATCATGTCGCGAATAAAATCACCGCTGCGGCTGCGCAGCATCGCCAGTTCTCCCCGATCATTGCGGATGGCGACATGACGGCCGTCGCCCGTAATATAGAGATCGGGCGCGCGGGTGCCCGCGATGATCAGCGCCCCGATCAGCGCCGGCACCAGCCCCCAATAGCGCCAGCGCTCCCGCCACAGGCAGAGCCATAGGCCGCCGAGCAACACGAAACCGAAGGCGATCACCGGCATGGTCGGCAACATCGTCACCGCGCCGGGCCGGCTAGAAACAAAATGCGCGAGCGCGATCAGGCCGTTCAGCGCCTTTTCGCAAAGCCACCAGACCGGCGCGCCGAGACCGATACCGTCGAGCAGCAAGGCCAGCGCCTCCAGCGGCATGATCACGAAGGTGGTCAGCGGAATCGCGATGATATTGGCCAAAGCGCCGTAAAGCCCGGCCTTGTGAAAATGGTAGAGGGCAATCGGCATCAGCGCGATTTCCACCACCAGACCGGTCAGGAATAGCGAATATATGAACCGCCCGACGCGGCGCATCACAGACTCCTCGCGCAGCATGAACAGCGCCTTGATCCGCGGATGTTCGTGCAGGGCAATGATCGCGGTAACCGCCGCAAAACTGAGCTGGAAGCTCGGCCCGACCAAAGCTTCCGGCCAGAATATCAGTACGAATAGCGCGCCCGCCGCGACCATCCGCAAGGTGATCGCGCTGCGCCCCATCATCAGCGCGACCAGCACCAGCAGGGCCGCGACGCAGGCCCGGATCGTCGGCACCTGCGCGCCGGTCATCAACGTATAGGCAACCGCCGCCAGCGCCGCGCATGCAGCCGCCACGACCGGCAACCGGAAGCGCAGCGCCAGCGGCGGCGACAGAGCGAGCGACTTGAGCACCAGCAGATAGATAGCGCCGACCACCGCGGTCACATGCCGGCCGCTGATCGAGAGCAGATGCGCCAGACCGCTGCGCCGCATCGCTTCGGCGTCCGCTTCGTCGATTGCGCCGCGATCCCCGGTGGCCAGTGTCGCACCAATCGCACCGGCAGCGCCGGACATCTGCGACTGGACATGAGCCGACAGCTGCTGCCGGTAACGCGACAGGGCAAAAAGCGGATCGGCGGGTTGCAATATCCTGATCTCGCCCAGCGCCTGCCCGGTCGCGCCAAGCCCCAGGAACCAGGCGCGTTCGGAAAAATCATAAGCGCCGGGCAGCGCCGGCATCGCCGGTGGCATCAGCCGCGCGCGCAGCTGGATCAGCGCCCCGTCCTGCAAATCGGGATCGGCCTGTTCGAGCGGCACATTCACCCGCACCCGCGGCGGCAGTCCTGCATTTTCTCCGGTGCGCAGCGTCAGCCGGACCATGTTGCGCGCCAGAACCGGTTCGACCCGCTCGATCTCGGCGTTGAATATGGTGACCACCGGCCGTTCCAGCACTGGCGCAGCCACGCTCCACGAGCGAAACCAGATCAGCGCGCAGCCGATCGCAGCCAGCAGCGCGAACCAGAACAAAGCCTTGCCGGCCCGCCGCTCGCGCCCGGTCATCGCGGCAAACAGGCCAAGCCCGCCGCACAGGCTGATCAAGGCCAGCGACCACGCGAAATTGGCCAGAACATACCAGGACGCGATCCCGCAGCCGAGCGCCACCGGCACCCAAAGCAGCAACTGGTCCCGCTCCCGCTCGAGCAGGTTTTCGAGCTTTTCCAGCGGCTGTTTGTCGCGCCAGAAATCAGACAATTGTCGTGGATGAAACAGCATGCTAAGGGCGACAGCAAGCGGTCCGGAACCGGTGCCTCTGGCGCTCTTCGGGCTCACTCTTTCCCGCATTTTAAAAACCTATCACAGGGACAAAGCCAGCGTGAATTCAAAAGATACCGATCAGCCGAAACAGACAAATGCGGTCGTCACCCGCTTTGCCCCTTCGCCCACCGGATTTCTGCATATCGGCGGCGCCCGTACGGCGATGTTCAACTGGCTATTTGCCCGCCATCATGGCGGAAAAGCGCTGCTGCGCATCGAAGACACCGACAAGGCGCGCTCGACCCAGGAAGCGATTGATGCGATTTCCGAAGGCCTCGAATGGCTGGGTCTCGACTGGGATGACGAAACGGTCTTCCAGTCCGAATGCGCCACCCGCCATGCCGAAGTCGCCCATGAACTGCTGGCGTCGGGCAATGCCTATAAATGTTTTGCTACCCTGGAAGAACTGACCGCCATGCGCGAGCAGCAGAAGGCCGAGAAAAAGCCGATGCGCTATGATGGCCGCTGGCGCGACCGCGATCCGTCGGAAGCGCCCGAAGGCGCGCCGTTCGTGATTCGCCTGAAAACCGAAACCGCTGGCAAGGTAACCATCCCGGACATGGTGCAAGGCGATGTCTCGGTCCAGAATGGCGAGCTTGACGACTTCATCCTGCTGCGCTCCGACGGTTCGCCCACCTATATGCTCGCAGTGGTGGTCGACGATCATGACATGGGCGTCACCCATTTGATTCGCGGCGATGACCATCTCAACAACGCGTTCCGGCAGCTGGCGCTGATTCGGGCGATGGGCTGGGCGGAACCGCTCTATGCGCATATCCCGCTGATCCACGGCAATGACGGCGCCAAATTGTCGAAACGGCATGGCGCGCTGGGTGTCGAAGCCTATCGCGACATGGGCATATTGCCGGACGCGATGTTCAACTATCTGCTGCGGCTTGGCTGGGGCCATGGCGATGACGAGATCATTTCCCGGGCGCAAGCGATCGAATGGTTTGCGCTGGAAGGCGTCGGCAAATCGCCGTCGCGCTTTGACACGAAAAAGCTGCAAAATCTGAACGGCCATTATATGCGCGAGGCCAAGGATGCCGATCTGGTGCGGCTTGCCACGCCCTGGATCGAGCAGGATTTGGGCCATTCCTTGTCCGCTTCCGACAGCGATTTGCTCGGCCGGGCGATGCCAGTTTTGAAGAGCCGGGCGAAAAATCTGCTCGAATTGGCCGAAAGCAGTCTTTTTCTCTTTAAAAAACGCCCACTTGGCCTCGACGAGCGGGCAGAGAAACTGCTAGACGACGACGCACGGACCCTGCTTAAATCGATTCACCTTGGCTTGACTGATCTGGAAGACTGGACACTCGAGGCAACGGAAGAAGTTATAAAAGCGATCGCGGAGTCTGCCGAATTGGGGTTAGGAAAGCTCGCACAACCTATGCGCGCGGCACTGACGGGTAGCACCAGTTCACCCGGAATTTTTGATGTCCTGATACTTCTCGGCAAAGAAGAGTCATTGGGGCGTCTTGCAGATCAAATAGAAAAAACCTGAGCATCAGGAGCAGAAAGGACAATATCGTGAGCGATAACGCAAAATTCAGCATCAATGGGGAAAATTACGAATATCCCATTCTGACGGGCACCACCGGCCCCGACGTCGTCGATATCCGCAAATTATACGGTCAGACCGGCGCGTTCACGTACGATCCGGGCTTTACCTCGACCGCCAGCTGCGAATCCGAACTGACCTTCATCGACGGTGGCGAAGGCGTGTTGCTGCACCGCGGCTATCCGATCGAACAGCTCGCCGAGCAAAGCAGCTTCATGGAAGTCGCCCACCTTCTGCTCCGTGGCGAATTGCCGTCTGCGGATGAATTTGCCGATTTCAACAATACGATCACGCGCCACACGATGGTGCATGAACAGTTGCGCGGTTTTTATCAGGGCTTCCGCCGCGATGCCCATCCGATGGCGATCATGTGCGGCGTGGTTGGCGCGCTGTCGGCATTTTATCATGACAGCACCGACATCAACGATCCGGCGCAGCGGATGATCGCCAGCCACCGCCTCGTCGCCAAGATGCCGACCATTGCCGCCATGGCCTATAAATATTCGATCGGTCAGCCGTTCGTCTATCCGGACAACGAGATGTCCTATACCGGCAATTTCCTGCGCATGACCTTTGGCGTTCCGGCCGAGGAATATGAAGTGCATCCGGCGATTGAAAAAGCAATGGACCGGATTTTCATCCTCCATGCCGACCATGAGCAAAATGCATCCACCTCTACCGTCCGGCTTGCCGGTTCATCGGGTGCCAATCCGTTTGCCTGCATTGCAGCTGGCATTGCCTGCCTCTGGGGCCCCGCGCATGGCGGTGCCAATGAAGCGGCGCTCAACATGCTGAAAGAAATCGGTCATCCCGATCGCATTCCGGAATATATCGCGCGCGCCAAGGACAAGGACGATCCGTTCCGGCTGATGGGCTTTGGCCACCGGGTTTACAAAAACTACGATCCGCGTGCATCGGTGATGCAGGAAACCGTCCGCGAAGTCTTCGAAACGCTGAAGGTCAAGGATCCGGTATTTGAGGTGGCGCTGCAGCTGGAAGAAATGGCGCTCAACGATCCCTATTTCATCGAAAAGAAATTGTTCCCTAATGTCGATTTCTATTCCGGAATCATCCTGTCGGCGATCGGTTTCCCGACCTCGATGTTCACCGTTCTCTTTGCCCTTGCCCGCACCGTCGGCTGGGTCGCCCAGTGGAACGAGATGATCTCCGATCCACGCCAGCGTATCGGTCGCCCGCGTCAGCTGTACACAGGACCGCCGAAGCGCGACTATGTGCCGATCGACAAGCGCTAGGAAATATAGCTATTGTGGAAAAGGGGAGCGATTTCGCTCCCCTTTTTTATGACCTTTTCCGTTCGGGAAGCGACAGCGTGAAGGTTGAGCCTTCGCCGGCCTTGCTGTCTACCGTCAGACTGCCGCCCATCGCCCGCGCCAGTCGGCGAGAGATGAACAGTCCGAGGCCACTGCCGCCGTCGCCGGATCGGCCCAGACGCTCGAATTTCTCGAAAATCCGCTCCTGATCTTCCGCGGCAATGCCATCGCCGTGATCGGTCACGGAAATGCGGGCAAAGCCCGGTTCGGCAGAAACACGCAGCTTGATCACCGAACCATCCGGCGAATAGCGGATCGCGTTGCCAATCAGGTTCACGAGAATTTGCAGCGACCGGCGAAATTCGCCGCAGGCAGGAAGTTTCTCCCCCTCGTCCGGAAGCTCTATCCGTATCTGGTGGTCCGCCGCCTTGACCGCTAGCAGGCCGGCTGCGCGGTGGGCGAGATCAACCAGATCGATGTCATCCCCGGCAACCGTGAATTCCGGGCGTTCGATCGCCTCCAGATCGGAAAGATCATTGACCAAATCGAGCAAATGCCGCCCGGCGGAGGCAATATCCTTGGCATAGCTGGCATAGTCGCCACGCAGCGGGCCTTCCAGCTTGCTGCTGATCGTTTCCGCGTTCGCGATGATCTTGCCGAGCGGCTGGCGCAGGGCCGGACCCAGCTGCGAGCCGAACAGACTGTCGCTGATCAGTTTTCCGCTGGCACGTTTTATATCGGCACCCTTGGTTGGCTGATCATCTGGCACCGCAACTGGCGCCTCATCCGGCGTCGCCGTGAAACGATAGCCGGCGAACAGGCCCGCATTGTCGATCAGCGGATATCCTTGCAGCACAAACAGGCGCTGCGCTTCTATTTTCTGCCGCATCCGTTGATTCCGGATTGGTTGGCGCTCCGCTACCGCCTCAAGCAATCTTGCGTGTGCCGAAGCTGGAATCACATCATATATATCGAGCAGAGACCGGCCAATAACATCGAAATCCTGGGCAGCCTTTCCGGGCATTTGCTGGGCAATGATCCGCAGCGCCGCGTCGGTCCTGATCGCGCCCCGGCCTTCCAGCCGGTCAAAATCACGCTCGCGAGCCGGATCAATCTTGTCGCTCTCGTCATAAGCATATTCTTTCCAGTCGATGATCGAAAGACTGAGCGCATTTGCTTTCTCTGGTGAGGCAAGCCGTGTTTCCACCCACATTTCAATGCGGGATTCTTCATCCGACGCCTGGACCGGACGCGACAGGTTCATGCCCAGCCGCCGGCTGAGACGGCACAACTCGGCCAGTTCGGGGACTGCCAAAGGCCCGCCTTCCTTGCCGCCACAGCGCAAATGGAGCCGCATGAGCAGCGGATCAGCCGACAGCAGCAAGCCATCAACATCCACTTGCCCACGCACCGGCTCGGCCAATTTGCGCGCCGTGGTCATTTTCCCTGATCGCTCAAATAGTCAGCGGAAAGAACCCGTTCGGCATTCTGATAGGCATCAGGGGATGCCCAGCGCGAAACCAGCGCCAAACACCGGTCCCGATCCGTCTCGCCATAGGTTGCTGCAGTCAGAATATGGTCGCCGCCATCAAGCGCGGCGAATATCGACAATGCTTCCTGTACGGGAAAATCTGCCGCGCGCATCACAACGACAAATCGCGCCATATTCGGCTCGGCCGTGAAGGCGACGATCTGGTTGCTGGTCAAGCCGGATTGCCGGGCCAGCCGGGCAACAAACAGCGACAGACCATCTCTCATCGGATGGGGAAAGGGATCCTGTTCCGTTCTGGACTGGTGGAGCAGCTGGGCAAGCCGTTCGGCCTTGCGCGCCACGCCAGCGCTCTCGTCATGCGCAGCGAGCAGCCGTTCCGTCGCCTGCTGTAGTTGCGAGCCGGGAAAACCGGAAAGTCTGGCAAGCGCGGCCGTGACTGGCCAGGCAAAGGCATAAGCAATTTCCGGCGACAAATCTGCAAGACTGGCGGCAATTTCGCCTGCGGCACCGGTCGTCTTGGATTGCGCAACCAGCAAGCCCATGGCGGCTTCGGCAACCATCGGATCGTCATGATCCAGATGCCGGGTCAGCGTTGATTCAAGATCTTCCTGCGAAATTTTCTGCAGCAATCTTGCCGCCAGCTCGCTTTGCTGTGTTTTGACAAACAGATGCTGGACGATGTCGACCGTCTTCAGCAAACCGCTATGCTCCAACGCGGGAAAGCTCTGGCCTTCACCGCCCTGTGCAATTGTCTGAAATATTTCCTGGCTGACGCCCATATCCTGGGTCGCAATCAGGCAGATGCGTCTTTCAATCTGACCGACGACGCTGCGCAGATATTGCTGCGCATTGGATCGCATGCGGTCATTGAAAACCACGTCGGTTCTGGGAAACAGGGCCTGGGCAAAATCATCAGCCACAAAAGCGGCCTTATCGGCCATCGCAGTCGCGTGCCGGATAATATCATGGTGCTTGGATCGGTCCATCGGAAAAACTCGTTGTGCCATAACTAGGCCGTACGCTAATGTGGTTAACAAGCCGCTAAGTCGAATATTCCGCTATTGCTCTTGAAAGTCAGACCTTTTCATCGAATTTTTTGGTCAAATAACGGTCGAGAACGAGAGACAAGCCAGAATATAGCGCAGCGGCGTAGATGCCATAAGTTATCGGCCCAAAAATACTGGCCAGCAGCAAGATCAGCAGCACCAATCGCATATCCGGTTTTGTCAGCGCCAGACGAATGGCGCCTGGCTCGCCCCTCAAAAGCAGGAGATGCGCGAGCAGCAAGATCAAAATCACCAGATTTGGCGCCAATGCCATGGCATCAGAGGCTTGCAGCAAAAGAATGGCGACACCGGTTGCCACGAGCCCATCCAGCGCCAGCTCAGTCCAGTCCCGGCCTTTCACAACATTGTCAAATTGCACCATCGATGTCCGGGTAAATTGCGCGATGCTGCCGATGAAAAACAGGGTCAGCGCAGCGACGGATTCACCGAAACCAGCCGTCAAAATGCCCGTAATTCCTGCGGCCAGAGAACAGATCTGCAGATATTGCGGTGCCGCTCTTTTTCTCCAGAGCTTCGGAAGGCTGCGCTTGATCAGGGGACGCAACAGAAAGCGGTTCAGAAAATTGTCCTTTTCAACCGGCATTTCCTTCAGCTTGCGCCGCGTAAATTGCGCCGCGCTGATTTCGCTTTGGATGTGAGATATCGCGCCGGAGCCCATTCTGCGATCCGAGATGATCGCGCGCGGACAATCGGCCTGAACCGCAGTTCTGAGCAGAGCCGATCCGATCTCCCATTCGTCCGGAATATCGATCATCGCAACCAGCCGCGACGCGTTGAGCGAAACGATGCCAAGCCAGCGCTGGTTGAGGTCGATACGCTCAAATTCCTGATATTCCTCGGCATGCAGCACGGTGAACAGCAATTCCTGCGGTACTCCGCTCAGCTGATCGACAATCTCTGCATTGGGGAGAATGCCGTCGGCCATATAGATGATATGATCCTCGTCACTCGCATATTGGACCAGCTCACTGGGGCTGCGGACATATTCTGCATCCAGACCCTGCTGCTTCATCGCATCGATCTTCTGCAAAAGAGCGCCATGGGTTACCGGACACAGGAAGATGAATTTCTCGCAGCCGAAGCGTTGCGCGGCATTGATCTGCAAATCGAGCAGCGTACCGGCGAACAACGGCAACAGGGCGATCGGCCCGTGTCCGTCGAGATCGTCTTTTGCCAGAGAAATCAGTGCCAGTTTCACGAATATTGGGGTCCCGAACGATGAAGAGGAAGGTTGTTCCTGTCCATAGATGGTGGCGTCCGGTCATGCCAAGCGATATTCTGGTGATTGAGCCGCGTTCAGCGTCTCGCCAACGGCATATCAGTCCCGATGGGCCTCTACCGCGGAAACCGCGCGTTCCAGTTTCCGCAAAATCACCGGGTCGCCCGGAGCGGAATGGACCGCTTCATCAGCCAACTGCAGGATCTTGGTCGCGGAGAAACTCGCGGCCAGCCCCTTCAGTCGCCATGCGGCATATTCCCAATTGGCATCGCAACGTGCTCTTCCGAGCAGGTCCACCTGCCGCCTCGCACTTTCCAGAAACGCCGCGCGCAATTCCGCGATGAGGGGCTGATCGTCCCCCACTGCAGCCGTTAGAGCGGCATCCAAAGCCCCATAATCAAATGACATTTTTATCGTTTACACGCGATATGGTTAACTTATGGTTTCTATGATCTGATATTGTGTTAAATAGTGACCATGGCAGGAGAATCTAAGATTATCGGGATGTGGCGCGATCGGGATGGAAATTCCGGCGACGACCAGTCGGAAACAACCGCAAGCGTCGAGCGTGAAGCGCGCGCGCACGAAGCGAAATCGCACGATTTTCCTGATGAAAATCAGCAAAATAGCGACAGTTCTTCGGAAGACGACTGGAACCATTATGCGGATGACATTGCCTCAGCCCCTGCCCGCACCCGCTTCCTGCCGCTGCTGTTGCTAGCCATATCAGGGGCCTGCTGGACCGGGTTTTTCCTCTGGGCCAACCGCGACATTTTTATCACAATGCCGACAGCCAAGGCCGGAATCGACCTGCTGACCCAATGGTGTCTGCCGATGATCACTCTCGGCATTGTCTATCTGCTCTATATGCGCAACAGCACGCGGGAAGCGGGCCGCTTTGCCGATGTCGCCTCTTCGCTGCGCGCCGAGTCCGAATTGCTCGAGACCCGTTTGAAGACGGTCAACAATGAACTCAGTGTCGCGCGCGAATTTCTCAGCCAGGAAAGCCGGGAACTGGAGTTTCTGGGAGAACAGTCCTCGGGCAAGCTGACCACCGCCGCTGGCCTGATCCGGAAATCTCTGGAAGATGGTCTTGGCAAGATGCAGAAGCTGGATGATGTTGGCGGCACCGCCTACAAGAATCTCGAACAGCTGCGCGACCATTTGCCGGTGGTGATCAGCACCGCCAAGGACGTGACCAACCAGATTGGCAATGCCGGACGAACCGCCCAGACCGAAATGGCGGCGATGGTTTCTACTCTCCAGAGAATCGGCGAAGTCGGTTTGGCTGCCCAGCAGAGCCTCACTGCATTGACGGACAAATCCGCCCTGTCGGTAGAAAATCTTGCGGTCGAAGCAGAGCATATCAAAGTCAGCCTGGCGGAACAGCTCCACGAAGCAGAAGCCGGATCGAACCAGCTGACAGCCTTGCTGCGGAAAACAACGTCGGAAACCGTCGAGGCCATCCACAAAACACGGGCGCGGCTGGCCACCGAAGCGTCGGAATCGACCCTGGCCATGCGGGCAGACCTTGATGCGCTGGAAACGGCGCTGGCCAGTGCAGGGAAAATTGCTGATGTTGAGGAAGGCCGGCTGAAAACGCTGGCAGCGACCCTCAACCAGAATATCTCCGACATCGCGGAGAACGTCAAGAATCTCGACAGTGAAAGCGGCGAAAAAACCGCGAAACTGGCCTTTGCCATGTCGGCGATGGAACAGAATAGTGCCGCTTTGCAGCTGTCGCTGGAAAATGGCTATGGCGTCGTCGATGGCATGATCGAGCGGATGGAGAGATTGCTTGTCGCGCTCGACAGCAGCGCCCGGGAAATGGACGAAACCCTGCCCACTGCTTTCGAACGGGTGTCGGAGCAATCGAAGGAAAGCCTGGCGCTATACGGTCAGATCGCCAGCAAAGCCCGCAAGGCGCAGGAAGATGCCGGCAGAGTGGCACAACAGGTTGCCCAAACCGACCATTCTATCAGCCAGCAGCAGGAAAAGATCAGCCAATTGCGCGACGCCAGTGACGATGCGAGCACATCCATTGTTGAGCAAATTGACGACATTTCGAAAGCCATTGAGGCCGTGCGGGAACAGAATGAAGCTTTGGCCGAAAGCGCCGGCGAAAAGATGATCAGCGCACTTTTGCGGGTGAAGGAAACCGCCACGCAGGCTTCAGAACATTCACGGCAAGCGCTCGAAAATTCCATCGCCGGCTCGACGGATGCTTTTGAAAAAATGAGCGAAGAAGCGTTGAACCGGATTATCGACGACAAGATCGCCTCAATCGCACCGAAACTGGAACGGGCGGTATCAAGCGCGGTTGCAACGACCCAGTCCACCGCGGCCCATCTCACAGATCAACTGGCCGCGATCGAGGACATGACCATCAAATTGGAGCAGCGCATCCTGTTTGCCAAGGAAAAGGCCGAGCAAAGCAGCGACGAGAATTTCACCCGGCGGGTGGCACAGCTGACCGAGTCGCTCAATTCCATCTCGATCGATGTCGGGAAAATCCTGTCCAATGATGTCACCGACACCGAATGGGCAGCCTATCTGAAAGGCGATCGCGGCATTTTCACGCGGCGGGCCGTTCGCTTGCTCGACGGACGGGAAGTACGCGAAATCCTTGCGCAATATTCCGGCAATGACGAATTCCGCGAGCATGTGAACCGCTACATCCATGATTTCGAAGCAATGCTGCGCGGTGTCCTCGCCACCCGTGATGGCAGCGCCGTCAGCGTGACCCTGCTGTCATCGGACGTCGGCAAGCTTTATGTTGCGCTCGCTCAGGCGATCGAGCGCCTGCGCAGCTAGGATCAGACGACTTTCATCCGTTCCCGGCTATTGAAGAAATCAATCGTGTCCATGTTGAGCCAGCCATAGACATAGTTGAGATAGAATAAGCCGAACCCGGCTGTCGCCAGCAGCGTGGTCAGCAAAAGGATCCGCAAGGGCCGGAAATTGACCGGCGCGCCATCCGACTGCCCGTCGATCATTTTAATTCCGGTTTCATGGTGACTGCGGATGCCGATCGGCAGGACGATAAACGCCGCCGTCACCCAGAAAAGGACGTAAATCGCCACGACCGAAGTGATTTCCATGGCCCGTTAAGCCTCCACAGTGAGTACCGAAACGATCGGCTTCTTGCCCGTCCACTCGGTCGCGCTGCGACGGACAAGCAGGCGAATCGCTTCGTTGAACTTGTCGATATTGCCCACCGGACTGGAATATTTGGCAATGATCTTGTCGATCACTTCATCAAGAAAATCCGCTTCGTCTTCCTCCAGCGGTACGCCATGCATTTTCATCACGGGTTGCCCGAATATCTTGCCCTTGTGGTCCAGGCCGATTGCCACCGAAATCATTCCGTTATGCGCTGTCTTGCGCCGATCGTTCAGAGTTTTTCCGTCCGCCGGGATGATCACATCGCCATCCACGACCAGACGCCCGGTGCGTTCTTGGCCCAATATTTTCGGTCCATTGGGGGCCAGTCGCACGACATCGCCATTTTGCTGGAATATCGCTTTCGGAACGCCCTGTTCGAGACCAAAGCGAACCTGGGTTTTCATATGGCGGATTTCACCATGGACCGGGACCAATATTTCCGGCCTGATCCATTTATACATTTGTGCCAGTTCCGGTTGACCGGGGTGACCCGAAACATGAATATGTTCCTGACGCTCGGTGATCATGACGACACCCTTGGCCGCCAGCTGGTTCTGGATCCGGCCAATCGCAATTTCATTGCCGGGAATCTGCTTTGACGAGAACAGCACATGATCGCCTTCGGACAGTTTGATCTGATGGCTATCACCGGCAATCCGGCCCAGCGCCGCCCTCGCCTCACCCTGGCCGCCAGTGGCAATGATCATCACATCGCCGCGCGGCAGGCTCATCGCCTCCTGAAAATCGATCGTAGGCGGAAAATTCTTGAGATAGCCATTTTCTTTGCAATTCTCGATAATCCGGTCGAGCGAACGACCGGCGACGCAAAGCTTCCGTCCGGCATGGATGGCGACCTCGCCCAGAGTCTGCAGCCGGGCAGCGTTGGAGGCAAAGGTCGTCACCACGATCCGTGTGTCGATATCGTCCACCACCCGCATCAGGTTGCGACGGACTTCGCCTTCCGACCCGGATGCCTTGTCATTGAAGACATTGGTCGAATCGCAGACCATGGCGAGTATGCCTTCATCACCGATTTTGGTAAAATCTTCCGGGGTCGACGGCACACCAAGAACCGGCTCATCGTCCAGCTTCCAGTCGCCGGTATGGAAAATCCGGCCATAAGGCGTGTCGATCAGCATCGCATTGCCTTCGGCAATAGAGTGGGCGATCGGCAGATAGCGGAAACCGAATGGCCCGAGATCAAAACTGCCTGAATTGGGGATGATGTTGAGCTTGACCTCGCGTTCCAGACCAACCTCTTCCAGTTTGCGGCGGATCAGGCCTGCGGTGAACGGGGTCGCGAACAGGGGCACATCGAGATCGGCGGCAAAATAGGGAACCGCGCCGATATGATCTTCATGACCATGGGTCAGCACGATACCGAGCAGATCTTTCTGGTGCTTCTCGATAAATTCGAGATCGGGCAGAATCAGGTCAATCCCCGGATAGCTCGGGTCAGCAAAGGTCATGCCGAGATCGACCATCACCCACTTGCCATCACAGCCGTATAGATTGACATTCATGCCGATTTCGCCGGACCCGCCGAGGGCCAGGAAAAGAAGCTCTTTTTTTGGTTTTGTCATGAAGCGTGTGTTGCTCGCTGATAGAGGAAATGCAGGCCCTGAAGAGTCAGGTCCGATTCCAGATGGTCAAAAACATCTGTATGTTCGTCAAAAAGTACGGCTAATCCACCGGTAGCAATGATTTTTGTGGGACGGCCAATTTGCGCCTTCGTGCGCTCCACTAGCCCTTCGATCATCGCAACATAACCCCAGAAAATGCCGATCAGCATCTGGCTCTCGGTGGTGGTGCCGATCACATTGTCGTCTTCCGGAGATTCCAGCGCAATCCGCGGCAATTGTGCGGTCTTGCCGACCAGGGCATCAAGCGAAAGATTGATGCCGGAAGCGATGATGCCACCCTTATAGGCGCCTTCATAGTCGGCCACATCGAATGTGGTCGCGGTACCGAAATCGATGATGACGATGTCCTGCTTATATTTCTGATGCGCCGCGATCACGTTGAGCACCCGATCAGCCCCGACGCTATCGGGTTGCTCGACGTCGAGCGCAATGCCCCATTCCACTGCGCCACGACCAGCGATCAGCGGGGTCACGCCAAAATATTTTTCCGAAAGGACCGTCAGATTATGCAGCGCACGCGGGACAACGGTACCAATGATCACCGCCTCGACGGCGCCCAGTTCCATACCCTCCAGTTGGAGCAGCTGCCTGAGCCATACGACATATTCATCTGCGGTGCGCCGGGCGTCTGTAGCGATCCGCCAGCGCGCACGAATGTCCTCTCCGTCGAAGAGGGCGAATACAACATTGGTATTTCCGGCATCAATGGCCAAAAGCATGGGCGAATCGTCTTTCTATTCGATGAAAATATCACCAGCGCGTATGTCGATAAGCGTTCCGTCGGTTTTTCTCAAGCGCAGCGCGCCGTCTGCATCCAGGCCGGCAAATTCTCCGGTAATTTTTTCGCCGCCATCGTCACTTGTAGTCACGACCGTACCAACCGGATGCGCCAGACTCTGCCATTTCTCGAGTATATGCGCCAGGCCTGCTTCGCGCCAAAGGTTTACACATGATTCAAATTCTCTGGCCAATATGTCGAGCAAGCCAGCGGCGTCAATTGCCGCGCCTGCTGCTGCCAGACTGGTCACGGACCGGCCCTCGATCTCTGGGGCTATAGCGACATTGACGCCAATGCCGACCACCACCTGATCCTTGACTCGCTCCAGCAATATACCGCAGATCTTGGCGTCCGACACCAGCACGTCATTCGGCCATTTCAACAACATCGGTACTTCGGGTAGAAAGCAACGAATGGCTTGGTAAACTGCCATTCCGGCGACAAAAGACAAGGAGGACGGCGCTGGGTCGGCGGGACGCATATCGATCACCGTGCTGCAATAGAGATTACCTTGCGGGCTTTCCCATTTGCGGCCCCGACGCCCGACGCCGCCGGTTTGTTGCATCGCCCGCAGCCAATATCCTTCCGGCGCGCTGCCCGTCAGGGCCAGCGCTTTCAGGTCCGCATTGGTTGATGCGGTTTCGGCAACGGTCTCTATCGAGATAGTCAGAAAAGCGACGCCGCAGCAGCGGTAGTGATCGGGGCCATAAATGGTATCGCCAGATAGCCCAGCGGCGATACGAACAGCGCCAGCAGCGCAATCAGTCCATTTTCGGTCTTGTGCCCCGTGGCAACAATTTCACCAGCAGGATCGTCAAAATAGATGATCTTGACGACCTTGATATAATAAAAGGCACCGATGACCGAGGCGGCAATACCGATCACTGCCAGCGGCAACATGCCCGCGGCAACGGCGGCGTCAAAGACCATGAACTTGCCCCAGAAACCGAACAAGGGCGGAATACCGGCCAGCGAGAACATGAATATCGCAAAGGCCGCAGCAAGACCGGGACGGGTTTGCGACAATCCGGCCAGACTGGACAGGCTTTCCAGCGGCTTGCCATCCTTGTCGCGCATTTCGAGCACGCAGATGAAGCTGCCCAATGTCATCGCGACATAGATGGCGAGATAGAACAGCATCGCGGAAATGCCCTGGGCGGTGCCTGTGGCAAGGCCAATCAGCAGAAAACCGACATTGTTGATCGAGCTATAGGCGAGCAGGCGCTTGATATTCTGCTGTCCGATCGCGGCAACCGCGCCGAGAATGATCGACGCCAGCGCGACAAACACGATGATCTGCTGCCAGGCCGAAGTCTGGCCGCCAAAGGCCTCGATAATCACCCGCGCGGTCAAGGCCACGGCGGCAACTTTCGGGGCACTGGCAAAGAATGCGCTGACCGGCGTCGGTGCGCCTTCGTAAACGTCGGGCGTCCACATATGGAACGGCACAGCACTGATCTTGAACGCCAGACCGGACAGGACAAGCACCAACCCGATCAATGGGCCAGTAGCAAGATCGCCGGTGAGAGCTTCACCGATCACTGCAAAGCTGGTCGAACCGGCAAAGCCGTAAACCAGTGAAATACCGAACAGCAACATGCCGCTGGCCAGAGCGCCGAGGACGAAATATTTCAGACCAGCTTCGGAAGACCGGATATCGGTGCGAATGATGCTCGCCAGCACATAAGCGGACAGGCTGTTCAGTTCGAGACCGATATAGAGGGTCATCATGTCGGTCGCCGAGACCATCATGCCCATGCCGATGCAGGCAAACAGGATCAGCACCGGATATTCCGGGCGATATTTGCCGCCGCCCTGAAAGAATCGCGGTGCAACCATCAAGGAGATGATCGCCGCGAGATAAATCAGGAATTTCGCAGCGCTGCCAAATGCATCCATGCGATATTGGTCGCTGAATGCGGAGGCACCGTCCTTGAATTCGGGCATATGAGACAGCACCATCACCAGGATCGCTGCGCCGAACAGCGCGGCGGCCGACAATGTGGTGACCAGCCGTGCTGATTTTTCACCGCCCCAGGCAGCGACCAACAACAGGATCAGGCTCGACAGCGTGAGAAAAATTTCTGGCGAGACCAGCCAAAGGGAATTTCCGATATCCATCAGTGTGCCTCCCCCTGGGCATGGTCTTTGGCGATGGCTTTCGCCTCACCCATTTTGAGATGCGCGTCGCCTTCCGGTGCGGCGCGGTCGATGCGCGCAACCAGCGCCCCGACGTCGCCACGGATCGGCGCCATGAAGCTTTCCGGATAGACACCCATCCACATCACGGCAGCGGCTATCGGCGCAAGCAGCGCGATTTCTCGCACAGACAGATCCGGCATGGCTTTGACATCCTCGTGGACAAGTTCACCGAAAACGACCCGGCGATAGAGATAGAGCATATAGCCGGCGCCCAATATGATACCGGTGGTAGCGACCAGAGTGACCCAGCTGTTGACCTTGTAGAGGCCGACCAGAGAGAGAAACTCGCCGACGAAACCGCTGGTGCCCGGCAGGCCGATCGAGGCCATGGTGAACAGCATGAAGAATATCGCATATTTCGGCATGTTGATTGCCAGTCCGCCGTAACGGTCGATTTCGCGTGTGTGCAGGCGGTCGTAGATCACGCCGACACAGAGGAAGAGCGCGGCGGATACCAGGCCATGGCTCAGCATCACGATAATCGCGCCTTCGATACCCTGGCGGTTGAACGCAAACAGGCCGAGCGTGACAATCGCCATATGGGCGACCGACGAATAAGCGATCAGCTTCTTCATATCCTGCTGCACCAGCGCCACCAGCGAGGTGTAAACCACAGCGACCATAGACAGGCCGAAGATCAGCCAGATGAACTGCTCGGAGGCTTCCGGGAACATCGGCAGCGAGAAACGCAGAAAGCCGTAACCACCCATTTTCAGCAGCACGCCAGCCAATATGACCGAACCGGCGGTTGGTGCCTGAACATGGGCATCGGGCAGCCAGGTATGGACCGGCCACATCGGCACCTTGACCGCGAAGCTGGCAAAGAAGGCCAGCCACAGCCATGTCTGTGCCTCGGGCGCAAAATCATAGTTGAGCAGAGTCGGGATATCGCTGGTGCCGGCATCCTGCACCATCCACAGCATCGCGATCAGCATCACCACCGAGCCGAGCAAGGTGTAGAGGAAGAATTTGTAACTGGCATAAATCCGGTTGGCGCCGCCCCAGATGCCGATGATCAGATACATCGGGATCAGGCCTGCCTCGAAGAGAATGTAGAACAGGAAGATATCCTGCGCCGCAAACACGCCGATCATCAGCACTTCCATGAACAGGAAGGCCGCCATATATTCGCCGACCCTGGTCTGGATCGACACCCAGCTGGCGCCGATACAGATTGGCATCAGGAAGACCGTGAGCATGATCAGCATCATCGAAATGCCGTCGATACCCAGCGCCCAGGCAAAGCTGCCGAACATGTCGGCCCGCTCGACATATTGCCATTGCGGACCGCCAATATCATAATTGGCCCACAGCACTGCGCCGAGCACGAACAGCAGCAGCGTCGTCGCCAGCGCCAGCCAGCGCGCCGCCTGCGCGTTGAGGAACAGACAGATGATCGCTGCCAGCATTGGCAGCCCCATCATCAGGGACAGGATTGGGAAATCAAGCTGGTTCATTAGCTGGCTCCCTGCACGATAATCCAGGTCGCGGCAGCGGCGAGACCAAGCAACATGACCAGGGCATAAGTATATAGATATCCGCTCTGGAAGCGTTTCATCACGCCCGAGCCGCTGGCGATCACCGAAGCAATGCCATTGGGACCAAAGCGGTCAATCGTGCCTTCGTCACCCGTCTTCCAGAACAGCCGTCCCAGCCAGAACGCGGGGCGGATGAAGATCAGATGATAGAGCTCGTCGAAATACCATTTGTTGAAAAAGAACTGGTAGAGCGGACTGAATGTTGCAGCCAGCCGTGCCGGACGATCCTTGCCAAAGAAATACAGGAAGATCGCGGTACCAAGACCGGTCAGCATGGCAACGGTCGAGGACAGTTTGACCCAGAGCGGTACTTCATGAATGGCGTGCATCAAATGCTCGTCAAACGCCAGACTTCCGGCCCAGAAGGCAGCGCCCTCGGCGGCTTCGACAAATTGATTGTGGAACAGGAAGCCGGCAAATACCGCGCCGGTTGCCAGCACGCCCAAGGGAATAAGCATGGTCAATGGGCTTTCATGCGGATGATAGCCGCCGGTTGGATCGGCGCCAGCCTGTTCCGGTGTCTTGTGGACGCTGTGCTGAATATGTTCCGACTGGATCCAGCGCGGCGTGCCCCAGAAGGTCAGGAACATCAGCCGCCAGCTGTAGAAGCTGGTCAGCAAGGCGGCGAGGACGCCGATACCAAAGGCAAACTGGCCGACTTCGGTGCCGCTGGCAAAGGCCACTTCGATAATCGCATCCTTGGAATAGAAACCGGCAAAACCGCCGAGCCCGATGATACCGACGCCGGTAATCGCCAGGGTTCCTGCCATCATCGCCCAGAAGGTGAACGGGATATGTTTCCGCAGGCCGCCATAATAGCGCATGTCCTGCTCGTGATGCATCGAATGGATCACCGACCCGGCGCCAAGGAACAGCAGCGCCTTGAAAAACGCGTGGGTAAACAGGTGGAACATCGCCGCGCTATAAGCGCCAACGCCGGCGGCGAAGAACATATAGCCGAGCTGCGAACAGGTCGAATAAGCGATCACCCGCTTGATATCATGCTGGACCAGACCAACCGTGGCCGCAAATATCGCAGTGGACGCGCCGACAATCGTTACAACCATCAGGGCAACCGGGCTGGTTTCGAACATGGGCGACAGGCGGCAGACCATGAACACGCCCGCGGTCACCATGGTGGCGGCGTGGATCAGCGCGGACACCGGGGTCGGGCCTTCCATCGCGTCGGGCAGCCATGTGTGCAGACCCAATTGCGCCGACTTGCCCATCGCGCCGACGAACAAAAGCAGGCAGAGGATGGTCATCGTATCGAGACGCATCCCGGCAAAGGTGATCGTCGATCCGGCCATGCCCGGTGCCGCTTCGAGAATTTCAGGAATCGATACCGTGCCGAAGACCAGGAACGTGCCGAAGATACCGAGCATGAAGCCAAGATCGCCAACGCGGTTGACGACAAAGGCCTTGATCGCGGCAGCATTGGCGCTCGGTTTCTTGAACCAGAAACCGATCAGCAGATAGGAGGCAAGGCCAACGCCTTCCCAGCCAAAGAACATCTGCACCAGATTATTGGCGGTCACCAGCATCAGCATGGCGAAGGTGAAAAGGGACAGATAGGCGAAGAAGCGCGGCTGGTCCGGATCTTCATCCATATAGCCCCAGCTGTAGAGATGCACGAGCGCGGACACGGTGGTTACCACCACCAGCATCACTGCGGTCAGCGCATCAACGCGCAAGGCCCAGTCAAAATTGAGGTCGCCCGAGACGATCCAGGTCATTACCGGAACGACTTCCGCCGAGCTGGTCCCGTTGAGAAAGCCGATGAACACCGGCCAGCTGAGCGCACAGGCGGTAAATAGTGCGCCCGTGGTGATGACCTTGGCTGGCACATTGCCGATGATCCGGTTGCCGAAACCGGCAACAATCGCTGCCAGCAAGGGCAGGAATACTATGAGGATGATGCTGTTCACGAACTAACCTCGTCGCCCCAGCGAAGGCTGGGGCCTAACCCGCCTATGGTGGGAGCACATGATTTGGGTTGGATCCCAGCCTTCGCTGGGATGACGATATTAAAAATCACCGGCGCTACCCCTTCATCCGGTTGACATCATCGACGGCAATGGTGCCGCGCTGACGGAAGTAAATCACGAGAATGGCCAGCCCGATGGCGGCCTCGCCTGCGGCCACGGTCAGGATGAACATGGCGAATATCTGCCCGGTCATGTCGCCAAGAAAGGCGCTGAACGCGACGAAATTGAGGTTCACCGCGAGCAGGATCAATTCGATCGCCATCAGGATGATGATGATATTCTTCCGGTTCAGGAAGATGCCGAGCATGCCCATCACGAACAGGATCGAGCTGACGACGAGATAATGTTCAATGCCGATCATGACAAACGCCCCAGTTCGTCACCCCTGCGCAGGCAGGAGTCTAACCCGACCAGAGGGGAAGCACCAACTTTGGTTTGTATCCCAGCCTTCGCTGGGATGACAGGATAATGCATCATAGCTCGACTCCCTTGCCAACTTCGGGCTGCGTGTTGCGCGTCGCATCTTCCGGCCGGCGAGAAACCTGGTCGGCGATATTCTGCTTGCGGACGCCGCCGCGGGTGCGATGGGTCAGCACGATCGCACCGACCATGGCGACCAGCAGGATCATGCCCGCAGCCTCGAACAGGAAGACATATTTGGTGTAGAGCAACGCACCGAGCTGCTCGATATTGGACGGCGCCCCGGCCGGCGGACCAACCGCGGCGGTCGCCTCGCCCATGCCCGAGGATTGCCAGGCACCGACGCCAAAGGTGATTTCCACCACCAGCACCAAAGCCAGCAGCAGGCCGAGCGGCAGGTTTTTCATGAAACCGGCCCGCAGTTCGGCAAAATCGATATCCAGCATCATTACGACGAACAGGAACAATACCGCGACCGCGCCGACATAGACAATCACCAGCAGCGCCGCGATAAATTCCGCGCCGACCAGCAACATCAGACCCGCCGCATTGAAAAACGCCAGGATCAGCCACAAGACACTATGCACCGGATTGCGCGCAAAGATGCAGAAAGCACCGCTGGCCAGCACGATCGATGCGAAGAGATAGAAAGCAAATATTTGCATTATCTCACCACTCCGTCACCCCAGCGAAGGCTGGGGCCTAACCCGCCTTTGGTGGAAGAGCATATATCGGGTTGGATCCCAGCCTGCGCTGGGATGACGAGTATGTCAGAATCGTGTGAAATATTCATAATCCCCATTTTCCTCAACTCCGTTTGTGCTGAGCTTGTCGAAGCACCTCTCGACGAGAAGCGCCCTTCCACAGGCTCAGGACTAGCGGATATTCTCTCACGCCGAGACATGTTCGATTCTTGCACGCCCATTACCGATAGGGCGCATCGGCGGCAAGGTTTGCCGCGATTGCCCGCTCCCATTTGTCGCCATTTTCCAGCAGCTTGGATTTGTCGTAAATCAGCTCTTCGCGCGTCTCGGTCGCATATTCGAAATTCGGCCCTTCGACGATCGCATCGACCGGGCAGGCTTCCTGACAGAAACCGCAATAGATGCACTTGGTCATGTCAATGTCATAGCGCGTGGTCCGGCGCGAGCCGTCATCACGCGGTTCGGCCTCGATCGTGATCGCCTGCGCCGGACAGACCGCTTCGCACAGCTTGCAGGCAATGCAGCGTTCCTCGCCATTGGCATAGCGGCGCAAGGCATGTTCCCCACGGAACCGCGGCGAAATCGGGTTCTTCTCATAGGGATAATTGATCGTCTTCTTCTTCTTGAAGAAATATTTCAGCGTCAGCGCATGCGCCCCGATAAATTCGAACAGGGTGAAGGCTTTGATGGTTTGTGCGATGGTCATGCCGCGTACCTTGTTAACATTAAATAGCCGCTGACCAGGAACACCCAGAAGAGCGAAACCGGCAGGAATATCTTCCAGCCCAGACGCATCAGCTGGTCATAGCGGTAGCGCGGAACCGTCGCCTTGACCCAGCTGAAGATGAAGAAGAAGAAGAATATCTTGGCGAACAGCCAGACGGTGCCCGGCACCATGTAAAGCGGTTCCCAGTCAATCGGCGGCAACCAGCCACCCCAGAACAGGATCGCGTTGAGCGTGCACATCAGCAATACATTGGCATATTCACCGAGCCAGAACAGCGCAAAGGACATGGACGAATATTCGGTCTGATAACCGGCGACCAGCTCGCTTTCCGCCTCGGTCAGATCGAACGGGGTGCGCGCGGTTTCGGCGAGCGAGGAGATCAGGAACATCACCGCCATCGGGAACAAGAGCGGATTGACGCCATAAGCGTTGATCCCGAGCAGATGGGATTTCTGGTCGATGATGATATCCTGCAGATTGAAACTGCCAGCCATCAGCACCACCGAAATGATGATGAAACCGATCGAGACTTCGTAGCTAATCATCTGCGCTGCGGCGCGCATCGCCGAGAAGAACGGATATTTCGAGTTACTCGCCCAACCAGCGATAACCACGCCGTAAACGCCCAGCGAACTGACCGCGAGAATGTAAAGCAGGCCGATATTGATATTGGCCAGCACCATGTCCTCGCCAAACGGGATCACTGCCCAGGCGAGCAGGGCCACGGTGAAGGTGAGGATTGGCGCGAGCAGGAACAGCCCCTTGTTCGCGCCCGACGGAATGATCGTTTCCTGCAGGAATACTTTCAGACCATCGGCAAAGCTTTGCAGCAGGCCAAAGGGGCCGACCACGTTCGGACCCTTGCGCAGCGCAATCGCTGCCCAGATCTTGCGGTCAACATAGATGATCATCGCCACGGCGAGCATCAGCGGGAATGCGATCAGCAGGATCAGCGCCAGCGTGCCGACGAACCAGCCAGCTTCATAGCCCATGAGAGTCTGGAGATAGGCGGTCATTGCGCCATCTCCCGATCGTCGCCCCAGCGAAGGCTGGGGCCTAGCCCGCCTATCGTGAGACAACCAATATTGGTTTGGATCCCAGCCTGCGCTGGGATGACGGCGTCAATCAATACACTCACTCTGCCGCCTCCATAATCTCGTCATCGGCGTGCAGCAATTCCGCGGAACAGAGCTGCATCGTGCCGCTGGCGCGGGCGATGCTGTTGGTCAGGTAGAAATCCTTGATCGGATGGACGCCCTGCCCCTTGGGCTTGTCCGGCAATCCGGTTGGCGGTGACCATTTCAGCGTCACCAGGCCTTCCACGGCCAGCTCAGGGTGATCCTTCGCCATTTTGACGCGCAATTCCTCGAAACTGTCGAACGGCAGGGTCTTGCCCATCACGTCGGACAGCGCCCGCAAGATGCTCCAGTCTTCGCGCGCGTCGCCCGGCGCAAAAATCGCCTTGTTCGAACGCTGCACGCGACCTTCCAGATTGACATAAGTGCCGTTTTTCTCGGTATAGGCAGCCCCCGGCAGGATCACGTCCGCCGCATGAGCACCCGCGTCGCCGTGATGGCCGATAAACACCTTGAAACTGTCCTTGAACGGCTCGTAATTCATTTCGTCGGCACCAAGCGCGAACAATAATTTCGGTTTTTTCGCGGCAATCGCCTTGATCCCGCCGTCATGGGCATAGCCGAGCATCAGGCCGCCGGTGCGCGAGGCACCGATATGCAGGACGTTAAAGCCATTCCAGTCGTCCCGCACGAGCTTGAACTGTTTCGCGAGTTTCAGCGCCGCGCCATGCACGCCATCAATGCTCAATCCGCCGCCGCCCAGAATGAGCGCAGGCTTTTCTGCCTGTTCCAGCGCATCCTTGACCGCATTGGGCAGTTTCGCCAGCAGGCCCATATCATCACCCAGCCATTCGACCGGATAGGTCTGGTCCGCTTCCGGTCCGATACCGAACACCTTGGCACCACCCTGACGCACCGCCTTGCGGATCCGCGTGTTGACCAGCGACGCTTCCCAGCGCGGGTTGGTCGAGACCAGCAGGATTACATCCGCTTCCTCGATACCGGCGATGGTAGAGTTGAAATTCACCGCAGCGAGATTGGACACATCATAGGAAAGCCCGGTCTGGCGACCTTCCAGCATTTCCGATCCCATCGATTTCAGCAGCTTTTTCGCCGCATACATGGTTTCGCAGTCGACCAGATCGCCGGCAATCGCGGCCACCGAACTGCCGGCGCCCACATCGGCAATCGCCTGGAATGCTTCATTCCAGCTGGCTTCTTCCAGCTTGCCGTTCTTGCGCAGATAAGGCTTGTCGAGACGGCGCTTCATCAGACCGTCGATCGCGTGGCGGGTCTTGTCGGTCGCCCATTCCTCGTTCACGTCATCATTGACGCGCGGCAGCGAACGCAGCACTTCGCGGCCACGGCTGTCGATCCGGATATTGGTACCGACACCGTCCATAACGTCGATGCCAAGCGTCTTGGTCAATTCCCACGGACGCGCTTCAAACGCATAAGGCTTGCTGGTCAGCGCGCCGACCGGGCAGAGATCTACGACATTGCCGGACAATTCGCTATGCACCGCACCTTCGAGATAGGAGGTAATCTCCATCCCCTCGCCACGGCCAATCGCGCCAATTTCCTCGACGCCGGCGACTTCCTCGCTGAACCGCACACAGCGGGTGCAGTGGATGCAGCGGGTCATCATCGTCTTTATGATCGGCCCCATATATTTTTCGGTGACCGCGCGCTTATTCTCTTCGTAGCGCGAGCCGCCCTTGCCATAGGCCATCGCCTGATCCTGCAGATCGCATTCGCCGCCCTGATCGCAGATCGGGCAGTCGAGCGGATGGTTGATCAGGAGAAATTCCATCACCCCTTCGCGCGCCTTCTTGACCATTTCGCTGTCGGTGCGGATTTCCTGACCTTCGGCAGCCGGCAAGGCACAGCTAGCCTGCGGCTTTGGTGGTCCCGGCTTTACTTCAACCAGACACATGCGGCAATTGCCGGCGATGCTCAGACGTTCATGATAACAGAAACGCGGGATTTCCTTGCCGGCAAGCTCACAAGCCTGCAGCACGGTCGCGCCCTGCGGCACTTCGATTTCGATGCCATCTACGGTGACTTTAGGCATGGATAGTCTCCGAAAAACATTCGTCATGCTGAACTTGTTTCAGCATCCAGGGAGAGCCGCCCCGTATTTCTGTGCTTGCCGCTCTGGACCCTGAAACAAGTTCAGGGTGACGAGGTGAAGATGTGTCGAGCCTGAGCCGTTCGTGCTGAGCTTGTCGAAGTATGAACGGTGCGCGCACAGGCTGTCCTTCGACAGGCTCAGGACGAACGGTGGTGCATGAGTTTAGCATCACTCCGCCGCCTCCAGCACTTCTGCGCCTTTATGTTCGTTTATCCGCCGCTCCATCTCTGGCCGGAAATGCTTGATCAGGCCCTGGATCGGCCAGGCCGCCGCATCGCCGAGCGCGCAGATGGTGTGGCCCTCGACTTGCTTGGTCACTTCATACAGCGTGTCGATATCGCCGATTTCCGCATCGCCATCGCGCATCTTCTCCATCACCCGCCACATCCAGCCAGTGCCTTCGCGGCACGGCGTGCACTGGCCGCAGCTTTCATGCTTGTAGAAATAGCTGAGCCGCGAGATCGCGCGGACGATGTCGGTCGACTTGTCCATGACGATGACCGCTGCGGTGCCAAGGCCGGAGCCGACATCCTTCAGCCCGTCAAAATCCATCGGCGCGTCCATGATCATTTCAGCCGGCACCAAAGGCACCGAAGAGCCGCCCGGAATCACCGCCAGCAGATTGTCCCAGCCGCCGGTGATACCGCCGCAATGTTTCTCGATCATGTCCTTGAACGGGATCGACATCGCTTCCTCGAACACCGCCGGTTTGTTGACATGGCCGGAGACCTGAAACAATTTCGTGCCGTGATTATTCTCGCGGCCAAAGCTGGCGAACCAGGCAGCGCCGCGCCGCATGATCGTCGGGACGACCGCGATCGATTCGACATTGTTGACCGTGGTCGGGCAGCCATAAAGGCCGGCCCCCGCAGGAAATGGCGGTTTCAGCCGCGGCTGCCCCTTCTTGCCCTCGAGGCTTTCGATCATCGCGGTTTCTTCGCCGCAGATGTAAGCGCCGGCGCCGCGATGGACGAAGACGTCGAAATCATAGCCGGACTTGGCGGCATTCTTGCCGATCAGGCCAGCGTCATAGGCTTCCCTGACGGCCGCCTCCATGACCTTGGCTTCCATGATATATTCGCCACGAATATAGATATAGGCGGCGCGGGCCCGCATCGCGAAACCGGCGATCAGCGCGCCCTCGATCAGCTTGTGCGGATCGTTGCGCAGGATTTCCCGGTCCTTGCAGCTGCCCGGCTCGGATTCATCGGCGTTGATGACGAGGAAACTCGGCCGCGGATTGCCCTGGCTGTCCTTCGGCGCTTCTTTCGGCATGAATGACCATTTCAGACCGGTCGGGAAACCCGCCCCGCCGCGACCGCGCAGGCCGCTGGCCTTCATTTCCTCGATGATCTTGTCGTTACCGCGCTTGATGATGTCGGCGGTCTTGTCCCAGTCACCGCGCTTTTGCGACGCCTTCAGGTCCCATGACTGGAAGCCATAGACATTGGTGAAGATGCGGTCCTTGTCCTGAAGGAAATCAAAACTCATTTCTTGCTCCTGCGGCCCAAGAGACCGCCGATGATACCAATCGCCACGACAGCGAGCGCGATCCAGCCTGCATATCCGTCCAGAGCCATCACAGCCCCCCGTTCATCAGCACGACCACGCCCACGACAATAACCACAATGACCAGACCGACCGTCCGCACGATTCCGGTCAGAACCTTCCAGACGATGATGATCGCCAGCAAAGCGAGCGCGAGAGCGATCAGCAATCCCATCACCACTCGTTCCGGTAATCATGATTGGCGTCGACCATGGCTTTGAGATTGGTCGGTCCGCCCTCGGCCTCGCTGGTCTTGCGGCCAATTTGCGAACCGACGGGAATTTCCTTGCCCGCCGCCAGATCCTCGAGGATCCGGGTCATGATGTCATAGTCGAGATCTTCGTAATTATCGTCGTTGATCTGGACCATCGGCGCGTTCGAGCAATTGCCCATACACTCGACCTCGGTCAGCGTGAACAGCCCGTCCGGCGTGGTCTTGCCCTTGTTGAGGCCCTTGTTCTTGCAGGCGGCCATCACATCGTCGCTGCCGCGCAGCATGCACGGCGTGGTGCCGCAGACCTGCACATGATAGCGGCCGACCGGCGCGAGATTATACATGGTGTAGAAGGTCGCGACCTCATAGGCCCGCATATAGGGCATATCGAGATAGGCGGCGACATATTCGATCACCGGAACCGGCAGCCAGCCTTGCGTCTTGGTGTCCGCACCAACCTGCCGCTGGGCCAGGTCAAGCAGTGCCATGACCGCCGATTTCTGGCGGCCAGCCGGATATTTCGCGATCTGCCATTTGGCGAGCTTCTCATTGTCCGGCGTAAACGCAAAATCGCCCCATTTGGCGCGGGTTTCGATTTCGTCTGGGATATTGGGCGCTTCAGCCATTATCGGTCACACTCTCCAAATACGATGTCGATCGCGCCCAAAATGGCGGTGGCGTCGGGCAGCATATGGCCTTTGGTCATAAAATCCATCGCCTGCAAATGGCTGAACGCGGTCGGCCGGATCTTGCAGCGATAGGGCTTGTTCGTCCCGTCCGACACCAAATAGACGCCGAACTCGCCCTTCGGGCTTTCGGTTGCGACATAGACTTCACCAGCCGGAACGTGGAAACCCTCGGTGTAAAGTTTGAAATGATGGATCAGCGCTTCCATTGACTGCTTCATCTCGGCGCGTTTTGGCGGGACGATCTTGCGGTCGTTGGAGGCCACGGGGCCGTCGGGCATTTCATTCAGGCACTGGCGCATGATCCGCGCGCTCTGCCGCACTTCCTCGACCCGGACCATGAACCGGTCATAGCAGTCGCCGCTGGTGCCGACCGGCACGTCAAAGTCCATCCGGTCATAGACATCATAAGGCTGCGACTTGCGCAGGTCCCAGGCGACGCCGCTGCCGCGCAGCACCGGACCGGAAAAGCCCCAGCGCAACGCATCATCCTTGGACACGGTGGCGATATTGACATTGCGCTGTTTGAAAATGCGGTTGCCGACGACCAGGCTCATCGCATCCTCGAACAGGGTCGGGAATTCGTCGAGCCAGTCGGCAATATCGGTGAGCAGTTTCAGCGGCACGTCCTGATGCACGCCGCCGGGCCGGAACCAGGCGCTGTGCATGCGGGCGCCGCTGGCGCGCTCGAAAAATTCCAGGCACTGCTCGCGAATTTCGAACACCCAGATATTCGGTGTCATCGCGCCGACATCCATGACATGGGCGCCGAGATTGAGCATATGGTTGCAGATCCGGGTCAGCTCGGCGAACAACACCCGCAGATACTGACCGCGCAACGGCACTTCGAGATCAAGCAATTTCTCGATCGCGAGAACGTAAGAATATTCCATCGCCAGTGGCGAGCAATAGTCGAGCCGGTCAAAATAGGGCAGAGCCTGCAAATAGGTCTTGTGCTCGATCAATTTCTCGGTGCCGCGATGCAGCAGTCCGATATGCGGATCGACGCGTTCAACAATCTCGCCGTCCAGCTCCATCACCATGCGCAGCACGCCATGCGCCGCGGGATGCTGGGGGCCGAAGTTGATCGTGAAATTCTGGATCTCAAGATCGCCAACCGTGGGATCGGCCTCGTCTGCGAGATGGTCCATTTCGTCGAGATAGTCAGACATTCTGTACCTCCGAACTTATGCCGTTAGTGGTGAGCTTGTCGAACCACGCCTCAAGACGATAGGCGTCCTTCGACAGGCTCAGGACTAACGGGAAAGGAGAAACCATCACTTGCCCTCCCCCTTCTTGCTCGTACCCGACTTGGTCCGCTTCGGCGCAGGCGCCTTGGCTTTGGTCGTCTTGCCGTCAGATTTCTTGGCCGCCGCCTTGTTGGCTTTCTTGCCAGCGCCGGTATCGCTCTTCTTTTCGGTCGTCTTCGGCGTGGATGGCGACGCTTCGCCACCGACTTTTTCATCACCGGGCAGTATATAGTCCGCGCCCTCCCAGGGCGACATGAAATCGAAGCTGCGGAAATCCTGCGCCAGCTTGACCGGTTCGTAGACCACGCGCTTGGCTTCTTCGGAATAGCGCATCTCGACATAGCCGGTCAGCGGGAAATCCTTGCGGAACGGGTGGCCCTGAAAACCATAGTCGGTCAGGATGCGCCGCAGATCGGTATTGCCGTCAAACAATACGCCATACATGTCGAACACTTCGCGCTCGAGCCAGCCGGCAACTTCCCAGATATGGGTAACGCTTGGCACCGGCGTATCCTCGTCGGTCGAGACCTTGACGCGGATGCGGTGGTTTTTCGTCAGGCTGAGCAGATGATAGCAGACCTCGAACCGCTCCGGACGATCCGGGTAGTCGACGCCGGCAATCTCGACCAATTGCTGATATTCATGCTTGTCGCGCAGCTTGTCCAGCACCGTGGCCAGCTTGCTACGCTCGACGGTAAAGCTGATTTCGCCATAGGCCTCGACAGTGTCGAGCAAGGCAGCGCCAATCGCCTTGCCAAGCTTGGCAGCAACGCCGCTATTGCTGGAGATGGCTGGTGCACTATGCCCCATCAGATAACTCCGTTCGTCTCGAGCGAAGTCGAGATACCGTTAGTGGAGATACCGTTAGTCCTGAGCCTGTCGAGCCGCAGGCGACCGCAGGTCAACGACGCCTCAAGGCCATAAGCGCACTTCGACAAACTCAGTGCTAACGGACTCAGTTTACCCATCATCATCACCGTTCAAACGTCCCGATGCGGCGGATCTTCCGCTGCAATTGCATCACGCCGTAGAGCAGGGCTTCCGCGGTCGGCGGGCATCCGGGAACATAAATATCCACCGGCACGATCCGGTCACAGCCGCGAACCACGGAGTAGCTGTAATGATAATAGCCGCCGCCATTGGCGCAGCTGCCCATTGAGATCACATATTTCGGATCGGACATCTGGTCATAGACCTTGCGCAGCGCTGGCGCCATTTTGTTGCAGAGCGTACCCGCAACAATCATCACGTCCGACTGGCGCGGGCTGGCGCGCGGCGCAGCGCCAAAGCGCTCCATGTCGTAGCGCGGCATGTTGACGTGGATCATCTCGACCGCACAGCAAGCCAGACCAAAGGTCATCCACCAGAGCGAGCCGGTGCGGGCCCAGTTGAACAGATCTTCGGTCGAGGTAACAAGGAAACCCTTGTCATTCACTTCCGAATTCATGTCCTTGAAAAATCCGTCGTCCGGCTGTGTATCGGGACGCATCGGCGTGCCGTCGGCATTCAGGATCGCCGATCCGCTATTGTTGGGTTCTAGTCCCATTCCAGCGCTCCTACTTTCCAAGCATAAGCGAAACCGATGATCAGTTCCGCGAGAAATACCATCATCGTCGTCCAGCCAACCCAGCCGGTAAACTCAAGCGACACCGCCCACGGGAACAGAAACGCCGCTTCTAGGTCAAAAATGATGAACAGGATCGCGACCAGATAGAAGCGCACGTCAAACTGGCTGCGCGAATCTTCAAAAGCGGGGAAACCACATTCATATTCCGAGAGCTTTTCCGCACTCGGATTATGGGTCCCGGTCAGCCGGGAGACGCCCATCGGCAGGAACACAAAGGCTGAAGACAGCGCTAGGGCTACAAACAGGAACAATAATATCGGTGCATATTCGGAAAGATCGACCACTGATGACTCGTTTCGCTTATTTTCGGAGCCGCTTTTAGGCAGTGGGTCCCCATGCTGCAAGGGCGAAATGGCTTAATTTTCCAGCCATTTGCAAGACATTCGCAGTTACAGCAGCGACTTTGCCAATATCCGGTGCAGCTTGCTGTGCAGCGCTTCGGTCGAAGCCAATATTTCGCCCTGACCGATCGGCTGATCGCCGCCGGTGTAATCGGTAACAAAGCCGCCGGCTTCGCGCACCATCAAAATGCCCGCAGCGACGTCCCATACCTTCAGACCCGCTTCAAAAAAGCCATCATAACGACCGGCGGCGAGCCAGGCGAGATCGAGCGCAGCCGAACCGTTGCGCCTGATGCCGGCAACTTGCGGCGCGACGGCACCGAAAATCCGGGCCCATTCGCTCAGGTCGCCATGGCCCTTGAACGGGATGCCGGTGGCAATCAGCGCTTCTGACATATCACGACGGGCCGACACGCGCAGACGGCGCTCGCCGAGCCATGCGCCCTTGTCCATTTCTGCCCACCAGGTCTGGTCGTTGAGCGGCTCGTAGATCAGTCCACTGGTAATCTTGCCCCAGCCGCGGCCATCGAGCGAAGGCTCCTGGACCGCGATCGAAATCGCAAAATGCGGAATGCCGTGGAGAAAATTGGTGGTGCCGTCGAGCGGATCGATGATCCAGCGCGGCTTGCCTTCCTCGCCCTCGATCATGCCGCCTTCTTCCAGCACAAAGCCCCAGCCGGGACGCACTTTCAGCAGTTCATCATAGAGAATCCGCTCCGCGCGCATATCGGCCTTGGAGACAAAATCGGCCGGACCCTTTTTCGATACCTGCAGATGCTCAACTTCGCCAAAGTCGCGGCGCAGGCGCGAGCCCGCCTTGCGCGCAGCGCGCTCCATGACGGTGATAAGGGCGGAATGTGCTGGCATTTTATATCTCCCCCCTCCCGTTTAAGGGAGGGGCTTGGGGTGGGTCTATTTATTTTTCAAAGAGCGGGCGAGCGGCATAGTCATGCCCGCCCCAACCCCTCACGCAAGCGGGAGGGGAAATATTCATTCTCAGGCCTTGCCAACATATTCGCGGGCATAGACATCGACGATGATCCGGGTTCCGGCCGAGATGAACGGCGGTACCATGACGCGGACGCCATTGTCGAGAATTGCGGGCTTATAGCTGGACGATGCCGTCTGGCCCTTGACCACGCCATCGGCCTCGACAATCAGGGCTTCAATCTGATCTGGCAGGGCTACCGAGATCGGCTTTTCATCATAAAGCTCCAGCTGCACATCCATGCCATCTTGCAAGAAATCGGCCGCATCGCCGAGCAGGTCGGCAGGCAATGTGATCTGCTCGTAATTTTCCTTGTCCATGAAGGTCAGCAAATCGCCATCGGCGAACAGATACTGGAATGTCTTGGTGTCCAGCCGGACTTTCTCGAGCGTGTCGGCGCTGCGGAAGCGGACATTGGTCTTGCGACCATCGACGAGATTTTTCATCTCGACCTGCATATAGGCCCCGCCCTTGCCCGGCTGCGTATGCTGAATCTTGGCAACCTTCCAGAGGCCACCTTCATATTCCAATATATTGCCCGGACGGATATCTACACCGCTGATCTTCATCGCTAGTCTCGCTTGATAGATTGTTTGATTGATCGGCGCTGTAATCTGCTGGCTGATAATAGGCAAGCCCGGTGACGATGAAAGCCGGAGACGATACCGGAGTCAGGGAAAGCCTGTGCGATGGCGCACAGGTCTTTTTCATACAATACGGCGAATCACTCTGCGGCTACTGATGGATCATGACACCGACAGAGATCACCCGGTCCCGAAGCCACCATGCCAATATCGCCCCGCGTCGCAATACGGTGCTGGCTGCGGGCCTGTTCGGCTATTCAATCGGTGATGGCCAGATGCGCTCGTTCAAGGAAACCGAGGGTTATTTGCGCGACATCGAGCAGATGCCCAATTTTGCCCCGCCTTCGGTCAGCAGTTTCGTCGCGCAATATCTGGCTTCGCATGTCGGCAAGACGCACAGCGCGTCCTAGTCGGCCAAGCCGCCGTTCATGATATCGGCAAATTTCCGGACCGCCGCTGCCGGACCGGCCGGATCATTCCACACGCCGCCGCATACCGCCAGAAAATCGGCTCCGGCGTCGATCAGCGGCTGGCAATTTTCCGGCGTGATTCCGCCAATCGCCACGCAGGGGATTTCCATCATTTCGGACCACCATTGCAGCAGATCCAGCTCCGGCTTGTGATGGGTTTCCTTGGTATCGGTGGGGAAAAACGCGCCGAACGCGACATAATTAGCCCCGCCCTCACCCGCTTCCATCGCCAGATGACGACTGTCATGGCAGGTGATGCCGATCTGGGAATCCTTGCCCAAAGCCAGTCGGGCATTTTTCAAATTTTCGTCGCTTTGCCCCAGATGCACGCCATCCGCGCCCAGTTGCTGGGCCAGCGCGATATCGTCATTGACGATGAACGCCACGTCAAATTCGTCGCAAATCGCTTTCAGCGGCTCGGCCAGCCGGACCGCTTCCTGCGGCTCGACATCCTTCACCCGAAACTGGAAGGCGGCAACCGGCCCCGCTGCCAGCGCTTCGCGCAACCGGTCGGGAAAGGAACCGCCGACGTCGAGCGGCGAAATCAGATATAGCTGGCAGGGTTGCATATCGCTCACTTCATCAACTATCCCTGCCCTCAGGCGATCGAAGCACGATAAATCTGGTCGATCGCGCCACCGAGCACGGCATCAAATTCCTCGTCGCTCTGCGAAACCCGCAAATCCTGCAGCAGGCCGCGGCTGAAGCTGGCAATCATGCCTTCATTCTTGGCGAGCTGTTCGCAGGCATCTTCGGTGGAATAGCCGCCGGACAGGGCAACCAGCCGAACCACCTTGGGATGATCGATCAGCGGCTTGTAGAGATTGGGCTCGACCGGGATCGACAGTTTCAGCATCACCCGCTGATCATCGGCCAGCGCATCCAGCTGCTTGGTCAGTTCGCCGAGCAGGATCTTGTCGCATGCGGCGCGCTCGTCGCTCTTGATATTCACTTCCGGCTCGATGATCGGCATCAGTCCGTTGCCCAGGATCTGCTTGCCGAACGCGAATTGCTGTTCGACAATCGCCGCGATACCCTTCGCGTTGGCCTTGTTGATCACCGACCGCATCTTGGTTCCGAAGACACCCTTGGATACGGCATGTTTGCACTGATCGTCCAAATCCGGAATCGGCTTCATCAGCTGGACACCATTGACCTCATCCTCCAGCCCCTTGTCGACTTTCAGAAACGGCACGATGCCGCGATCCCACAGCGCTTCCGGCACCGGCTTGCCGCCAGCGTCACCATTCATGGTTTTCTCGAACAGGATCGCGCCGATCACCTTGCCATTGCCAAAGCTGGGCGAGGTGATGATGCGGCTGCGCATCTTGTGGATCAGCCCGAACATCTCGTCATCATTGGAAAACGAGTCTGCGCCGATACCATAGCCGGCCAGCGCCTTCGGCGTCGAGCCTCCGCTCTGGTCCAGCGCGGCGATAAAGCCCTGGCCATTTTCGATTTTGCTCAACATTTCACTATTCGCCATTTTTCGTTCCCTGATATATTCATTATTTTTGGTTAAGCGCTTCGACACCGGGCAGAGGCTTGCCTTCCATCCATTCGAGAAAGGCACCTCCCGCGGTCGATACAAAGCTGAAATCATCGGCAAAGCCGGCATGATTGAGCGCCGCGACCGTGTCGCCGCCGCCAGCCACCGAAAGCAGCTGGCCTTCCTTGGTCAGGGCAGCTGCGGTTCTGGCGAGCGCGACGGTGGCGCTATCGAACGGCGGTGTCTCAAAGGCGCCCAGCGGACCGTTCCAGACCAGCGTCTTGCAGGTCTTGAGCACATCGGACAGCGCTTCCACCGCAGCCGGCCCGATATCGAGGATCATCTCGTCATCCGCCACTTCATGGACATTGACCGTCCGGGTCGGCGGATTGGCGCGAAATTCCTTGGCCACGACCACATCATAAGGCAGATGCACCGTGCAATCGGCCCGGTCGGCAGCCGCCAATATGGCATTGGCGGTATCGGCCAGTTCATGTTCGCACAGGGATTTGCCGACATTGACGCCGCGCGCTGCCAGAAAAGTATTGGCCATGCCGCCGCCGATGATCAGATGATCCACTTTTTCAACCATCTGCTGCAAGACATCGAGTTTGCTCGACACTTTCGCGCCACCGACAACCGCCGCCACCGGATGTTCCGGATTGCCCAGCGCCTTGTCGAGCGCGGTCAGTTCGCGTTCCATCGAACGGCCAGCATAGGAAGGCAGTGCGTTCGCCAATCCGACGGTCGAGGCATGGGCCCGATGCGCGGCTGAAAAGGCATCATTCACGTAAATATCGCCCAGTTTCGCCATTTGCTCGACCAGCGCGCTGTCATTGCTTTCCTCGCCCGGATGAAAGCGGGTGTTTTCCAGCACGCAAATCGAACCATTCGGCAGTTTCAGCGTCTTTTCCGCCATGATCTGGCCAGCAGAATCTGGCAAAAAGGTCACTTCCCGGCCCAATATCCTGGCGAGCGCCGGGACAACCTGTTCCAGCGAAAACTCCGGCCTTGGCTCTCCCTTGGGCCGACCGAAATGGGCCAGGAGCAAGACTTTTGCGCCCTTGTCGGCCAATTCGGTGACGGTGGGAATCAGCGCCCGCAAGCGGGTGTCGTCGGTAACAACTCCGTCCGCCATCGGAACATTCAGATCCACGCGAACAAGGACGCGGCGCGATGTTATCTCACCAATATCGTCCAGTGTTTTAAAGTTGTTACCCGACATTACTCAGAGTCCTTCTGTCTTAAAGAAAGCTGGCCATGACCTTCGCCGTATCGATCATGCGGTTGGAAAAGCCCCATTCATTGTCATACCAGCTGACGACGCGGACGAGCTTGCCGTCCATCACCGTCGTTTCCAGACTGTCGACCGAGCTGCTCGCTGGCTGATGGTTGAAATCGCTGGAAACCAGCGGCTTGTCTTCATAGACCAGCACGCCCTTCATCGGGCCCTCTGCTGCGGCTTTCAGCGCGCCGTTGATTTCTTCGACCGTGGTATCGCGACCGGGTGTGAACACCAGATCAACCAGGCTGACATTGGGGGTCGGCACGCGGATCGATGAACCATCGAGCTTTCCGTTCAGCTCTGGCAGCACCAGGCCGACGGCGCGGGCTGCGCCCGTGGTTGTCGGGATCATGTTGACCGCACCGGCCCGCGCACGGCGCATGTCGCTGTGCATCTGGTCGAGGATCCGCTGGTCATTGGTATAGCTGTGGATCGTGGTCATGAAACCGCGCTCGATGCCAACCGTATCGTTCAGCACCTTGGCCACCGGTGCCAGGCAGTTGGTGGTGCAAGAGGCATTGGAAACAATGATATCCGATGACGTCAAGACGTCGTGATTGACACCATAGACAACCGTTTTCAGATCACCCTTTGCCGGAGCCGAGATCAACACCCGCTTCGCGCCGGCATCGATATGCGGCTGCGCAGCATCCTTGGACTGGAAGAAGCCGGTGCACTCGAGCACAATGTCCACGCCCATCGCAGCATGCGGCAAATCGCCGGGATTGCGTTCGGAGGTCACGGCAATTTTCTTGCCATTGACCATGATATGATCGCCGTGGGCTGTGACTTCGCCAGGAAAGCGGCCATGAACGCTGTCAAAGGCGAAAAGCAGCGCGTTGGACTCTGCATCGGCAAGATCGTTGATTGCGACCAGTTCGAAATCGTCATCATCGCGTTCCAAGATCGCACGGGCGACGAGGCGACCGATGCGGCCAAATCCATTAATTGCTACTTTTGTCATCAATTTTGCTCCTTTGAATTCAAACTTATCGGCAATGTTCAGCCAATTTTCGCTAATATTTGTGGGGTGATGGCATCCGCGGTCAGGCCGAAATGCGCGTAAAGATCGTCAATCGGCGCTGACGCCCCGAAACTGTCGATACCGAAACGCAGCCCGTCGAGACCCGTATATCTTTCCCAGCCAAAAGTCGTGCCTGCTTCGATCGAAACCCGCAATATGCCGTCACCGCCGAGCAGTTCATTGCGATATTCTGCGGATTGTCCGTCAAATAATTCGGTACATGGCATCGACACGACATCGGCGCCGGTTCCGGCAGCCTCCAGTTTAGCCGCGACCGCCATCGCCAGTGACACTTCCGAACCGGTCGCAATCAGCACCACTCGCTTGTCATTTTCTGCCGCTTTCGCACGATATCCACCTTTTTCACAAAGATTTGCACTGACGTCATCACGGAAGGGCGGAAGGCCCTGGCGAGTCAGCGCAAGGGTCGAGGGACCGTTGGAGCGTTTGATCGCGAGCGCCCAGCATTCTGCCGTTTCAATCGCATCAGCGGGCCGATAGACATGCATGTTGGGCATCAGACGCAGGCTTTGAATATGCTCGATCGGCTGATGGGTCGGCCCATCCTCGCCCAGTCCGATACTGTCATGGGTCATGACATAGATGACCCGGGCGTTCTGGATTGCCGAGAGCCGCATGGCACCGCGGCAATAATCGGTGAACACCAGGAATGTGCCGCCATAAGGAATGATGCCGCCGTGCAATGCCATCCCGTTCATCGCCGCCGCCATGCCGAATTCGCGGATGCCGTAATAGATATAACGCCCGGAATAATCATCTTTTGTCAAAGGCTTGGTAGAAGGAGTTTTGGTATTGTTTGAACCTGTGAGATCGGCGCTGCCACCGAGCATCTCCGGCAAAGCCTCGGTAATCGCGCCCAGCGCCATCTCGGAAGCCTTGCGAGTCGCCCATTTCGGCGGATCTTTGGCCAAGCTTTCCATATAGGTCTGCATCGCCTTGCCGTCCGGAAGCTCGCCCGCCATGCGGCGGCTGAATTCGGCGGCCTGCGTGTCGGCATCGAGCCGCGTATCCCACTCGGCCCGCGCAGCAGCACCCTTTTCGCCCAATTGACGCCATGACGCCAAAATATCATCCGGAATGACAAAAGGTTCTGAATCCCAGCCCAAAGCAGCGCGCGCGCCAGAAATTTCTTCATCGCCCAGTGGTGCGCCATGCGTAGCCGAAGTGCCCTGTTTGGTCGGGGCACCGAAGCCAATGACGGTCTTGCAGGCGATCAGCGAAGGCCGTGGATCGGCCTCCGCTTCGCTGAGCGCCTTGCGGATATCGTCAAAATCATGGCCATCGCAGGAAACGACGTGCCAGCCGGAGGCACGATAGCGCGCCGGAATATCTTCACTTGTCGATAATTCCGTTCCACCGTCGATGGTTATTCCATTATCATCCCAAAGAACATTAAGTCTTCCCAGGCCCAGATGACCGGCCAGGCCAACCGCTTCATGGTTGATCCCTTCCATCAGACAGCCATCACCGGCGATGACCCAGGTTTTATGGTCGACCAGATTGTCACCAAACAGCGCATTCAGATGGCGCTCGGCCAGCGCCATGCCGACGGCAGTGGCGAACCCCTGCCCCAGCGGCCCGGTCGTCGTCTCCACGCTTTCCAGCTTGAAATTTTCCGGATGCCCGGCACAGGGCGAACTGAGCTGCCGAAAATTCTTGATATCCTGCATCGTCGGACGCGCATATCCGGTCAGGTGGAGCAAGGAGTAGATCAGCATCGAACCATGACCGGCCGACAGGACGAACCGGTCGCGATCAACCCATTTCGGTGCTTTCGGGTCATATTTCAGATAGTCGCTGAACAACACTGTGGCTACGTCCGCCATGCCCATCGGCATCCCCGGATGGCCGCTGTTGGCAGCTTGCACCGCGTCCATCGCAAGCGCTCTTATGGCGTTTGCCATGCTTTTTTCGGTAACGGTCATGACTGGTCTAATCCCCCGGATTGGCGAGTGTGAACACGCAACAAAATGCTGCGATTCGCTATTTTGCCTCCTCCTTTGATGATCCAGCAAGGCGGCGTCAAGGATCGCTTTTCACTATCCAGTGTTTACGACACCGGAATAGATTGATAGCGACGAAAGACGGGAACTTACCTGTTGGAAACAAGCTATGGAAAATGCTCATGGACAATGAACGTGTCATCCTTGCCATCGGCCGCCTTGAACGCGCGCTAAGTCGTATAGAATCGGCCAAGAGCACAATGAAGGCCGATGTCGACCAGGCATTGGAGGCGCGCCACGAGGCGCTGAAAGAGGAAATGAAACAGGCAATCCGGACGATCGACGGACTGATCGAGCGACAGGAGCACTGACATGGCGCAAATGAAACTGGAAATTGGCGGCCGCTCCTTCATGGTAACCTGTCAGGACGGCGAAGAAGAGCATCTTACCAGACTGGCTGCGATGGTCGACGGGAAAGCGCGGGAATCCGGGGATCCAGCCGGGTTGAACGAAAGCCGTATGTTGCTGTTCACGTCGCTGCTGCTGGCGGACGAGCTGCACAGCGCCCAATCCGCAATGGCCGAGCCAGCTGCGGCCAGCGCCCCCGCCAAACCCGATCCTATGGACGAACAGGCGATTGCTGCCCTGGAAAAACTGGCAGATCGTGCAGAGCAACTGGCAAACAGTCTTGAGTAACGTACCCATCGCGCCTAGATAGGGTGCGACGGGTACTGTCTGGCACGAGCTTGATACGAACATCCCTGAGGCGATATAACTTCCTAGGGAGCTGTCCCTGCCCGGATTGCGGACTGTTTTGCAGTCGGGTCCGACGCATATGGCGCCCACCTGACGTAATAGGCGTCAGAGGATTTTCCGGCCAACGACCAAGATGGTCCCGTCACTTTTCTACAGAAAGAATAATTATTTGAGTAGTTTAAAAGATAAAAAGAACAAACTACGCGAAGAATATCGAAGGCGGCGGGATGCGTTTCATCGCCAATTGGATATGGCCACCCGCGGCCTAGCTTTCCGGCGTCCGCCCACTCCTCTGGCAAAGCTGATCGAGCAGAGCGACGTCATCGCGCTCTACAGTGCGATCGGATCAGAGGCTCCGACTGCCAGGCTGGCAGAATATCTCACCGAAATCTGCAAAACCATCGCATATCCTGTCGTTGTCGGGAATTCCCCGCTGGAATTTCGCAAGGCCAATAATATTGATCTGCTCGAAGCCGGATTCCGGAATATCTCCGAACCCAATGCCAATTGCCCGGCGGTTACGCCAGACGTGATAATCGCCCCGATGATTGCCTTTGATCGCTCGATGCGCCGGCTCGGACAAGGCGGCGGACATTATGACCGGACTTTTGAAAAATATCCGGAGGCGATCCGTATCGGCCTTGCCTGGTCGGTGCAGGAGACCGATGCCGTCCCGGTGCAGCCCCACGACATCCCACTGCATATGATCGTCACCGAATCTGAAATAATTCAAAAAGTTGATATGAATTCATGACCGAGAAACCAGACCATAAGGCCCCTCATAATCCACCCAGCCCAGCCAATTGGCGTCAACCATTTGGCATGATTCTGATTATGGTTCTGATTCTGCTGTGGTGCGGGATTGTTGTCAGCATGTTCGACTGGATCAGCGAGCTGAACTTCTGGCTGCAGCTGCCGATTTTCATATTTGCCGGGATAATCTGGATATTTCCACTCAAACCGCTGCTGATCTGGATGAATACCGGAAGCTTCCGGTCCTGAAGCGCCATTCCCCTGTTTTTTAGGGAAATGGCGCGAGTGACGAGACTTGAACTCGCGACCTCCGGCGTGACAGGCCGGCGCTCTAACCAACTGAGCTACACCCGCATATGCACCTGCATGGGCGGTGAAGCAGCGCAAGTATAAGAGCGCTGCATCCCTGTCAACTACACTCTTTCGATTATCCCAGATATTTCCGATCATGGCTCCATTGACCATCATTTTCAGCCCTTTCAGATCAGGGCGAAAGCGACGGCTTCCAACATGCGCGAAACCTTCAATGGACGGCCAGAGTTACCAATTGTTACATGTCATCATGGTAAACAGCGGGTTAACCACCGCGAAACGGCTGCCCAATAAACTCGGATAACTGGCTGTTATCCAACTTTTTTGACCGTTTCAATACCTATGCCATGATTTATTTTCCGTTTACCAAATATTTGGCTTTCCTTGTCATATGACCGGCATGAATTATGCCCAAACACAGGATATTGGATGTCGACCGCATTTGCGTGCCACGCCTGCCGTCGGCCGCCGGCTGGCGCTGGCGCTTGGCGCCGCTTCCCTGTTTCTGTCGGCAACTGCAGTCGAGGCAGCGGGCACATTGGCGGGAACCGACATCGTCAATGTCGCCAAGGCCACCTATGACGCGCCCGGCGGCGGGACACCGGTCACGATTGATTCCAATATAGTCAGCATCAAGGTTGACGAGTTGCTGGATGTCACGGTCGTTTCGAGCGATCCGGGTGACGTGACCGTTGCCCCCGGATGGACCGGACAGGTGATGACCTACCAGGTCACCAATAGCGGCAACGGTTCGGAAGCCTTCACGCTATCGGCCGATACGGCAAAGCCCGGTGATGAATTTGATACGACGTTTGAAATCGGCATTCTCGATAGCAACGACAACGGCGTCTATGATCCGGGCGTCGATACCATTTACACGCCCGGCACCAATGATCCGGTGCTTGCGCCCGATGAAAGCATCACGGTTTTCATCGTCTCGGCGATTCCTGCATCCGCCGCTGATACGGAGCGCGCCGAAATTGAACTTTCTGCGGTAGCCAACACCGGCAACGGCACGCCGGGTACCATATTCGCCGGACAGGGCGATGGCGGCGGTGATGCGGTCATCGGATCAACCGGTGCGCGAGACGCCGGTAGCGGCTTTTTCCGGGTGCAGGCTTCTGATGTCAATTTGGTCAAAAGCGCAACCATCATCGATCCGTTCGGAGGTGCAGAGCCGGTGCCAGGCGCGGTCATTGTCTATCAGCTGGTCGCGACAACGGTCGGCACCAGCGATCTCGCCAATCTGGCGATCAGCGATGATGTGCCTGCCGATACAACCTACAAGCCGGAAAGCATCACGCTCGAAGGCGCACCACTGAGCGATGCCGCAAACGACGGCGATGCCGGCTCCTTTGACGGCGGTTCGATCGCCGTGGCCCTGGGCACGGTACCGGGCGGACAAACGCGCACCATCACCTTTCAAGTCACCATCGACTGATCGCAATCGGGGCATAGCAACATGATAAAAAGATTTTTCATCGCGATAGCGCTGATCCTGCCGGGTACGGCCATGGCGGCCAATAATGTTGCCCTGTCGAGCGATGTCTACATCGAACGCAAGGTCGCAAAGCCGAACGGCACCACCGCGCTGGTGCTGGAACAGCCGAAGACGGTCACACCCGGCGACAAGCTTGTGTTCGTCGTCAAATATAAAAATGTCGGCAGCGCGCCGGCGACCGATTTCTCTGTCACCAACCCGCTCCCCAAGGCGGTGGCGTTCAACGGAACGTCTGATGGCACCGAAATTGTCTCCGTTGACGGAGGCAAAAGCTGGGGACCGCTTGCAGCCCTCACTTACCTGAGCGGAAATGGCGACGTTCGCGCCGCTCTGATGGCCGATGTAACCCATGTAAAATGGAAATTTAATCGTGCCCTTTCGGCAGGTTCGGGAGGGAAATTGATTTTTCGCGGCACTGTGAAGTGACCGCAACCGTAACGGATCGCCGCGGGGTTTGGCGATCCAAATAAGTGAAACAGGAGTCAGTTATGACCAGTATACTGAAACTTCTCGTTGCCACTAGTACCATTTCTGTAGCGGCGCTGGGTGCAAACCCGACGTTCGCTGCAGATTTGGGCACTGATGCCGGCACGAGCATTACCAACAATGTAAGCGTAGCCTATAATGTGGGGGGGGACCGCCCAGACAGCGGAAACCGACAGCGATATATTTGTCGTTGACCGCGAAGTGAATCTTGTCGTTGCCAAAAGCGACGCCGTCAACAGTTCGGTCGCACCCAATGCGACCCAGCAGGCGGTGACCTACACGGTCAGCAACCAGACCAATGACACGATCGACGTTCTGCTGACCTCACAGCAACCCGGAACCGACGATTTCGACGCGTCCGGCACGATCACCTATTATCTCGACAATGGTACAACCGCCGGCGTGTTTGACGCGGGCGATACGCTGATCACCTATATCGACAACCTGGCGGAAGACACCAGTGTCACGGTGCACGCAGTGGCCAATATTCCCAATGGTGTGGTCACCGGCGATCTGGCTGATATCATCCTGATCGGCCAGGCGGCTGGCCATGGCGGCAGCGGCCTTCCGGTCACCGGGATCAGCGTAAAGGGCTCCGCCTTTACCGACGACTCGGGCGATGCCGACGATCCGACACTGGTGCAGAATGTATTTGCAGATGCTGCCGGTACCGGAAGCTCCGATGGTGCTGCTGACGGTTATCACAGTGCTACGGACACATATGAAGTGGCTGCCGCAGATATTTCGGTATCCAAAACCAGCACAATATTGTGGGATCCGATCAACGGAACCACCAATCCGAAAGCCATACCAGGCGCGATTGTCGAATATTGCATCGCCGTCGCCAATGCTTCCGGTGGGGCCAACGCAACGGGAGTCGCTATTTCGGATACGATTCCGGCCAATCTGACCTATTATAGCAGCCTGGCCACCGGACCGGCGACCGTCCCGGCGGTCATTGGCGTGGTTACCGAAGGCACCGTGACCGGAGCCACCTGCAACGCAGATGGCAGTGGCACCGGTGCTCAGGCAGCGGGCGTTGTTTCCGGCAATCTCGGCACCGTGGCGTCGGGCAACACCGAAACCCTCATCTTCCGCGTAACGGTAGACTAGGCGCTCTGGAATTTGACGGCAAACCGGCATTTTCACCGGTTTGCCGCCTGAATTCCGGCTTTAGCTGTGGGGTTTCTCACCAATTTTTTCAGGCCATTCGGCCTGACCCTTGCTGCATGCGCGCTAACCGCGCCTGCCGTACCGGCACGCGCTCAGCCCGCGTTTGCCGACGAACAGCCGCAAGATCATCCGCTGATTAGCAATATTGCGCAGGCAGAATGGGATATCGGCAACCGGCGGTTGCAGATATCTTCCAATCGCATCGACATTCAGGTCGTCGCTCCACCGATGCAGCCGCTCGACGTCACCATTTTTCACTTCGCCGACCCGCCTGGGGCCGAACAGCTTCCGATCGCGAACACGATGTGCCGGGGATTGCAGGCTGACATGCCGATCAGGCTTGTCGGCGCGTTTGCCGGGACCCCGACAAATCCGGCCTCGGTCATGCAAAGCGATCATATAAGGGCTGGCGAACCGCTGATAATCTCGATTCTGGCCCCCGACAGCAATCTCAATCCGCTGGCAATCGACAGCTTTGATATCGTGATCACGACGCCCACCGGCGATCGGGAGCAGATTAATATTGTTGAAACGGCGCCCAATAGCGGCCGGTTTGTCGGCATCATCAACACGGCTGCGGTGCCGCCCGCCCCTATGCAGGGGGACTGTATATTGTCGGTAAAACGCGGCGAATCTTTTGACATCACCATCCATGAATTGGGCGGCATGGCCGTCGGGACCGCACAAGTCGCAATCCTGGTCGATCCGTTCGGCGAAATTTTCGACAGCGAAGACGGAACGCTGGTTGCCGGAACGCGCGTAACCTTGATCAACGCGGCGACCGGCCTGCCGGCAGAGATATTCGGCGACGACGGTGTATCCATCTACCCCAGCACGGTGATCGCAGGCAGCAGCGTGACCGACAGCGCTGGAACCGTCTATGATTTGCGAGACGGTTTCTATCGTTTTCCCTTCGCACGTGCGGGCGAATACCGCCTGCTGGTTGAGCCCCCGCAGCCCTATAGTTTCGCGTCAGCAGCAACGCCCGAGCAATTGTCCGGCTTGCGGCGGTCGGACGGGCTTCCCTTCACCATTGTCGACGGATCTTACGGCGGCATCATCATATTGAATGACCCGGCGCCGGTGCGAGTGGACGTGCCGCTGGACCGGCCCGGTGCGCCGCTGGCGATCACAAAAGCGGCATCCACGGCTCAAGCGGCCCCTGGAGACGCCGTGCAATATCGCATAACGGTTCAAAATACCGATCCGGTTCGCAATAGCGGCCAGATCATAATTTCCGATCAGCTGCCCGGCGCCATGCGGCTGAGAACCGGCACGGTCCGCTACAATGGGGAATTAATAACGCCCACTGTCGATGCCAATGGACGCGATTTCACCGTTGAGGCGCCGCCCCTGCCCCCGACGGGCAGCGCTTTGCTGACCTATATTGCCGAAGTGCGCCAGGATGCACAGCCGGGAGACGCGATGAACCTTGCTTCGGCCCGCGACAATCGCGGCGCGACGAGTCCAACGGTTGATGCGATCGTCAGCATTATTCGCGACGGCATTTCCGAGCGATTCACGCTTGTCGGCCGGATCACCGATGGCGGATGCAGCAGCGATCCCCGCAAAGCCAACGGAATTGGCGATATTCGCGTGATGCTGCAAGACGGAACCTATACCGTCACCGACAGCGACGGCCGCTATCATTTCGAGGGACTCCGTCCCGGCCTGCATGTGGTTCAGGTCGATCCATCAAGCTTTCCTGCCGATCTGGCTCCGGTCGATTGCGCGCACAATACGCGCAGCGCCGGCAGCAACATCTCACGCTTTGTCGAAGGCCATGGTGGCGCGCTGAAACGCGCTGATTTCCGTGCCAAAACGGTCGAACCCAGAGACATGAAAACGTCTGAAAACTACGATAAACCGGCAATTCTGTCCGATCCGGAAGCGGCTGGCGCTGGCCGCGATTGGCTCATTGGCGAGCAGCCGGGCATCGCCTGGCTGTTCCCGGCGGAAGATCATAATCCGCGCGTCAAGGCGCTGCGCGTCGCCATCAAGCACCACGCTGACCAGACAGTAGAGCTCTCGGTCAATGGCAAGCCGGTCAATCCCCTCGCCTTTGACGGCAGCAAGAAAAGCGCCGACGGCAAGGTCCGGGTCAGCACCTGGCGCGGCATCGAGATTGAAGATCGCACCAATATCTTTGTCGCGCGGGTCGTCGATCGCGACGGAAAACTGGTTCAGCAACTGGAACGGAAAGTCCATTATGCCGGCAGTCCGCTCAATGCTGAATTGCTCAAGGACCGGTCCATTCTCATCGCCGATGGCGTCACCCGCCCGGTTATCGCGGTGCGGCTGACGGACCGGGACGGCAAACCGGCGCGGCATGGCATGGTTGGCGACTTTGCTGTTCCAGCGCCCTATGCGCCCGCCATTGAAATAGACGCCCAGCAGGCCAATCAGCTAGCCGGTCTGGAACGCGGCGCACCGGTGTGGCGGGTCGAAGGCGAAGAGGGCATCGCCTATATCGAGCTGGCGCCGACCACCGCTTCCGGTTCGCTCAGCATCTCCTTTCCCTTCCGCGATGGCGAAGTCGAACGGACCCAGCGCATCGCGACCTGGCTCGATCCCGGCAACCGGCCCTGGACCGTGGTCGGCTTCGCCGCCGGCACGCTTGGCTTCAACACGCTCGACGAGCGGCTTGAGGATCTGGTTGACGATGATGACAATATCAACGTCGACGGCCGCATTGCGCTGTACGCCAAGGGCCGGGTCACCGGAAAATGGCTCATGACACTGGCCTATGACAGCGACAAGCAAGAAGATGAAACCCGCTTTCAGGGCGTCATCGATCCGCGCCGCTATTATACGGTTTATGCCGACCGCAGCGAACAACGCTATGACGCGGCATCGGTGCGCCGCCTCTATCTGAAGCTGGAAAGGCCGCAATTTTATGCGCTGTTCGGCGATTATGAAACCGGAATCGACGAACCCGAGCTCGCCCGTTACCAGCGTGCATTCAACGGCATCAAAGCCGAATATCGCAGCGATCAGGTCCATCTCAAGGCTTTCGGTGCCGATTCCCCCAATCGTTTCCGCCGCGAGGAAATCCAGGGCAATGGACTTTCCGGTCCTTATGCTCTTTCCACGCGTGATATCCTCGCCAATAGCGAGCGGATCACGCTGGAAACGCGCGATCGCTTCCGTTCCGACCGGATCGTCGAACGGCGCGAACTGACTCGGCATATCGATTATGACATCGACTATCTCGCCGGCAGCCTGCGCTTCCGCGAACCGATCCTGAGCCGCGGCAGCGGCCTCGATCCGCAATTCATCATCGCCGAATATGAGACATTGGGCGTCGGCGACCGCAATCTCAACGCCGGTGGCCGCGCCACCTATCAAAGTGCCGACGAAAAAATGAAAATCGGTGCGACCGCCGTACATGACGAAAATGAGAGCGTTAAAACTGATCTGCTCGGCGTCGACATTCGCTATCGGCCGGACCTCAAGACCGAATTGCGGGCGGAACTGGCGATGACCGACAACGAGGCGAAAGCCGTCGCGACGAGCGACAACGGACAGGCGGCGACCGCATGGCTGGTAGAAGCCGAGCATCACGGGTCGAAGGTCGACCTGCTTGCCTATGTCCGGCGTCAGGCATCCGGCTATGGTCTGGGACAGCTGAACGCAGCAGAAAGCGGCACCCGCAAATTCGGTATTGATGGCCGGGTTCGCATCCGTGACAATCTTTCGCTGGCCGTCACCAGCTATCAGGAAAATTTCCTGGCGACGGACGCGCGTCGCCGGGCAGGAACCGCAGAACTGGAATATCGCACGGACGGAACGTCGTTCCGCGCCGGCATGGTCTATGCCAATGACCGGCTCTCCGACGGCACGGTCAACGAGTCCAGGCTCGTCCGGCTCGGCGCAACCCAGCGGCTGTTTGACGACAAGCTGGAACTGGATGCGCAAACCGAATTTGCGCTGGGCGGTCAGGACGAAAGCATTGACTTCCCTGCCCGGCACAGCTTCTCGGCGCGCTATGCCGTGACCGAGGACATCAAGGTCATCGGCACCTATGAGATTGCCGATGGCGAGAATATTGATGCCCGCACCGCCCGAATTGGCGTCGACGTCACGCCGTGGAGCGGCGCGCGCATTGTCAGCAGCATGAACCAGCAGGAAATTACCGAATATGGTCCGCGCAGCTATGCCGCTTATGGTCTGACCCAGACGATTCCGATCGGCGACAAGTGGACCGTTGATGTCTCGCTCGATGGCAATGAAACCATCAGCGGATTTGATCGCAGCGATGTGATCAATGATGAGCAGCCGGTCGCGTCGGGCGGATTTCTCGGCAATGACGCAACCCTGACCGAGGATTTTCTCGCGGTCACCGCCGGTGCCACCTATCGCAACGCCGACTGGAGCTGGACCAGCCGGGCAGAATATCGCGATGGCGATATCAGCACCCGCTATGGGCTGACGACGGCGCTGCTCAAGCAGATCGGCGAAGGCAGCGCGCTCGGCGCTCTCGCCAGCATATTTGTCGCCAAGGACGAAAGCGGCGTCAGCACGCGGGTGATCGAAGCCGAAGCCAGCTGGGCGCACCGCCCTGCGGACAGCCAGTGGTCCTGGCTCGAGAAACTGGAATTCCGCGAAGATCGCGTCCGCAATGCCGTCGCTGGCACATCCGGCCCGATCGGCGGCGCGCCGCTGCTGGTCAATGGCGATGTCACCTCGCGCCGGATCATCAACAGTCTCAGCGTCAACTATACGCCGATTGACGTGGATGACGGCCTGTTCACCGAGGCTGGCGAATATAGTCTCTTCTGGGGAAGCCGCTATGTGTTCGACCGCTTCGGTCCGGATGATGTCGAAGGCTGGAGCAATGTGGTCGGCGCCGACGTCAGGTTCGACCTGTCCGACACGATCGATGTCGGCGGCCAGGCTACCGCACGGATCGGCAATGATTTTGACAGCATCGCCTATTCGGGCGGGCCAAGCGTCGGCATCACCCCGTTCAAGAACGGCTATATCTCGATCGGCTACAATATCGTCGGCTTCGCCGACCGCGACTTTGAAGAAAGCCGCTATACCCGCGACGGGCCCTTCATCACCTTCCGCTTAAAATTCGACCAGGAAAGTCTGGGGAGCCTTGGGCTCTGACAACCACCGGGGAATAGCTCGCCCCTTTCCGTTCGCACTGAGCTTGTCGAAGTGCATCTATCGGCGCGAGATGTCCTTGGACAAGCTCAGGACGAACGGCGGCTCCCCCGCCCTCTTCACTCCGCGAACAGCAAGACCGGCGTCTCGAGGAAATGCTTGAGCGCCTGCACATAGCTCGCCGCATCATAGCCATCGACCACCCGGTGATCGCAGGAGATCGACAGGTTCATCAGCTTGCGCGCCTGAATTTCGCCGTCGATGATCATGGGCCGTTCGACAATCTTGTTCGGCCCGATGATCGCCACTTCGGGACGGTTGATCACCGGCGTTGTCGCGATCCCGCCCAATGGCCCGAGCGAGGTCAATGTCAGCGTCGATCCCGACAATTCTGCGGGTTTCGCGGAGCCGTTGCGGGCTGCTGCTGCCAACCGGCCGATTTCAGTTGCCAATTGCCAGACATTCAGATCCTGCGCATCGCGCAACACCGGCACCATAAGCCCTTGTGCGGTCTGCGTTGCCATGCCGAGATGAACAGAGCCATGCCGCGTGACAATGCCCGCTTCGTCGTCATAAATGGCGTTGAGCATCGGATATTGCGGCAGTGACTTGCAGATCGCGACAATCAGCAGTGGCAACATCGTAAGCTTGGGCCGATCGCCACGATTTTCATTCAGATCGGCGCGCATGTCCTCCAATTCGGTCATGTCGATTTCGTCAACATAGGAGAAATGCGGAATATTCCGTTTCGATTCGGCCATGTTCTGGGCGATTTTGCGCCGCATTCCGATAACTTTTATCACTTCATCGTCACGTTTTTGCGAGGTTCCGGACGGGCGATAGCCCTGCCCCGGTCCGTAGTTCAGATAGGCATCGAGATCGCTGTGCCGGATATGGTCGCCCTGTGCTTTGACCTCGCTGAGATCGACACCCAGATCGGCGGCCCGCTTGCGAACGGCCGGCGTCGCCAGCGGTTTCGGCATGCCATCGCCTGACGGCTTGACGTCAGTTTCAACCGCCTGTGGCACCGGAGCCTGTTCAGACTCTTTCTGAACTGCCTGTTCGTCAGTATCTGTGACTTCTTTTTCTTTTATTTCAATGACTTGGCCTGATTCCACGTCATCAGCTTCGGCTTTGTCAGCGCTGTCTGAATCCTTGCCGGATGCTTCCACTTCTTCCAGATCGACATCACCGGCAACCTCGATCTCGACCAGCATCGAGCCGATCGCGATAATATCCCCTTCTTCACCGGCAATGGCAATGATCTTGCCCGAAACCGGCGCTTCCATCTCGACCGTCGCCTTGTCGGTCATCACATCGGCCAGCTGGTCGTCTTCCGCGACAACATCGCCAACTTTGACATGCCATTTGACGATTTCCGCCTCGGCAATGCCCTCGCCAATGTCAGGCAGGTTGAATTTATATGTGCTCATGATTTCAAATCCCCGACAATTTTTTCCAGCGCTTCCCCGATCCGTACCGGTCCCGGGAAATAGGCCCATTCCAGGCTGTGCGGATAGGGTGTATCAAATCCGGTAACCCGTTCAATCGGTGCCTCGAGATGATAGAAACAGCGTTCCTGCACCAGCGCCGACAGCTCGGCACCAAATCCGCTGGTCCGCGTTGCTTCATGCACGATCAGGCAGCGGCCGGTTTTCCTGACCGACTCCTCGATCGTCTCGATATCGAGCGGCACCAGAGTGCGCAGATCGATGACCTCGGCATTTATGCCATGTTCTTCGACCACCGCCTTGGCGACATGAACCATCGTGCCATAAGCGAGAACCGTCACCGCATCGCCTTCGCGGACGATCTTCGCCTTGCCCAGCGGCACGGTATAATGGCCTTCGGGCACTTCGGATTCGGCAAATTTCGACCATGGCGAAACCGGATTGTCATAATAGCCGGTGAACGGACCATTGTAGATTCGCTTGGGCTCAAGGAAGAGCACCGGATCATTATCCTCGATCGAGGCAATCAGCAGCCCCTTGGCATCATAAGGCGTTGACGGGATCACCGTTTTCAAACCCGACACATGGGTGAACATCGCTTCGGGCGACTGGCTATGCGTCTGCCCGCCAAAAATACCGCCGCCGACAGGCGATCTTACGGTCATTGGTGCGGTAAATTCGCCAGCGGAACGATAGCGCAGCCGCGCCGCTTCCGAGATCAGCTGATCCATACCCGGATAGATATAGTCGGCAAACTGAATTTCCGGCACTGGCCGCAAACCATAAGCGCACATGCCGACTGCCGCGCCGATGATACCGCATTCGGATATCGGCGTATCAAAACAGCGCGTCTTGCCAAATTTTTCCTGAAGACCGGCTGTCGCCCGGAAAACGCCGCCGAAATAGCCGACATCTTCGCCCATGATCACGACATTCTCGTCGCGCTGCATCATCGTTTCGAGGCCGCTGTTGATGGCCTCTATCATGTTCATGACGGCCATTTGATTTCCCGCTCTTTATTCGCCTGCGCGGCCTGTTCCTTGAGGTGCCAGGGCATTTCTTCAAACACATCCTGAAACATGGTTTCAAACGGCTGGTGCAGACCATGGCCCAATATGCCGTTTTTGGCGGCTTCGGTGACCGCTTCCTTGACCGCTAGCAGAGATTCCGCGTCCAGCTGCTCCTGCTGCTCGACGCTCCAGACACCACGATGGATCAGATGCTTGTTGAGCCGCATGATCGGATCACCAAGCGGCCATTCCTCGCGCTCCTGCGCGCTGCGATAAGCCGTCGGATCATCCGACGTGCTATGGGCTTCGGCGCGATAGGTGAAATGTTCAATCAAGGTCGGGCCCTGATTGGTCCGTGCCCGTTCTGCCGCCCAGCTTGTGGCCGCATAGACGGCCAGCGGATCATTGCCGTCGACACGCAAGGCGGCGATACCATAGCCGACGCCGCGCGCGGCAAAGGTAGCCCGCTCGGCACCGGCAAATCCGGAGAAGGACGAAATCGCCCACTGATTGTTGACGACATTCATGATCACCGGCGCATTATAGACAGCGGCAAATGTCATCGCCGCGTGGAAATCACCCTCGGCGGTCGATCCTTCGCCGCACCAAACAGCGGCAATCCGGCTATCGCCCTTGCTGGCGCTGGCCATCGCCCAGCCCACGGCCTGCGGATATTGGGTGGCCAGATTGCCCGAAACGGTAAAGAAATTCAGCTCGCGCGAACTATACATGATCGGCAGCTGACGCCCCTTGAGCTTGTCCGCCTTGTTCGAGAATATCTGATTGACCATTTCGATCATCGGATAGCCGCGAACAAATAATATGCCTTGCTGGCGATAGCTCGGGAAACACATATCATCGCCATGCAATGCCATGGCGGCGGCAACCGATGTCGCCTCCTCGCCGGTGCATTTCATGTAGAAACTGGTTTTGCCTTGTCGTTGCTGGCGGTGGAGCCGATCATCAAACGTGCGCACCTGCACCATCGTGCGGAGCATCTTGAGCAATATTTCGTCATCCAGATGCGGATCCCATGGACCAACGGCCTTATGGTCGTCATCCAGTACGCGGATCATGTCATTGGCCATATCCCGCATATCTTTCGGTGCGGTATTTATGTCCGGCCGCGCCTGGGCGCCGGCTGGAGGAATATCCAGATCACTATAGTCAACCACATCACCCGGACGGAATTTTGGCTCCGGTACATGCAGAGTCAGTGGCGGTAAATTGCTTTTGTGATTGTCGTCAACCATCCAAAATCTCCTGCTTCTCCGCATCGTTGCAGTGCAACATTTATTTCAATCAATTGTTATATTATTTCATCTTCTCAAAAAGGTCAATGTTTCTGCCCTATGCTCGTGCATAAAAAAGGGGGAGCAGTGGAATGCCCCCCCCTCTAACAATTTATCTTGGAAGATGCCTGTATTTAGAAGCGCAGAGCCATATTCATCATCGCGCGATCATCACGATAGAGCTGCTGACCCAACTGGCTTTCAACTGCCGCACCAAAGCTTAAATTGCCGTTGGTAAAGCTAAATCCGCCTTTTATCTCTCCATAAGAAGCGTCCTGCAATCCGATGGGCAATAGCAACGGAACATTTTCAGCGTCCAGGAAGCGAACACGGAAGTTGGTGTCATTTCCAGAAATCCGGTTCACATAATCCAGCTTCATGGCAGGCTGGAACGACCATCCCGATGCGAAACCCAATTTGGTGCTACCAGATATTTTCAATCCCACTTTGGCTTCCAACCCCGAACGGCTGATATCATCCACGGCCAGCGCCAGACTACCGGCGTTGTCGCGGAACCCGTCGACATTATAGGATGAATAACCGATGCTGGCCCGCGGCGTGAGCATCAAGCCTTTGACATTGATGTTGTAGCCAGCTTCAACCTCACTCGCAAAAGCAAGCGAATTGGCATTCAGGTTGCTAGACGAAAGTCCAGCCGTGACCCGGCTATTGGAGTCAATCTGCGAATAAGACATTGAAGCCTGTCCGCCGAGGTAGAAGTTTCCACCAAGACGATAATTGCCATAGACAGACGCTTGATTTGTTTCAACATTGGCAACACTGCCACCGACCTCCTGCACACCATTGGCATAGCCGAAGGCAGTACCGAATGTGGTGCGTTCATCCAGACCAAATTCCAGACCCATGGCGATATGCCAGCTACCCTGCTCTGTGCCGACATTATTGTCAGAAAATGCCAATGACGACCGATCATATCCAGCAGACATAAAGCCGCTCATATTCTCCGGCAACGTCACAGCATTCCAATTGGAAGACTGATAGTTTTTGGCAAAACTGATCTGGGATGCCATGCTTCCTGTCATCTGCCGACGACCATCGAAAACCTCCGGCGCACCCATGATCTGGATTTTGCCTGCCACACCCTGCCGAGAGCCGAGCATTGACAAGCGATCCGAAACCAATGTCCGCATCGCTGACCCCTGCTTTTCATCCAAAGTCGTTGTCCGACCAGCCTGTGATGCCGACAGGCTCTGAAAGGTTGCGCTCAATTCGGGAGCTTCCATAACATCTATCAAGCCATAGACATCGGAGAGATCGGTATAGGAGACACCGCGAGCATGATCTAACGCATGACCGAAGGCCAGTGAGAATGGATTGGTAATACCGTGACTCGAGAAGAAATCGGAGAAACGGATAACCCGCATCCGGGCGGTAACATTATTCGGTCCGTAATTCAGCTCCGGATAAAGAACGCCGATTCTTCCCACCACATTGTCAAAAGTATTTTCAACGCCGCCTTCAGCCGTGATAATCTCGAAGGTCTGACCATAGCGGGCACTGTGCCGACCAAATGCATTGATCACTGCCGCGGTACCACCCAATGAAATGATGCCGAGATTGTCGGTATCTCCAACCACCGCCAACTGGTCATTGTCATACCGGTTCACGTCGAAAAGTGACAACGTACCGGAAGCCAGGATGACATCTCCTGCGATCGTTAAAGTACCAGTGTCGCCGAAGTCGTTGCCCGGTGCTATCGAGCCGCTGACCGACGTCAGAAATGTCGGATCAAAGAATCCATCACCGGTCAATAGTCCGGAGCCCAGGAAAGCTTCGCCGGTTGTCAGGCTACCGCGAAGGTCCAGCCACCCGCCAGTTTGCGTATAATCGCCCCAGACTTTGAGATTTCCGTCCCCGCGAATATCAAGCCGGGCTGCGCCCTGGAGATTGAGCCGATCAATGGTCACGTCATCGCGCAATTTTGTCGTGCCGTGCGCAGCAAGGGTTACTTCATAATAGCGCGCTCGGATACCAGATGATGGATCAGCGACTATGTTATTCGGGACGAAATTCAGGCTGCCGGGGCCACCTTCGATAAAGACACTATTGGGCGTCCCTTCGTCCAATGCAACGCTGAGCGTCGACACGTCGAGACAATCATCCAGAAAACAGATATTGCCAAATTTTGGCGTGTCGCCGGTAACGCCAGGCGCTTCAAATCCCGGGAGCGCGTTGACGAGTTCGCCATCAACATTAATGCCGTAACTAGGATCCATATCCTGCACCCAATGCTCCGGATTTAGCCAGTCCCGCTTGCCAGGCCGGCTGGATGCGTAAACGTAGCTATTATTTGCCACGATCTCATCCCAGAACAGATAAAGCGGCTGATAGAAGCTTTGCGTTCCGTAAGAAGAAAATGGTTGAAATGTTAGCGGATCTGCGGGATTATTGCCGAAAAATCTCGAACCACCAGACAATACTGCCGTAACAACCGGTGTATCGAAAAGTTCATCCGCGACCAATGCGCTGCCTGAATCGCCACCTGCGGTGGTTCCTTCGCGCGGCAATGCAGCTCCGTCATATAGGTCGAAATCAAACGCCCCATTGGTGTCATCAAAGGCAGCCTGACCAGCCGGGCTATCGAAATCTGTATTGTACAGAGTTTGCGGCAAGCCATAGTCATCCGGGCCGAAAAGAAAATTATTTCTATCATTCAGCGAGCTAGCAGACGAGATCATATTCTCTGCAATGCGCCGCCGGAAATCAATGCCCAGATTGGAGCCATTAGGCCCCAAGCCCCTTGCCCCATAACCGTTTATAATTCCATGTGTTTCTGCCGTTAATGGCGAGAACAACATGGTCCAGGTCGGCACTCCACCGGCATGGGTATCAAGCGTTGCCAGCGCGACATCCGCCTCGAGGAAACCGGTTGGAAGAGAGCGTTCATCATACCAGACTTGTTCTACATTATAGATGTTGAAATCCACGTCGGTCTGGTTTGCTATTCCACCGTCAAGTCCAACCCAACGGCGAACTGCAGGAAGATTGTTAGCGCTAAATCCAAAGGCAATCGCAGTTCCTCCGCTTGCGAAACCGTAACTGCTGGCGGCTTGGTCATTGACGCAATGGGCTGCAAAGATAACGGTACGTGGATTGATCAGGGTCCCTGTGCAAAGCCCCAAGGACGTAGTATTCTGATCAGGCCTTACGGTCATTTGCCCAACGCCGGTGACATCCACAATATTGTCAAGAATACCAACCGGGGGCGGGTCGTTCAAAGTCAGATCATCCCGAATGACGATAGCGGGAGCATCTTCTACCATGGTTGGCCTGGACTGGGCATGGGCCGTTGCCGCTAATCCCACGAGACAGGTAGCTGAAGACACCGTGACTAATAGTGAACGATTGATGGAACGAAATGACATTCTGGGCTCTCCCCTAAGAGTTTGTTGGAATACTCCTTAACTACTAGTTAACTAATGGACAAACAGAGCTCACGAATCAGTGGCAATATATTGGTATCATATTTTACTAGAAAATTATATTCTGGCCCCGAAATAAATTTTTGGGACAGCATTCTGCAGCAACCGACGCACGCAATATTACAATATTTTCGTGCTTTTAAGCCTAAACGGCAACAGGTGCAGGGATATGAGGCTGCGGAGAATAATTCTCCACCTCAAAGTCAGTAATTTGATAGTCAAAAATTGAATCGGGCCTCCGCAATATTTTAAACGTCGGATTTCCGGAAGGCCGGCGTGACAATTGTTCTTCCACCAGTTCGGCATGATTGAGATAGAGATGCACATCACCGCCATTCCAGACCAGTTCACCCGGCTCGAGATCACATTGCTGCGCGATCATCCGGATCAGCAATGCCGCCGAAAAGACATTGAACGCAAAGCCAAGGCCAAGATCGCAACTGCGTTGATAGAGTAGCCCCGACAATTTTCTGCCGGAGACGTAAAACTGATAGGTCTTGTGACAGGGTGGCAAGGCCATCTGGTCCAGTTCGGCGACATTCCAGCCAGTGAAAATATGACGCCGGGAACCGGGGTTGTTCCTGATCCCGTCGATCAGCGCGGCGATCTGGTTGATACCCTTTTCGTCGCGACGATATAGCCCCTCGCCGACCGGTGAATAGCGCGGCCAGTCGACCCATTGCTTGCCATAGACCGGGCCCAGATCTCCCCATTTTGCCGCGAAACCATCATCCTCGATAATCCGCTGTTCAAAAGCATCCCGGTCAATATGCTCGCCGGTTTGCTTGCGATATTTGTCGAGCGGCCAGTCGGTCCAGATATGCACCTTTTGCTTCACCAACTCGCGGATATTGGTGTCGCCGGTGAGGAACCAGAGCATTTCCCGTGTCGCCGTTTTCCAGAACACTCGCTTGGTCGTGAGCAGCGGAATAGCGTCATCGGCAAGATCAAAGCGCATCGTCACGCCGAAGATGGCGCGCGTGCCGACACCGGTGCGATCAACACGTTCATCACCCTGCGTCCAGATTTGCCGCATCAGGTCTAGATATTGCTGCTCATAATGCTGTCCGGGAATCAAACCATCAATCTCCAACCATGTCTTCTGCAAACGCTAGACCGCTCTGGCCATATCCTCAACCAAATCCAGTTGAATCGTGGCCAGGACGGAGTTTTTGCAAGACTCTTTGGCTATGGCTTGAACGGCAAATCGGACTAGCATATACTCCTTCAACGCATTCTTTGCGCGTGAAAATGCAAATGGATCGGGAAGTAGCTCAGCCTCGTAGAGTACGGCGTTCGGGACGCCGGGGCCGGAGGTTCGAATCCTCTCTTCCCGACCAAATTCCTAAGCCATTGATTTTCTTATCCATTATAAATCAAAGCCGCAGCATATTTTGTAACAATAATTGTAGCAGAATATAGAAAATCGGACCGCCCAATGTTATGAGCAGCGAAATCATTATCGGGAGTTCACCGCAAATCGACAATAGCAGTTGCTCTGATGTCGGCACCCTCCGCTTGGCCTATATCGCCGTTTGAACGCTTGACGTTAACCCTGGCCACGCAAAAAGTCCCCTGATCAAGCCAAAAATGGAAAAATGAGCCTGCAAATCGGCGTTAACCTTATATTGAACATAGGCCTGTAGTTCTTCCAATCATGAACACGCGCGTTTTAATAGTCGATGATCGGCCCACCAATCTGAGGATCTATGCCCAGTTTGTGACGTTGATGGGGGAAAAATATTCCGCCATCACTTATGCAGACCCTATCGAGGCGCTGGAGTGGCTGCGTGACAACAAAGCGGATTTGATGGTTGTCGACTATCGCATGCCTCAGATGAACGGTGCAGAATTTATCCGGAAAGTCAGGATGATGCCTGGCGCCAGCGAAATTCCTGCGATTGTCATCACAGCGCATCAGGACCGCGAGTGTCGGCTTGCTGCTCTTGATGCTGGTGCCACCGACTTCCTGCAAAGCCCAGTTTCGCATGTCGAATTCTGCAGTCGCGCTATGTCGCTGCTGACCCAAAGCAAAAAAAGTGTGACTCTGCGCAAACGCGCGTCGGAAATTGGGCGCAAACATTCAGCATTTGGTGCGACGGCCTCAAACGAGGGCACAGGCAAAAGCATGCTTGAACAAATTATCGACACGATTCCAATCATGATCAACGCTACCGATCGTTCGGGGAAATGCCTGTTCACAAATGCCTAACAATCCGCGTTGTTTGACAAAGACCCCGATGAAATGGTGGGCACGGATTTTGCCAATAATTTCGAGCCCACTCTGGCTGCCAATACCCGCCGACGGGACGCACTTGTTCTGAAATCAAGCCTTGCCATTCCGCATTATGAAGAGAAAATCACCAGCGACGGAGTCGACCTGGTTTTTCATTGTAACAAATCGCCACTGCTCAATCACAAAGGTGAGACAATTGGCGTTCTGACAACCGCGGTTGATATAACGGCCCGGAAGTTTGCCGAAGAGCATAGAACACACCTAGCATTGCATGACATGCTGACCGGGCTTCCGAATCGCGTGTTGCTCGCTGAAAATGTCAAATCAACCATTGCAAATTGCAAGAAAGCTAACAGCCAAGCCGCTCTTTTGCTGCTTGATCTGGATCGCTTCAAAGTCATCAACGATACCCGTGGTCACCATAGCGGCGACGCGCTTTTGCGCGAAGTTGCAGAACGTATTTCCAAGGTCATCGGTCCCGAAGGTTTTGCCGCGCGCATCGGTGGTGACGAGTTTGCTATCATTTTGAGCAGATTCGAAAATATTGATTCAATCAATTCGCGCTGCACCAAGCTTCTGAAGGCGATCAACGAACCCTATGCGATCAGCGGTGTGGGTCAGGTGATCAGTGCATCAATAGGTGTAAGCCTCATCCCCAACGACGGCGATGAATATGAAGAAGTTCTGCGCATGGCGGATCTTGCTATGTATGATGCCAAGGCCAACGGCCGAAACTGTTATCGGTTTTTCTCGGAAGACATGAACGAAATTGCCCAGGCCGATGCAGCACTGGAAAACGAATTGCGTGATGCATTTAACGAAAATCAGTTCGCGCTGGAATATCAGCCAATTGTCGATGCCCAATCGCTTGAATATGTCGGCTTGGAAGCTCTGATAAGATGGGATCATCCACGTCGAGGGCGGTTGCTGCCGATCCAGTTTATTCGGGTTGCCGATGAAAGCGGGCTCATGGACATTCTCGGCAGCTGGGTCATTGGTGAAGTATGCCGTGAAATAAAATCCTATGCAGATCGGGGCATTGATCTGCCACGCGTTGCGATCAACGTTTCACCGAGACAATTCCAAAATCAAAATCTTTGCGATGAATTGCTGGCAAATATTGAAGCCAATGGCATTGCTCCATCGAAGATCACCATCGAGATCACCGAAGAATTGCTGATCGACAATAATGAAGAAGTCAGAGCAACGCTGCAGCGCATTCGCAGCCATGGCGTAGGAATCTCCATTGATGATTTCGGAACCGGCTATTCCTCCCTGCAATATCTGAGAGACCTGCCCGCAAATTGCCTCAAAATTGATCGCACCTTTATTTCACGGATTGAGCATAGCGCAGCGGATCGCGCGATCATTGGAACCATCGCGCATCTGGCGCATGCGCTGGACATGCGCGTGGTTGCCGAAGGGGTTGAGAATGATGCCCAGCTGGATTTGCTGCGCGTTTCGGGCTGCGATGAGATTCAGGGATTCAAGATCGCACGTCCCCAACGGGCCGAAGATCTCGGCAAACTATTTGACGGCAGGGAAAATGATCCGCCCAGCCGTGCGGCAAAAGGCTAACAACATTGTTGTCCAGAACATCAAGCGCCCCGACTAAGTCGCATAAGCAACATCGGCACCCAAAAAGTGGCATGGACGGTCAGGCGCGTGATCGTGAGCATGAAATGATCAAGAACCGGATCATTTTGATAATTCTTGCATGGTCAGCTTTCGCTATCTTGGGTTCTTCTGCCGATTTGATCATCGGCTTCGGTGTCTATTTCGTTGTTAGCATCGCAGTTGCTATTGCCTATCACCTGCACCCCAAGCCTTCGAGTGTGAGGCGTTTCATGGGGCTTTGTATAGATTTCGGCGCCGGAGCTTTCCTCTTCCAGATCGGCGGCGAGAGCTTTGCAGCCGTTTATCCTGCATTCCTGTGGGTCATTCTCGGCAACGGCTTTCGTTTTGGCGTGAACTGGCTGTATCTGGCCTCGGCGATGGCGGCTATCGCCTTTGGATGGACAATCTATACCGTCGACTATTGGCGCAACAGCCCCTCACTGTCGATCGGCTTGCTGGTCGCACTGGTAGTGATACCGGCATATTGCTCGACGCTGATAACCAAAATCTCGCAAGCCAAGGAAGAAGCTGAGGCAGCAAATAAGGCCAAGAGCCTGTTTCTTGCCAGCATCAGCCATGAATTGCGCACCCCTTTGAACGCCATCATTGGCTATGGAACCCACTTGCTTGACATGAAGCTGCCGGAGAAACAGCATCAGATGATCGCTACCAGCGTTTCCGCCGGGCGTCATTTGCTGCACCTGATCAATCAGCTTCTGAACTTTGCGCATTCGGAATCTCGCGATGAACTGCCCGAACCGAAACTATTTTCTCTGGTGGATATTCTGTCCGAGGTTCGTGATATCATGCAGATCGCTGCCGACGACAAAAAGCTCAAAATCATCCTTCAGGCAGAGCCGAGCAGCGACCAGATCATTTCAGGGCAGCTCGATTATATCCGCAACATTCTCATCAACCTGAGCAGCAATGCTGTAAAATTTACCGAATCCGGATCGATCACATTGAGATGTGGATTCAGCTCAGCAAATGACCATGAACATATGTGGGTTTCGGTAACCGACACCGGCCCCGGCATTCCCGACGATGCACAACAGAAAATCTTTGAAGTCTTCCAGCAGGCGAATGACACTATTGCACGCCAGTTCGGAGGCACCGGGTTGGGACTGGCGATATGCCGACAACAGGCCAACCAGATGGGTGGGCATATTGCTGTGGATAGCGAGCTCGGCACAGGCAGCACATTTACCCTCACGTTTCCTTCAGAAATTTGGGAAACTGAAGAATCTAGCGCGGATGAGGATAGCGTCAGGATCCTATCGCTGACGCGAGATCGCGATGCGCCGATTATCTGCAATGATGATAAGCAACCCATTAAAATCGACCATATCCAATATCATGAATCGGACGACATCGAAAAAATTCTCGGTCACCGCAATCTTGCACTTTATGATATCGCGCTACTGGATGAAGCCATCGCAAGCGATCATGATGACCAATCTCCCTTATGGTCCGCGTTCCGTAATGCAAAACTTCCCCCCGTCCTGTTTGCTGAAGAAAAAGCGAAAAATCTGAAGGATATTCAATTGCGGGCGGCGTTCGCAACGCTGCTGCCGGCAGGTTCGGATTTCAGTACAATCCGCAGCGCAGTTCAGATCGGCTGCTCATTTGTCGGCTCGGGCGCACGGGAACAATCAGAATCGAACGACAACGATCAACCGTCCGAAATTGCATCGGTTCGGGTGCTGGTCGCCGATGACAATCGAACCAATCAGATGGTGCTCGAAACGATACTAGCCAATGCCGGCCACGAAGTTACTGTGGTCGCGGACGGAGAGAAAGCGCTGGAAGAGCTCGAAAATGGTTCTTTTGACATTGTTTTTCTGGATGTGAACATGCCGATCATGGGCGGTATCGAATGCTGCAGACTTTGGCGTCAGATAGAGGGTCCGCGGAAACATGTTCCGATCATTGGTTTGACAGCCGATTCTACGGAGGAAACCGAGAAAAAATGTCTCGACGCCGGCATGGATTTAAGGATTACAAAGCCGATTGAGGCGACGGAATTGATCGATGTTATCGCTTCCCAGACAACCAATAGAATCGATCGCACAGAACGCAAAATCGACTCCGATCCGTTGCGAGTGGTCAGCAATATCGAAGCCCGAATTCGCAAGGCTGATCCCCCCGCCGTTGATCCGACACAGTTGGATTATCTTTTGTCGATCGGAGATGAGGCTTTTGTGCAATCCATTATCGAAGCTTATGTGGAAGACGCCAGCGAGATACTGACCACATTCAGCAAATCGATAGACGATGAATCTGTTGATGATTTCCGCTTCCATGCCCATGCGTTCAAGAGCGGCGCCGCAAATATCGGGGCAAATTTCCTGGTGGAAACATGTTCAAAGCTCGAAGTGATTACCGAACGGGAATTCAGCGAACGACGGTTTGAATATCTCGCAAAAATTGAACAACAAGTTGCCGATATTCGCGTTTGCCTGGAAGCCGTTTCGACACCCGGTCACGACAAAATATCTGCCGAAAAAGCTGCGTTGAACTAGTCAGTCGTCAGACGGCTCGAAGTGACCGCAAAATGCGACGATCCTGTGCTGTAGCCAACCGCTCCATCTTCCGGACATCCGCTTCTTCCAGATAGAGCGCAGTCTCAGCCCAGGTGTCGGTGATTTCCAGCAACTCTTCCAACCTCACTGGATCGGAGATTTTCCGGGCACGATAGACGGCCCGTTCCGCGTGGAAGCGCTTTCGATTTTCCTTGCTATATTGGACGATGGCAGCTTCGCCCATCCCGTCCTCCGCCAATATATCGACCACACCCATGTCATATAATTCGGTGGCAGAGAATAATTTTCCCTCGAGAATGAATCGCTCGGTATCCTTGCGGCCGAGACGCTGCCGCAAAAAACTGTAAGCGCCCATCCCGGGAAAGAGATTAAACAATATTTCCGGTAGTCCCATTCGAGAGCTTTTTTCAGCAACCAAAATGTCAAAAGCCAGTGCGTGCTCAAAACCACCACCCAGCGCATCCCCCTGCACGAGGGCCATTGTGATGATCGGGGCGCCAAAGGCAGTGCTGTTTTCATATTGCATATGCACACAGGTACGGGCGTATTTCTTCAATGCTCCGAGATCACGACGACGGATGCAATCCGCGAAATGTTTCAAATCACCGCCAAGATTGTAAATGCTGGGTGTTCGCGAACCACAAACAAAATAGCGTAAGGGATCTGCATTTCTTGAACCCTCCAGCGCATAAGTGGAGTGGATCCAGTCTTGGACCTGTTGGATCTCCTCGCCCAGTTCGTAGATATAGCTCGGGCGTGACTTCTGGTTCATGTAGCACCAGAATATTTCGTCAGAACGATCAAATCGCAACTCAATCTCGCGGAACTGTTTTGAGAAAATATCAGGTTCCGAATTGGCCACCGCCTGGACCAACATGTCATTCGTCTCGATAGACAAATCCCGATCCAATTCATTGGCAGCGCGACTGCGAAAGTCCATATTGTACTCCATGTCTGCCAAGGGTGTTCGACGTTACAAAGCCTAACAAATCCCTATGCTTAACATGTAAAATTTTAAGATATGCTCGATTCCAATGCAAGTAAAACCGAGAAGAATTTGTAACATCCTTAATTGATTCAGAAATTTGCTTATCTTTGGGTCATTTGAGTCAAAATAATTCTCCGAAATTGGTTAATATTCCGCAAGATATGCTGCAAACTTGCGCTATCACTGTCTCATTTTGGTTCGAATTTGGGGTGTTTGGGCGTTCCAGACAGCGAAATTTTTAACCCGCGTCGGACTCTGCTCCGGCTGATTGATTCACCAATCCGCGGAAGGCACGCACAGCCGACCGGTTGCCTTTGGTGACCTCGAAAACATCCTCGGCAATCGGCATGGCAACGCCGTATTTCTTGGCCAGAGCGATGACTGTCGGCGCACTTTTTACACCCTCAGCCACCATGTGCATTTCTTCGATGATTTCATCAATAGGACGTCCCTTGCCAAGCTCGACGCCGACATGACGATTGCGGCTCAGCGGACTGGTGCAAGTGGCTATCATATCGCCCATCCCGGTCAGGCCCGCAAATGTTTCAGGTTTGCCGCCCATGGCGACGCCCAGGCGCGTGATTTCGGCTAGCCCTCTGGTGATCAAAGCGGAACGCGTATTGTCTCCGGCTCCCAGGCCATCCCCCATGCCGACTGCGATGGCGATGATATTCTTGAGCACGCCACCCAATTCGCAACCCAGCAGATCGGTATTGGTGTAGACGCGAAACAGGCCCGAGTGGAAAAGCTGCTGCAGCTGTTTCACGATAATCTCGTCTTCCATCGAGATCACGCTGGCCGCCGCCTGCCCGGCCATGATTTCGCGCGCCAGATTGGGGCCAGTCAAAACGCCGACCGGATGACCTGGAAGGACTTCTTCGATAACCTCGGTCATCCGCTTGCTGGTGGCCAGTTCCAATCCCTTGGTAAGGCTGATTACCGGAACCCATGGCCGGAGATATTGTTTTGCCTCTTCCAAAACACTGCGAAAATTATTCGAGGGTATTCCCATGACCAGAACATCGGCTCCAGACACCGCCCCGCCGATTTCGGACGTTGCGGTCAAAGCATGGGGCAAATTTACGTTGGGCAAATATTTACTGTTGCAATGATTATTATTGATATCGCTAACGGTTTCGGGATCCCGCGCCCAGAGTTTTATCGGCGCATTGCGCGAAACCAAAGATGCCACCGTGGTGCCCCATGACCCGCCGCCGAGCAATCCAACTTTCAATTCCATAAATATGCTCCATCGACAACTCCTCTAGCGGGAGTCCGTCCGGCCTAAACTGAAGGGAATTTCAGTATTTTGCAAGGAACTCGAGATGGCGCTTGGCGGTTCCCTTGGGATTTTCGATCATCGGAACATGACCAACATCTTCAAACACGACCGATTCAGCATTGGGGATGCCATTTTCCAGCACATTGACGCAACTAACATCGATCAGCTGGTCGTGACGGCCCCAGATGATCAGCGTCGGCGCCTTCACTTGATCGAGCTGGTCATTCAGTGGTTTGACGGTGCCATCTTCGACCAGAGTCCAAAAAATCTTGTCGAGCAACTCGCGATGCACGGCGAAATCTTCGTAGAAAATCTTCCGGAATTGCCCGGGGACCTTCATCGGCTTGTGCGCGACGAACGCAAGCATCCGCTTCACGTCGTCGGGACTGTGGATCTCCAGTGGGTTTTTACCTGCCTGGGCCTCTTTCTGAAGCTCGCTTTCATTGGCTCCGACAACGCCCGCATTGTTGAACAAGGTCATCGAGAGCAAGCGTTCGGGATAATCCAGCGCAAAGCGCAGCGAGACGAAACCGCCCATGCTGTTGCCGCCGATATGACATTTTTCTATCCCCATTGCGTCGAGAAAATCGCGCACCCGCGCCGCCTGGGTGGCCATGTCATAATCACGATCCAGGTCCCGGACATTCTCGCCGAATCCCGGCAAGTCCGGAGCAATCAGGCGATAATTGCCGACGATTTCTGGCGCGTACATCGCCCAGTTATCCTTGTCACCGCCAAAACCATGAAGCAGCACCAAAGGCTCGGCATCTGATGGGCCACCTTCGAGATACGGCCAGATCATATCGCCAACTTTGATGGACTTTGCCGTCAGCTTGCCTTTTCGCCGCAGACTGTTGCGCAGGAAACCGTATAAGGTGCGCGGGAACAGGACATAGACCGCAATCAGCGACACCATCAAAAAACCCAAAAGGGTCAGAAAAATTTCGACTGCTTCCAACTTACACTCCTCTCGCCGCCAGTTGTTTATCCAACCAGTCGGTCATATCGTTCACAACCTTATCTTTTTCAGGCTCATTGAAAATTTCGTGAAACAATTCCGGATAGATTGTGAGCGTCTTGTCGCTTGAGGATATATGGCTATCCAGAAATTTCGATCCTTCGGCAGCAGCCAGACTGTCCTTTTCACCATGAAGCAAGAGCAACGGTAGCGTAATCTGTCCGGCATTTTCCTGAATTTTGGTCATGTTTTTCAGCATTTCCGCCGCCAGTCTGGCCCCCATTTTGCCGTTGTAAACGAGAGGATCGGCAAGATAATCGGCGACGACCTGCGGGTCGCGGCTGACGCCGTTCGGATCAAGTTCGATCACACCGAATTTCGGGAAAAAGCGGGATAAAAAGCCGCTTATCGCTTTCAGAAACGCAGAAGGTTCCTCTGCTGCTTTTATTGCCGGACCGGACAGGACACAGGCGGTAAATCTGGACTGCTGGGACAGCAGATAGGTGGCGCTGATCAATCCACCCATACTATGGCCAACGAGCATCACCGGCAGCTCGGGAAAATCCTGCTTGGCGCAAGCAAGCAACTGGTCGACGCCATCGTGAAATACCGAGAAATCCGGCACATATCCAGGCGTGCCATCAGATCGACCATGCCCCCAATGGTCGACGGCAAAAACCGCATAGCCTTTGCCCACACAATGTTCGGCAAAATATTGATAGCGCCCGGCATGTTCGGCATAGCCGTGAACCAGCAGAATTATCGCTTTGGGATCACCGTCAGGAAGCCATTTTTGCAGATGCAACTTCGCTCCGGCCGCCTTGGACCCGGTCGGAAGCGTCAGCGTCCCGTCTGTGTGTTTCAAGCGATCTTCCTCTTCATCACCAATTCATGATCATGCGTCAGTTCATTTTCATATTCGAACAAGATGCGGTCCAGAGTCTGGCTGATCTTGGTCTGCGTGCGAACCATCTCGATTTTCGGCCAGGCCGTGCGCTCGCCAAGCTGGATCAACTCGGCAATATCTTCAATCGGCAAGTTGCTCAAAATCTTGGAAGGCCCCCAGAACATCGTCGGACGGATGATATTGATATCACCGGTATAGTCCTGATTGATCACCGACAGCGCCATATTGGCCATGCTGTTCAAACGCGGAAAATAGGATAGTGGCTTCTGCATGATTTCCACATTGGCGTTGAGCCATGCTTTCATGGTTGCCGTTGTCGCATTGCGGATCGAGGAAAGCGGATTGCGCTTGTGACTGACATCAGTGGCAAATGGCGTGACCAATGGATTGGCCTGGCTAACAATATGGTGATTGACGCCGTAGAGCCGCGCAAGCCGTTTGACCGGCAGATCATGCGTCACCGAACCATCAACCCATTTGCGATTTGGCAGATAGGGCACGCGTTCACCGCGATGGTTTTTTGCGGCCAATGTGACCGGCGGATAAATACCCGGAACCGCACAGGAGGCCAGAACCGCCTCGCGAATATAGACATTGGGAGAGGCAATGGCGTTGAGCAGACGGGAGGTTTGATGTTTTTCCGCTGGTGCAATGGAAACATTGAGATGGCGACCGGTGAGCTCATATGCCTCTTGAAACGTGAGATCGGGGAGCAAGTTGGTCAGGCGCTGGCGTATTTCATCTGCTCGCATGCGACTGGGCCCACCCAGAAAACCGCCGTGTGCGTCATCTTCATGTTCGGTACCGATGATCAGGTTTTCCGGCTTGAAAAATGGCGGTATTTCCTTGTCGGTATGCGTGCTTATCAGAGCACCGACGACCGAGCCACCGCTGGAGCCGGACATGATGTGAGGCAGCAACCCCTCCTGCCAAAGCGCCTTTGCCACACCGACATGAAAATAGAGATAGGCACCGGAACCGCTCATCAGAAATGCGGAACGGCCATAGCAATGCTGCGCCCGGCGAAAGAAATCGAGCTTTTCCTCAAACGGGATGTCGGTCACCTTGTCGCTCGCCAGATATTCCAGCGAATTCACAATCGCGTCAACATAATCCTGAATCAGCTGCTTGGTGCCGAACCGCGCCTTTTGATAGAGCCGCGCATGGCCCATACCATCCATATTTCCGTGAATGCCTTCGTTCAGAGCATAAAGCAGTCCCGCATTGTCTTGAGACTTCCATAGCTTCGAAAGGCGTTTCAGGCGGCGGCGGATGGAAGTATAGTCAAAATGCTTACTCTCATCAGATGTCTTCCATATGTCGACCCCGGTGGATTTGTCGTGCGCTTTCGCGGCTTTCGACCATTCGGAATAGCTCTTGGCCTGCGCCATGGCTTTTTCCATCTTCAAAGTCGTGTTCAGGATCATCTTCGGTTCACTCTTTCACCAAAATTACACATGGTAGCATTCGTCGCCCGGGAATCGGACGGCGTGCAATCTATCCGCTCCTTATTTCACTTTCGGCTTGCTCCCGCCGATTGCTTTTGATGCAATCGCTCTGGGTTTTTTGGCAACCCGTCGATACATCGCCGAACCATCTTTGGGCGTAACCGGTTTTTTTGATGCCGCCACCGTTTTTTTGGTCTGGCGTGCGACAGCACTTGGCTTGGCATCCTTTAGTTCGTTGAATGCTCTTTGCAGGCATTCCCGGAAAAACTCAACATCGGGCATCATTTTGCGATCGGAAATGATGCTGAAGGAAATTGTTCCATTATAGCTTGGCGTGGCAATAAACAGCCCCATGCCATGCGCCAGAGGTGCCAGACCATATTGATGAGTGAGCTTCGCGCCGTTCATATACAGCTGAATCTGCGGGCCGGGAACGTTGGAAACCATCAAATTGCTCATTTTCGGAGCAAATCGTTCGTCGGTCAGGATGCGCGCCACACCGGCCATAGTCACACCGGGAATATGCTTGGTCAGATCGGTCATGATCCGCGCACTGAGCCCGGACTTTGCCGCCTTGGTTTCGCGCGTCGTATCCTTGATCGCTTCAAGACGCTCGATCGGATCGCCAATATTCGACCAGATTTTGATCGTCATCGCAGATATATTGTTGCCGGGATTGGCTTCATCGCCCGAACGGCTGCGCGCGTTGACGGGAGCCACCGCCACAAGCGACTCTTTGGGAAGTTCCTTATGTTTGGTCAGATAGTGGCGCAACGCGCCGCTGCAGATTGCGAGCACCACATCATTTATCGTCGCATCACTCACTTTGAGACGCATTTTCTTCAGCTCGTCGAGATCAAATGTGACCGCCTCGAACATTTTATTGGGCGTGACCGGACCATTGAAACGCGTTTCCGGAACCCCGCTATTCGTTTTCTCGTCGCTGCCTTTCAGGCTTTTTTGCGCCGTCGAGAGAAGGGCTGGCGTAAATTTCAGCAGCGCCTGGGCCAGTTTTACCGGTGAAGTGACCGTGCTGTTGACGGCACGGCTCAATATCTCGGCGACGGTTGGCAGATTGGTTGCCGCTGCCCTGCCCTCCGGCAGCGGGATCGCCGGCGTGCCTTTGGTATCCTTGTCCGAGATGGCGGCAAAGAAATGTGCGCCGGACACGCCATCGATGGTGCTATGATGGATCCGCGTCAAAATGGCATAGCTGCCCTTGGCATAGCCAGGGATATTGTCGAGCCCCTCCAGCACGTACATGTCCCAGAGTGGCCGGGTCATATCCAGCGGCTTGCTGTGATGGCGCGCCACGTGAATGCAAAATTGCCGCCAGTCACCGGGCTCGGGCAGCCGGCTGTGCGAAATATGCGCCTCGAGATCGAAATGCTCGTCTTCGACCCAATAGGGATGGTCGATATCCAGCGGCAGACGGTATAATTTGCGTTTGAACATCGGCGACACATCGAGACGCTTGCGCATATGCTCGATAATGTCCTTGAACCTTACCTTCCCGCCGGGAGCGGTCGATGGATCATAGATATAGACGGCCATCACGTGGGTGAGATTGGTGGCGGACTGAATATAGAGAAACTGGGCGTCCTGCGCACTCAACTGACTTATATTGCTCTGCTCGGTCATCAATCATGTCCTTTCGACAGCGCGATCATTCAAATATCTTGTCGGCTAGCGCGAGCACTTCAAGCCGGGATTTTTCCATACGCCGGGACAGCGCTCTGAACTTTCGCAACAATGCCTTGCGTTCGGCAATCGTTTCCTGGGTGGTTTCCCCGGTCAAGCCAAGACCCGCAGCCATTCTGAAACCATTCTCAAACAGAATTTTGCCGATCGAGGCCTCGCTGGTGATCCGACGGAGCAGATAGGCCTGCCTGCCCTCTTTCAACGCCGTTTCCACACAGCTCTTCTTGTCGATCGCACTGCCCACTTCGAGCCGCGACAGGATTTCAAGAACGACGGTATAGGCCTCGACGAAAGGCAAGAACACTGCATGACCGATTAGCGGCTGGAAGCGGTTGGTCAGGCTGATCAGCTTCACGCCTCGCTCGTCCAGCTTCGCCTTCCATTCCGGATCGGCCCGCTGCAATTCCGCTTTCAAATTCTCGTGATATTGCTGTTTCTCGGGGTAGAAAAACTCGAACTTGAACAGATCGCGAAGACGGTCTGTCTCTTCCCAGAATATTTCAGCCGCGCTTCGGTCACTGACTTCCCGCGCTTTCAGGATCGACAATTCGATAATTGCCTTGTCGAGAAAATGATGGATGATCGTGTTGCGATAATAGCTCGCAATCGGATGCTGGTCCGGCTCGATCGCATAAACCAGCGTCGAACCCTTGTCATAGCGGACGAGCAGTCCATTATTGACCAGAGTCTCGATAACACGCTGAACACCCTCAAGATTCTGGTCGGTCAGATCTTCGCTCATTCGGATGTTCCGTTCCTGGGCCCAGCCAACCAGAAAATTTATCACCGCGCGCAGTTCATCTTCTGTCATCGCCCGCGGAGCCGTGCCGAGCAGGCAAAGGCACATCAGCGAGGTCAGAGTCAGCGGCGTCGCCCGATTGGCTTGCACCGCGACCTCAAAGGCCATTTTCGACAAGGCAAGCCGATCATTCGGATTGGGTGCCTTTTTGACAATCACCGGTTCGCCGAAATCCACATAGACCTTGCCCATCGGTTCGCGCAGGCTGCGCAGATAGCCGATGAACCAGCTCAGCGACTCCGGTTTCTTGATCCGCCCCGTCTGTTCGCTGGCATATTCCTCGACGTCGCGGATCAGATCGAAACTGGTCACCACCGGAATGATATGCACATTTTCAATATCATTGCTGTGCGCGCTATCCATGACATATTTGAGCAGGCCATAGCGTGGCGGCATCAGCTTGCCGAGCCGCGAGCGCGTCCCTTCAAATGCCCAGGTCATCGGGAAACGCTTTTCGAGCAGATAGCTGACATAATATCGCAGAACGAGCTTGTAGACGGGATTATTCTCGAAACTCCGGCGGATGAAGATGGTACCAGCCCGTCGCAGCATGAAACCCAGGCCGAAAAAGTCGAGGTTGATGCCGCCAAACAGATGAATGAGCGGCAGGTCGTTTCGATAGGCCAGATCGGTAGCCGTCACGCCATCAATATAGGTTTTATGGGTGAACAGCAGCAGCGTCGGATGTTCCCGCATGGTCTTGCGCAATCGGGTCAGCTCCGTGCGATCAAAAACCACTTCGTCTTCATAGCCCTGTGACAGCATGAACCGGTCGAGCTTTGCCTTCATGTCGATGAACAAGGGACTGGGCCGGGCGATCAGTTCCTTCATATATTTTGCCGCTTGTTCGTAGAGCGCGACTTCGCTTTTACCGGTTTCGCTGGACAGCTGGGTCATTGCGGCACGGAACCGTGCATCGCTGCGCAAGCCGTCGGCGACATGCCGGGGTACCTTGTATCGACGCCCCCGCAATCCGCGCTCGGCAATGTCCAGCACCAGCCCCGCCTGCCGAACCACGAAGGCGGCAAATTCCGTATTGTCGGTCTGGTCGTAATCCTTGCTGAGTTCGGCAAAGCGTTGCTCGAGTGCGCCAATCGTAGCGGGTTGACCGGTCAGGCAATGAGCCCGGCGCTTGTCGCGCAAGAGAATGGACCGGGCGCGAAAACTACCCGGATTTCGCGGATCGCCGAAAATGACATGACGCATTTTGACCGCACGGCTTTTTTCGAAATTGGGGATACGCCATGCAATGCGAACCGGCACGACCAGGGTGTCTGGATTTTCTTTCAGTTTTTCCGCCAGACGACCAAGGCGCATCTTCGCCCGTTCATCGGATATGGGCAGACTGACCCAGTTCAGTTTTCCGCCAGGCCCGCCCTCGGCCAGTGATGTGTGGAGCCAATCGAGCAGATAGCGCCGCTCGACACCATTGCGCGCGTCGATCACAAATAGCTTTGGGCCTTGCGCCAGCAGCGCCCCGGAATTTGCTATCTGCGTTGCTTCGTCCATCCCTGCTCCTTGATTTCAGCCTATTCCGCCGCTTCTGTCGTTGTCGACTTCGTGGCTGCGGCTTTGCTTTTCGGGGTAGATCGATTTGCCGGCTGCTTTGCAACGGATTTTTTTGTTACTATTTTTTTGGGTCCAGCTTTCCGAACGGTGGCCTTCTTCCGCGTCGCCGTCTTTTTTGCCACCGGTTTTTTCGCCGCTGCGGCTGGCTTGACGGGTCGCTTGGCACCGCTTGTCTTTTTCGCCGGCGCTCGCTCCTCGTTTACCAGCGCGTCGAGCGCACCCTCTTCTTCCGCCTGCCCCAGCGCTTCGAGGAACATGCCGCGCACTTCAGCAACATGCTGGTTCATCGTCCGGACCGACCATTTGCTGGTGTCCACCGCTGGCAGAACATCAATTCTGACCTTGGCCGGGCGCATCAGAAATTCATTTTTCGGAGCAACATCTCCGGCATTGTGGATGACGATCGGTACCATCGGCACACCGGCCTGAATCGCCATATGGAAGGCGCCCTTTTTGAACGGGCCCAGTTTCGGCGAAAGCGTGCGTGTGCCCTCCGGTGCAATGACGATCGATTTGCCGTCATTCTTGACCGCGTCGATCAGCGGCGCCATCGCCTTGATCGCGCTTCCGGCATTGGCCCGGTCAATGAACACGGTGCCGGCCAATTCCATCAGCTTGCCGATCACCGGCGTATCCCGGACCTCCTTCTTAGCCACTCCGCCCATGTCCCGACGGATCAGCTTGGCAAGGATCATCACATCCGCCTTGCTCTGATGGTTGAACACGAAAATACAGGGCCGCGACGTCCACAGATTTTCTTCGCCGGTCACTTCCAGCTCGCAACCGGTCAGCGCGGTCGCAATATCACCGAACAGGCCGGTTGAAAAATTCATCGCCTCGCGCTGCGATCCGGTCAGCGCCCAGATCGGCAGTGACGCGATCGCCGAACCGATCAGTGACCCGGTGGCGTAAATCGTCCGGATATAGTCCACCGGCTTGCCCTGCCCGCGGCTTTCATATTTTTCCAGCGGCCAGTCATGTTCGCGCGCTGCCTCGCGCAATTTACTATTCGGGTTCAGCGGCCTGGGATTGCCAACCCGTTCCAGCAATTCAATATCGTCATAGCTGTCCGAATAGAAATAGCTCTGGTCGAGATCCAGATCATAATCCGCAGCGAGATTTTCCGCGGCAATCACCTTGCCTTCGCCGAAGCATAGAGGCCGGATGATATTGCCGGTAAACTCGCCATTCTCGACTTCATATTGCGAGCAGAGCACATGCTCGATATCGAGATCGCGGGCGGTCGGCTCGATCTGGTAGATCGTGGCGGAGGAGACGATGGCAATGGTATGGCCCTTGGCGCGATGGGCTTCGATCAGCGCCCGCGTCTCGGGATAGACTTTGCGTGCGATATATTTTTCGTAAAGCTCTTCGCCAAATTCGAAATAGCTTTCCTCCGTGACGCCTTTCATGAATTTCGCCGCGCCGGTCATCAGTCCTGAAAAACCCATGTTGCCGGTGCTATATTGCGCCATCACATTGATCGTTTCGACGACTTCTTCGGCGGTCATTTCCCGCCGTTTGATTTTCTCCCACAACATCGCGGTGGCCGAATAGCCGGCGATGATGGTGCCGTCGAAATCGAACAGCGCCGCGATATGCGCGCCTTCCGGCGCGTCGAGAACGTCTTGCAAATGCGATTGATATTCAGCGATTTTCTTCTTGGTCATCCAGATGTCCTTTGCCCCGCAGCTATCGTGCCAAAAAACAGCGGCATTTCCCAGCTATTATTGGCGAAAGGGTCGATTCACAACGCGATTGGTAGCGAAAGCCCCTCATGACTCCAATTTGACTGAAGAATGAAGCGCTTCCGGTCAGCCGCAAAAGAACTGGACACTCGAGCTATAGCCCAGATTCATTTTGCGGCCAGGCTATCAAGGAAGGATCGGATGCGCTTCGCATTCACGCCGAGATCGCTGACGCCAACCCGGCTCACAGAACGCATGTCGACAATGCTGGCCTTGCCATCATCGGTTGGCACAGCGCGTAAAATGACATCGTCCTTGAAGCGAATATAGGAGACACTGGCGGTGGCTTCGAAATGGCCGGTGGCGGGGTCAGCAACGGCGATATCCCAACCCAGTTCGCTGGCGATTTTCTCTGCATCGGCAATGGTTTCGGCCACCGACTTGGCAATTGTGACCGATTTCAGATCGGGATAGCCTTTGGCATGGATCATGCGCCAGTTTTCCACGGTATCAACGCCGGCAAGATTATCCGGTCGGAGCGAAAGCTCCACAAATTCCGGCGGGTTTGCGAGGTCGGTTGTTATATCGTGAATGGCGGGAACGCCTCCGCCTGCCGCTGCGCGGGAGCCGATGAAGCTGATATAGATTAGCGCGACCAGCAATCCGGCAAACGCGGCTTTCTTGCTGCCGCCATTTTTGACGATCAAGACCAGCGCGATCACCCCGGTCACAATCGCTACAATCGCAATAAGCGCTCCGGCCAATATGCCGGAAAATCCGGCAAGTTTGCCAATGATATCATAGCGCGCGAGCGTGACGCCAGCCATCGCGACAAGCGGCGCCGCGATGCCAAATATTAACGCCGATTTGCTCAGCCGCTTTGCCCATTTACCGTCTGCCATCTCAACTCCTGCCATATTTGCGGCTCAATCTGCGCCCGCTTTCATTGCCCGTCCATCGTCTCGATGAATTGTCTCACAGGCCATTCAAGGAAAGTCAACTTTCGCCGCTATGGTTCGCTGTATCACCGTGATCAGGCACATCGCCGAATAGATCACCGCAATGATGGCAAAATTATTCGGCAGCAGGCACATCAGCACAAACGCGACAATCGTCTCTGTACCCTCGGCGAGCCCTGTATTGTAGAAGAAGCTCTTTTTCCCATGGGCACTTGTTTCACGCCCGCGTTTTGCCGCCATCACCGCATAGGCAAGAAAACTGATGCCGGTCAGGGTGAAGCTGGCGATCAGGATCATGGCGAAGGGTAGATTGGCAACGACGGCGAAACCAAAGCCGAGCGGGACCGCGACGTAGAAAGCAAAATCGCTGACAATATCCAGATAACCGCCAAAATCCGATTGCTTCGTCGCGCGCGCGACCGCTCCATCCAGCCCGTCGAGCAGCCGGCTCAGCAGCACCAGCGCCAGCCCCAGCAGATAATAGCGGTAGCCGATGGCGACGCCCGAAGCGATGCCGATCACTGCGCCAGCGAGGGTGATCTGATTGGCTGTGACACCTGCCCGCGCCAGCCCTTTGCCAATGGCGTTGAGCGGCGGATCGATCAGCGGTCTTATCCGGGAATCAAGCATCTTGCCGCCTCACCCGAAGGTCACCAGACCGATGACCGCCCCGGTCATCGCGGTGGCGCAATTGCCCGCGATCCAGCTTTTCATGCCCAGCCCCGCCACTTCGACACGGCGCGTTGGCGACAGGGTGCCGATGGTCGACACCAGCAATCCGACGCTAGCGAGATTGGCAAAGCCGCAAAGCGCGTAGACGACAATCAGCTGACTACGCGGATCAAAAGTGCCCTCCGGTAGCCCGGAGAGATCGAGATAGGCAACATATTCGTTGAGGATCGTTTTCGTACCCATCAACGCACCGGCCGCTGGTGCCTGATCCCAGGGCACGCCCAATGTCCACATCACCGGCGCGAACAACCAGCCAAAGGCGCGTCTGATCGTCACCGCCTGGCCATCGACATAAGGCAATATCGTCAATATCTGGTCGACCAAAGCGACCAGAGCGAACACCACCAGGATGATCCCGATAACCGCCAGGAACACTTGCACGCCTTCCATCGTTCCGCGCACAATGGCATCAATGCTGCCATCATATTTGAGCCCCGGCTGCTCGCCGCCGGTCTCCGTCTTGCCGTCTCCCGGCACCATCAGGCGGGCGATCAATATCGCGGCCGGCAGCGAGATCAGCG
>Ga0209491_10000534_pt1 | contig 76706 bp, 63 predicted proteins | sample BON02_FD_187213 | JGI IMG/M metagenome (GOLD analysis project Ga0209491, IMG submission 187213) | Freshwater microbial communities from Lake Bonney liftoff mats and glacier meltwater in Antarctica - BON-02 (SPAdes) (version 2) | ecosystem: Environmental > Aquatic > Freshwater > Ice > Glacier...
TGGTCGCCGTTGGGGCGGTCGCCGTTCTTGACCGTGTCGGAACTATCGCAATGGGGGCACAGGATCGGATGAGTATGTAGCATGACACCAATATAGCGAAATCAACCCATATAATCCATTACCCTCTATTTAATCCCGAGGAGATTTACTAATTTCCTCGTTAAGTGTATCGAGAGCTTTGTATATGAGCTTGTAAACTGCGCGGGTGGTAATGTTCATCACAAGGGCGATTTCGGGAAATGGTTGATTACCATAAAATCTAAGATAAAGTGCCTCCTTTTGCCTTTCCGGAAGTTTTTCAATTGAATTTTGCAGCAGATTCAGATTTGCTACGCTTGACTGATCCTCGATCATTAGTGCCTCCGCCGAAAGCTCCGTGTAAAGTGTAAATGTCTCTGCATCAAGCTCAACTTTCGTTGCTTGCTCCTTTTTTCTTTTCAGCAATAGACGTCGCAGTGATGCTAGCAGGTAATTACGTATGGAGGTGGTTGGGCCAAGGTAGCTTCTCCTTTCCCAAATAGTGATGAATAATAGTTGGATACACTCCTTAACCTCGTCTTCATCTTCTTGAAATCGAATGCCATAATTAAACAAGAAAGTATAGTTAGCCTCAAATATGGCCTCAAAAGCTGAGTTATCCCCGCTTTGGAGCGCCTCCCAAATCTAGGAGTCATTTTCAGCTTTTTCTTCATCTTTTAACATTCTACCCTATCCACACTAATTACATGATAAGAAAATTCTATTCTAATAAGCACAACGGCTTGACTTTAAGCATATTCCCTATTTTAGGTAAAAAAATCACCAACACACTAATTCATCGGAAAAAATAGCGGAGAAGAACTATCAGGTTATTAATCCTGGCCACTAGCCAAACGGTCTTTTGAGAGGCACTCCGTATTTGATATTTTTGTAACTAAGATTAATCAAAAAATTCAGGACTGAATATTTTGAACTATTTATTTTTAATTGTTCTAAATAAATATACTTTTGCAGACAGTTATTTGAATTAAGTCTAAATAAACATTCGAAAATGTACTCATTCATTAAAGCAAATAGGAAATTCATATTCTCAATTATGGTAGCAGGTAGCTTAGCAGCCCTGTCATCCTGCGAGACAGATTCGGGCATTAGCCCGCTGGTACTACCCACTACTTATGATAATACCGCCTTTGAGCAAAACGCAGCGAGTCAATTATCGGTGCTATCGGCTATCAACGATATGACCACGGAGGCAAAAAAGGGTAGACAGTTAGGTGGTAAAGTTTCAGAGTCTTTATTAAAATCTTCCTTTTCGAATGGCAACCCTTCGGTAAAGTCCCAAACGACCACTTATTTTGCTGGGAAATTGGAAAATGAATGGTTTGCCGAGATTGCAAAAGCAAGCGGAACTACCTATACCCCCGGTAACCCAGCCACCAAAGGACAAGGTGGTATGTACGGTGGATATTTATTTGATGAAAACGGGACCGAAATTGAACAATTAATTGAAAAAGGAGCCTTCGGTGCGGCGGCCTATAATCACGCAGTGAAGCTAGCAAACGGCCCTTTAACTCCCGCCACGGCTGATCAGCTCATGGCTATCCTAGGAATGAACCCCACTTTTCCCAGTAGCAACGCCTCTAAACACCCAAAGCCTGACCGGGCAATGGCAGTGTATGCCGCTCGTCGCGATAAGAACGACGGGAATGGCTACTATTCTCAGCTGAAATTTAACTTTATCAAATTGCAGGCAGCACTCAATGGAGGTACTAACTATACCACCGACCGGGACGAAGCCCTGACCGCCATTTTTACCACCTGGGAAAAAGTCAACGCTGCCACCGTAATCAATTACTGCCACGCGGTGATTTCAACCATGAGTAATACCAGTACTACGGACGCCCAGAAAGCTTCTGCGCTTCACGCCCACGGAGAAAATGTAGCTTTTCTGCACGGCTGGCGCACGATTTCTAGTAAGAAGATCACCGATGCACAGACTGATGAACTACTCGCATTACTCAATTCTGCACCGAACACTACGCCAACCCCCTATTTATTCGTAACTGACTCCGTCAATCAGCTACCTAAGCTCCAACAGATAATCAGTAAATTACAGGCTATTTACGGATTCTCGTCGGCTGAAATTGAAGACTTTAAAAAGAACTGGATAACCGAACAAAACCGTTAATTATGCTTTATACTATCAACAGTATCGTTAAGAGATGCAGTATTCTTCTGGTATTGATAGCCCCGCTTTCGGCCTGCCAAAATGGGGCAGATGATGACCCAAAAACCAGCGCCTTCGACCGCAAGGAAATGCTCAGCTATTACGCAAATTCTATCATCAAGCCCCGCTATTTAAATTTACAGCTCGCGGTAGAACAGTTGCAGGTAGTAACCCGGAATTTTGCCAATCAACCTACAATGCAAAATCTAGAAGTGGCTAAAAGTACCTGGCTCGATACTTACCTGACGTGGCAGTATGCAAATAGCTTTAACTTTGGCCCAGCTGGTGAACAGGGTATTAATAAAGGATTGATCGAAGAAATAGGTACCTATCCTACTTCAGCCGTAAAAATTGAAACTACCATCAAAAGTGGGCAGTTCAACTTCAATAACTTCGATCGGGACGCCCGTGGCTTCCTGGCAGTGGAGTATTTACTATATTCGGCTAGTCCGGCCGAAACGATCAGTCTGTTTACTGACCAAAAACGGAAAGATTTTCTCCTGGCTGCCGTAGAAAACATTAAGACCCGGGTAGATAAAGTGGCGGTGGAATGGAATGCTTACGCTAATGAATTTATTGCGAACGATGGCACCGACGTTGGTAGCTCTACCTCCGCCCTTTATAATGAGTTCGTCAGAAACTACGAAGGACTCAAAAATTTCAAGGTCGGTTTACCACTCGGAAAACGTCCGGGACAAACCAAAGCCGAACCTACCAAAGTAGAAACCTACTATTCCGGGCAATCGTTGGCCTGTATCAAAGCCAATTATATAGCTTTGGAGGATTTTTACTACGGAAAATCAGCCGATGGGAACAGGGGAATAAGCTTTAAGACCTACTTAGAAAACGTAGAAGGAGGTAAGGCGCTCGTGGCGAGCACGGAGGCACAACTCGCATCGATCCGAACGGCATTAAATGCTATCCCCAGTACTGTACCGTTTTCGCAAATAATTATAAATAACGCTGCTACGGTAGATGCCCTGCACACAGAATTGCAGAAAAATACCCGTTTTTTTAAAAGTGATATGTCTTCCATCTTAGGTATCGCCATCACGTTTGCTAGTGGCGACGGTGACTAACTCCATATTTTTACTCTTTTAACTTTTCTCTCCCATTCGGTCAGTAAATTGATCGAATGGGAGGGGTATCTTGACACTATGAAAACGAAAATACTACTACTTATTCCCTTTTTTATCGGTATCCACGCTTGCCAAACCGACGTGGATCCAGCCAATAATGAAGTAGCTGCCCTCACAACCTATGCAGAAATTGTCGCGGCTACTTATCAGGATACCTATCAATCGGCTATCACGTTAAAAGAAGCTATCCAAGCGTTTACCACAAACCCAACGGAGAAGGGGTTTGAAACCTGTAAGCTTGCTTGGAAGGCGTCGCGGATTCCCTACGGGCAATCAGAAGCCTTTCGATTTTATGGCGGACCGATTGATGATGAAAACGGCCCGGAAGGTTTGATTAATGGCTGGCCTTTGGATGAAAGCTATATTGACTACGTTGCAGGAAATCCCGAGGCGGGTATAATTAATAATCCTGCCTCCTACCCCCTCATTACCAAAGAGCTTCTCATATCGCTCAATGAAAGCGGTTCGGAAACCAACATCAGCACGGGCTATCATGCCATTGAATTTTTGTTGTGGGGACAGGATTTTAACCCTAACGGTCCCGGCCAGCGCAAGTTTACTGATTATACTACCGCCCGGTTTGCTCCGCGTCGGTCAAGCTATTTGCTAGCTACCGCCGATTTATTAGTTGAAAACCTAAGTTTTGTCACTAGTCAATGGACCGCTAAGGGTGATTACCGGCAACAATTCATCAGCAGCACTAATACCGCTCAGAAAATAACAGATGTATTTACAGGAATAGGCATTTTAGCCAAAGGTGAGCTGGCTGGTGAGCGAATGACGGTTGCTCTTGCAAATCAGGATCAGGAAGATGAGCAATCTTGCTTTTCTGATAATACCCACATCGATATTATCATGAATTTTATGGGAATCAAGAACGTATATCTCGGTACGTATACAAGCACCGGTGGTCAGATCATCACTGGGTATAGCCTGTCAGAATTAGTAAAGAGTAAAGACCAAGTCAAAGACCAAGCAGTTTTGAATGCTCTGCTATCCACCGAATCAAAAGTAAACGCTATCCTTCCTCCTTTTGATCAGTTAATCGCTATGGGCGATCCGGATCAGGTCATCACGAAGGCTATCGATGCCTTACGTCAATTGAGCGATCGTTTTGCAGATGCAGCCTTTTTGTGGCGCAAAAACGGACAATAAAACCATGAAGCTTACTAAAATCACCTCCTCAGCCTTGATTGGTCTTTTTGTTTTTCTAATTAGTTGTCAGGAAAATACAGAAATGGTAACTGAACTTATTGACCCTGACGAAAAACTTTCAGCCGGATCACTGACAAGTTTTGATTTCTCAGAAAATGCATTTGGTGAACCAATCCCCGGTTTGAGCACTAGGGAGAACAATGCCTTTGTCATTGGAAACTCATTTTTCAGAAATAACTGGACAACTGCTCCGGCCTCAGCCACGGCTCGTGATGGTTTGGGCCCAATATTTAACGCCACCTCTTGCGGCGGGTGCCACGCTAAGGACGGACGGGCACAACCGCCTCTTGAAGCCAATGGACCGCTCGATGGATTACTATTTCGACTTAGTATTCCAGGAAGTGGGTTCCACGGTGAACCACTGGTAGAGTCAAACTATGGTGAGCAATTAAATGACAGGGCTATTCCGGGAGCAAAGCCCGAGGGACATGTAAAAATAAGCTATACTGAGCTTGATGGAACCTACGCTGACGGTATTAAGTATAGCCTGCAAAAACCAAACTACGAATTTTTAGGACTCAATTTGGGCCCACTCGATTCGAAGGTTCTGGTCTCTCCGCGCATTGCTCAACAAATACCTGGCCTCGGTCTGCTAGAAAATATCCCCGAAGCCGCTATCCTTGTTTTGGCCGATGAAAACGATCTGGACCAGGATGGCATCTCAGGACGCCCGAACTATGTTTGGAATAGGGAACTACAAAAAACGACTCTCGGCAGATTCGGATGGAAAGCCAACCAACCCTCTCTTTTACAACAAACCGCCGCCGCATTTCTGGGAGATATCGGTATTACAAGTTCTATGTTCCCCACCGAGAATCTGATTGGAGCTAGTCTTCAATTCAAAAACCTACCGAACGGAGGAAACCCGGAAATTTCGGATCAGAACCTAGCCAATGTAGTGAGCTATGTGCAAACTTTGAGCGTGCCTGCACGGCGAAATTATACGAATCAAAAAGTACTTCGAGGCAAACAAATTTTCATCCAACTCAATTGCTCGGGTTGTCATACACCCTCCTTCCGAACAAGCAATGCTAGTTCTATTATAGCTCTCAATAATCAAAAGATTTTCCCCTACACCGATTTGTTAATTCACGATATGGGGCCTAAACTGGCCGATAATCGGCCGGATTTTCAGGCTACCGGGACTGAATGGCGGACACCACCCTTATGGGGTATCGGTATGATTAAAACCGTGAACCGTCATACGTCACTTTTGCACGATGGTAGAGCCCGAAACATGGAGGAGGCAATACTCTGGCACGGAGGTGAAGCACAAAAAAGTACGGATGATTTTAAACAGCTAAAGCTTACCGACCGGATGGCTTTATTAAGCTTCCTAGAAGACCTCTAACTAATGTTAACAATGTGTATGTTTCAATCCCCAAAAGGATTAGGACGTATTTGGAATTTAACAACCACTTTCACCTAATAAAATGAACTCCCATATGTTTGCCTGTACTTGTGCCTACAATCAACCGTGTTTTAATAAAGGACAAGTCGCCTTTACTCGATATTGTTCTTATTAGTGGCTTTAATTTCTTATTTATGAAGATGTCGGCTCAACCCGCCTTTCTTTTATTGTCTACCTCATACCGATCGGATTTCAGAGACGCAATCACAAAATAGATTAATGGCGCCAAAGTAATGATAAAAACCAGCGGGAAAAACCACCATTTTAAAGCATCGCTACTACCCGAAGCGATTTCAAACGTCATAAACTGGATATACCCAAAAACGATGACTAACCCAAACTTCAAGTACCTGATCATCCGAGTAGCGACTGTATATTGTCGGCGGGCGTTGTCGGAAGTTATATCAGTAAGATAATTAAAAATGTGTGGAAAGCGGTTCAGGTAGGTAAGGCCCACATACATTCCAAATGATAATAGAGGCAACAAGAATAGCGACATTTTACTGCCGTAGGAGTCTACCTTGCCAGCCAAATTGTAGTGCGTTGGTACGGTAGCCGGAAGGTTGTGGTACCTCATAAGCATAATTAGCCAGGATAGGCCAATTACAAGCCAACCAGCTATCTCAATCGTCTTATCTGCGGTAGATAGTTCAATGGGTATGCGGGGTCTCTCTTCCATTTTTCTTTGATTTTAAGTCAATTTTTACCTCAGGTAATTGTGCTAGTTCGACAGTGGCCGATGCCAGCACTACCTTGCCATTCGTCGATCGAATCTCCGAGCCTATTGTTTCATTCAATAGATGTTTGGTGGCCCTCCTTTTCTTATGGTCAACAATATACCTCAGGTTAAACTGAATCCAGTTATCCGTCAAAGTTATGGCAAACGTCGGGTCCACAACGGCATCTTCGATATAGTATTTATTTACCACGTTTTCCCACCTATCGCGAGACTTAGCGGTATACTCGGCTAAATGTTCTGTGGCCACTTTGATCACGATTTCTTTTGCCAGCTCCACATCAGAGCGGTACCGGATCAGCAGATTAAACTCGTCCCAGATAAAGGGAAAATCTTGCGAGTAGTTATAGACCGGGCCTTTAAACACAAAGGCATTACTTATTTTGACGATCCGGCCGCTGTAATTATCACTACTAACCCATTCTCCGATTTCCATCATGGTAACATAAAGGGTATATACATCAATGACGTCCCCCTTGATTCCGTTCATTTCGATGCGGTCACCCGGATGATATACTTTCATAATAAAAATAAAGATCGAACCAGCAACCCTCAATATGATTTCCTGCAAGGTAAACGTCAAACCGGCTCAAAGTAAGCCGAGAATCAGGATAAGGTCTTTAACGGTACCGGTAAAATACGAGATTGTCAAAGCCGACAGTAAAAGATACCCCGTAATCTCAATCCCTTTCTGAGATTTGTGGCATGTTTGTGTATCAGGAATTCTTTTGCGTAAGAGATTTCGTAAAAACTGTACCAATAATAAAAAGTACCCACGCAGCATACTTGGTTGGGCCCGTGAAATTAGGATGATTTAGCACCCAATCTTCGACTGATTCAATGGGTTCCATTGTCAGGTAGCACAATTTAGTTACGGCATATCTTTAACAATATAACTAAAACCAGAATAAATCCATCTATTGCTATACGTATATAAAATTGCGACAAGTTTTGGAGTAGTTAGTTGCCAGGAATATTTACGGCTACTATCTACTTAATTGCAATTGAGATACCCGTCTAACACAAAACCATAGTCGATCTACACAGTAAGCAGGAAGGTAAGATCAACGGTAATATTCTCATTCAAATGGGGTACCAATAAATACCACAACAGAAAATCTAGTAAATCATCCGATTGTTCCGATCTTGAATAGATACCCGGTTGAACTTTGAATCCCTCTGACATAATGCCGTACGATAATCTCATTCCCCTGATCGAGTAGTACAAGTTCTAACAAGGGGTTATTTCGCCATTTGAGATCGTAGGTATAACCCTTTGTGGTTATCGACATGGCCTTGCTGTACCATTTTTTCTGCACTAACTCCGTGATCTTAATCCCCTTGCTATTCAGCAATTCAAAGTTAGTTTTCCAAATGCTTTTTTGGATAGTGGCAAACACTTTGTTTCCCAAGATAATATAGGCCTTATTCTCTTTTTGACCGGGATTAAGCTCTGTTTTTCCGACTTCCCGACCATTCTTGTGGTAGGTATAGTTACTCTTTCCATGTTGCTTCCATGTCCTTTTCCATCTGCTTCGTTTTTAAAGTTCTTAACTCTTCGCTTTTTTTCAGTGAGCGAATCTAGGAACCTCAGAAATATCTTACACTTAATTATGATTAACCCATTGTAAACGAGGACTAAATCTCAAAAAATAGCGTGGAGACCGGGCCATTACCAAAACAAGTTGGACACAGAGCAAATAACCAATCCTTAAAATAGTACTATGCAAGTTATCAATAGGATCATTGAAGGAGTTTTTCGTTTACCGGTAAATTACAATTGTACCTGTAAAGCTCTGGTAGTTAAAAACTACTAACTTTACCCTCCTAAATGATGCAAAAAACGAGCTATACATATCATTTCAAGTGGATTACTCCACCCTGAACAGATTCTCTATTCCCCTATTTTCATGATTTCTACCACGGAATAATGCATTCCGTTCGTTTTATAAAGTTCAATTACATTTAATGAAAAAATACTTTAATCTGTTTGACCTCACTCAGAAGGTCAACTACAAAACCGAAATACTTTCGGGCCTTACCGTAGCACTGGCCTTAGTACCCGAAGCGGTTGCTTTTGCCCTTATTGCCGGACTTTCCCCACTCACTGGTCTGTACGCTGCCTTTGTTATGGGACTTATTACCTCCGTCTTTGGGGGCCGCCCGGGCATGATTTCCGGAGCTACCGGCGCAGTGGCCGTTGTTATTGTGGCGCTGGCCAAGTCACACGGAGTAGAGTTTGTATTTGCCACCGTGGTACTGGCGGGTATCATACAGGTATTGGCCGGAGTACTTCGCTTAGGAAAATTGATGCGTTTGGTACCCCATCCGGTTATTTTCGGCTTTGTCAACGGCCTCGCTATTATCATATTCATGTCCCAGCTTGATCAATTCAAAGATCCATCCGGCGCCTGGCTGACTGGTAATTCTCTGTACATACTGTTGGGGCTCGTACTCGTCACGATGTTGATTATTTGGGGCCTACCCAAACTCACCAAAGTAATTCCGGCTTCCTTAACTGCCATTCTGATCGTTTTCGGCATCGTTACTTTCTTTGGTATCGACACCAAAACTGTGGGTGATATCGCTTCCATTCAGGGTGGATTTCCTCCGTTCCATATTCCACAAATTCCGTTTACGATCGAGACCCTGACGATCATTTTTCCGTATGCGGCCATTATTGCCGGGGTAGGTTTAACTGAGAGTCTGCTCACCTTGAACATTATCGACGAGATAACCGAAACGCGTGGCCGTGGCAATAAAGAAGCCGTAGCCCAGGGTGCGGCCAATATCCTTTCGGGAGTATTTTCGGGAATGGGTGGTTGCGCCATGATCGGACAAAGTTTGATCAATATATCATCGGGTGCCCGTGCTCGTTTATCCGGGATTGTAGCTTCGGTTATGCTGCTGGTTTTTATCATGTTTGGCTCCGGTCTTATTGAGCGGCTACCCATGGCGGCTCTGACTGGTTTGATGATCATGGTGTCGATTGGCACCTTCGAATGGGCCAGCTTACGCACCTTTACCAAAATGCCTAAGTCGGATGTGTTCGTGATGATACTCGTAACATTGGTAACAGCGCTCTTACACAACTTGGCCTTAGCGGTAATCGTCGGGGTAATCATTGCGGCCCTGGTATTTGCCTGGGACAACGCCAAGCGAATTCGCGCCAGAAAGCACGTTGATGAAAATGGCATCAAACATTATGAAATTTATGGACCCTTATTTTTTGGCTCCGTCTCCGCTTTCAACGAGAAGTTTGACGTATTAAACGACCCCGAAGAAGTAATTATTGACTTTGAAGAAAGTAGGGTAGTTGATATGTCAGCGATAGAAGCGCTCAATAAAATTACGGAGCGTTACCAGAAGGTAGGGAAGAAAGTTCATCTGAAACACCTCAGCCCCGATTGCCGCAAACTACTCTCAAACGCGGACAAGCTCATTGATGTCAATGTATTAGAAGACCCTCATTACAAGGTAGCGGTTGATATAGTTTAGTAAAAAGGGGCGACTTAATCGTCCCTTTTTTATTGCCTTTTCGCTTCCCTAGCTACTAATCTCGATGTTATACTTCCCGAGTAGTCCGGCTACGCCGTTGAGGGAAAACTTAGCCTTTTTAAGTCGGTTATTTTCGGGATCGATAGCGTAGTTGTACGAAGTTCGGAAGTCGGCTTTTTCCAAATTAGTTCGGTCAAAAATAGCTCCCGTTAAATCGCAGTTAATAAATTGCGATTGACTCAAATCAGCCTCCGCAAAATCTACCTCTTGCAGGCTACAATCGAGGAATCTGGTTTTCTTGATGGTGAGTCTATAAAAAGAGGATAGATTTAACTGGCATCCCTCAAAAAGGAACCCCAGTAAGAATGGGTTACAACTATCAAAATGCAAGCCAACCAGCTTACAGGCCTTGAAACGCACCTCTTTAAACGCAGTATTGGCTACCTTAGCCATACTCAGATTACACTCCTTGAATTGGCATTCTACAAAGCTAGTACCCGACAAATCAGAACCAGAGAAGTCACAGTTTAAAAAAGTACACTGTTCGTACTCGCCACGTGGTAGCTTCTCAACCAAATAATTGATACCATTGAATTCTTTGTCCTCTACAAATACGTTTGACATGGTTGCTAACTACTATTCCGTTTAAATTTGAAAGGTTACTATTGGCTTTTAAAACTACTAAAATACCCTGAATCAAAATAAGTACGGAGGAACAGTAACACTCCTAATGCGACTTCAAGCCTTTACCCCCCCACCAGAAATAAAAGCTTCCCACCCAACTTTTTACCTAATTTTATACTTGTTAATGTATCCATTATTCAGCGATAACCCTTGAATACGTTTCTCGACCGACAGATCTCTATACTCCCACTGATCACGTTCCGTATTGTTTTTGGCCTCATGATGGTCATCAGTACCATGCGTTTTCTACTATTGGGCTGGATTGATGACCACTACTTAAATGCCAAAGTAGCATTCCACTATTATGGATTTTCCTGGGTGCAAGCCCTACCAGAATTTTGGATGTATAGTATCCATGGTCTCATGCTACTGGCCGCCATCGGAATAACGCTCGGGGCTTTTTATCGCCTCGCAACGGTCATGTTTTTCCTGACCTTCACTTACGTACAACTCATTGACCTCACTTACTATCTAAACCATTACTACTTCGTAAGCCTAATCGCACTTTTGATGATGTGGTTACCGGCCAATGCCTCCCACTCGATGGATGTTCGGCGTAGGCCTAAATTATACCGAACCATGGTACCCGCCTGGACGATCGATAGTATCAAGTTTCAGATCGCCCTGGTGTACATTTTTGCCGGGTTAGCCAAGCTTAATTATGACTGGCTTATTCTGGCCCTTCCCCTGAAAATATGGCTACCGGCCGCTGATAAAATTCCTGTGTTAGGCCCCGTTTTTAAGCAACCTATCACCGCCCACCTATTCAGCTGGTTTGGGATGCTGTACGATACCTTTATTATTTTCTTCCTGATGTGGCCGCCTACCCGCGTACTTGCCTACCTGGCCGTACTTGTCTTTCATACCGTCGTAGGTATTTTGTTCCAAATCGGCGTGTTTCCGCTCGTTATGATTGGCGTGACGCTTATTTTCTTTTCAAACGACTGGCACCGGCGACTATTAAAATGGTTTGAAATACTGCCGATCAGCAAATCATCATCTCCCCCTCAGAATTATTCCTCCTCGGGTTTTACCCGATTAGTACTGTATACCTATGTAGCATTCCAGATCACATTCCCCTGGCGGTATGTTCTCTACGACGGCAACCTGTTCTGGAATGAGGAAGGTTATCGGTTTAGCTGGCGCGTTATGTTGATGGAAAAGGCCGGGACGGCCACTTTTTATGTTAAAGATAGCAAATCGGGCCGGGAAGGTATTGTAGATAATACAGAGTTTCTTCAATCGCATCAGGAGAAGCAAATGGCTATGCAACCGGATATAATTCTTCAATACGCTCAATTTTTGAAGGAATACTACCAAAAGCAGGGAATGAGCGATCCACAGATACGGGCAGAAGTATATGTAACGCTCAATGCCCGGCCAAGCCGCCTGTTAATAAATCCGCAACTTGACCTAACCACTGTAGAAGATGGTTGGCAAAAAAAGGACTGGGTGCTGGATTACGAAGAATAGGGTACTGAGGTTCATTCCAATGAGCAACATCATTTCAAATAAACTCCCTTCGTACAAGGGTTTCCAACCATTTTTTACAATCTTTGTACTTTATTTAGACTAATTCTAATCTAGTGCAAGTTAATAATCAATTTCAAGAAAGCTCTCTTCCATCAAGATCGAACGGAGATAGAATAAAATTGGCGGAAAAGAACCAAAAAAATACGGGGTGGAAAATGATCCGTCTCGCGCTATTTTTCGGTTTCACCTTATTCAGTATCTCCTTTACCTTTTCACAAAAATTTACGCTCAGCGGAAAGGTACTGGATACTCAAAACCGTCCGATTGCCGAAGCTATCGTCACGATTGAGAATACGGAGTTTTTGACCACCACCAGCAAGAACGGGCAATTTGTCCTGAAAAATATTAAATCGGGCAGCTATTCCTTGCTAGCTTTTTCAACTGGTAAAGAGGTAATTAAAAAGTCCGTTGAAATTAGCGCTGACATCAACGATTTGATTTTTGAGCTACCTGAACTTTCTAAGGAGCTTGATGAAGTACGCGTGCAAGCCGATCGGGAACGCACCTTCGGTATACGTACCCTCCGCGCCGTAGAAGGAATGGGGATTTATGAAGGTAAAAAATCTGAGGTAATTATCCTGAAAGATATCACCGCTAACCTTGCCACCAACAACCCCCGACAGGTTTACGCGCGCATTGCAGGCCTGAACATCTGGGAGTCAGATGGTGTAGGCTTACAACTTGGTATCGGTGGCCGGGGATTGAGCCCTAACCGAACGTCCAACTTCAATACCCGGCAAAACGGCTATGATATATCCGCCGACGCCCTTGGCTACCCGGAAAGCTACTACACCCCACCCGCAGAGGCCCTCGAACGCATTGAAATAGTGCGCGGTGCGGCTTCCCTACAATACGGTACGCAGTTTGGCGGAATGCTCAATTTTAAATTTAAAAAGGGACCCCGCGATAGGAAACTGGAATTAACCAGCCGGCAAACCGTTGGTTCCTGGGGCTTTTTTGGTTCGTTCAACAGTGTTGGTGGCACGGTGGGGAAAGTAAACTACTACACCTTTTATCAGCGTAAGCAGGGAAATGGTTGGAGACCCAACTCCCAATTTACCGCCAACACGGCTTTTGCTTCGGTGACCATTGCTGCCAACGATAAACTTTCCTTTACCACGGAGTATACCTACATGGACTATCTGGCAAAACAAGCCGGAGGACTTACCGACGCCGCCTTTGCCCAAGACCCTAGACAGTCGCTACGGGGTCGTAACTGGTTCGGAATCGGCTGGAATTTACTTTCTGTTTCGGCCGACTACCGTTTTACTGCCCGCACTCAGCTGAACATCCGGACCTTCGGTTTACTAGCCGACCGGCAATCACTCGGAAACCTTGAACGCATTAACGTAGCCGACTTAGGTGGAAATCGTACCCTCATTGACGGTCAATTTAAAAACATAGGGACGGAGGTGCGGCTACTCCACCGCTATCGGATGGGCTCCCAAAATCAGGTATTCCTAGCGGGAATACGCTATTACCGTGGTACTTCCACCGCCCGGCAAGGTGATGGAAACAGTGGGGTAGACGCTGATTTTCGATTCCTGAATCCGGGTAACCTGGAAAACTCTGACTATACGTTTCCCAATAAAAATGAATCCGCCTTTATCGAGAATATTTTCTACCTCAATGATCGGTTTAGTATTACCCCCGGCGTCCGGCTTGAAAATATCAGAACCGCCGCTGAGGGCTACTACAAGCAACGGGTGATTGATTTCTCGGGGAATGTCATCGTGGATAATAGACTGGATGATACGCAGCAACGCAATCGTTCTTTCTTAATTGGCGGTCTCGGTATTAGCTATAAAAAATCTAATCAACTGGAAGTATACGGCAATATTTCCCAAAACTACCGGGCCATTAATTTCACGGATTTGCGGGTGGTCAATCCAAATTTTTCGGTGGACCCTAACCTGAGGGACGAGAAGGGCTATACGGCTGACCTTGGACTTCGGGGTAATGCCGCCGGGCGCTTTATTTTTGACGTAACTGCATTCATCGTACGTTACAACGGTAGAATCGGTCAGCTCTTGAAAGCAGATCAGCCACCCCTTTTCCTGGATTACCGACTCCGTACCAACGTGGCAGACGCCCTTAACGTAGGAATTGAGGCTTTTGGTGAGGTAAACATCCTACCTAAATCCAGTAAAGCCCAGTTAAATTGGTTTGTGAACGGGGCCATAATTGATGCCCGCTACATTAATACCGACGATAATACGATCAAGAATAAGCAAGTTGAAATGGTACCACCCATCATGTTTAGAACCGGGCTAAACTACCGTAAAGCGGCCTTCAATACCTCCTTACAATTTTCTCACACGGCCGAACACTTTTCGGACGCCACCAACGCCCGCCGCACTTCCACCGCCGTGGAAGGGGTGATACCCTCCTATCAGGTGGTCGACTACTCTGCTTCTTACGGTTGGAAATTCTTCACAACCGAGCTAAGTATCAATAACCTGCTCAACCAAAAGTATTTTACCCGTCGCGCCGAAGCATACCCTGGTCCTGGGATCATTCCCTCCGACGGTCGTGGTTTTTACCTAACGGTTCAGGCAAAGTTTTAGGCTATTTGATAGGAAGACGGCGGGCAACCGGAAAGCCCATCGTAAAGTCCTGAATTGCCAGACTCATCAATAGTGTGGAGTCATCACAGGAGGGGAAATAGTGTGGATCTGCGTACCATTTTGATGCCTTCACTAGTTGTCCCTTCCCCTTAGCGCTTGGCTCGGTGATGAGGATCGACTCCCGTTTCTGTTGACCAATACGAAGTGGGAATAAAGATGTACCAACAGGAAATTTTAGTCCTATTTTGGACAGGTTAATGGAAAAGAAGGGCTTATCGTCCCGACTGACTTTCCAATGCTCTTCCTTTTCGTTGGTTTTTTCAATGTCGAAATCAGCTACTTCTTTGGGAATTCCCCAGTTTTCAACGCCATTCCACTGACTATCCATGCTGGAAACATAAATTTTGGAAATTGAAAATACATAGTGTCCGGAAAACTTGAATATCCCGGGTATGTAAAGTAGTTCACGGTAAGGCCCAACCGGCGATTCCTGGTAATCCACCAACATCACGGCTCCAATGCCAGCTTTTAAATTAACCTGTTGGTAAGGACTCATGAAGGTATTCTTAGTAAGGAATTCTCTCGAATTTTTGAATAAGAAAACGTAGCCGTTTCCAGTAAGCTCCCAGGGGGCTGGTGCTATCATCGAGGGAATCGAGAAGTAGGGGTCAATGTTTTTCATTGTGATAAAATTATTCCTGGTAACAAATATCTTATTTTTTATCAAAAAATTTATATAAATTGTGTTATATAACCTAAACCTTTCTACGTGGAAACTTCAACCCCGGTCCTATCCAAAGAAACCTCACTCGTTGAATACTTCTATCAATCAGAAGCAAGGCAAGGCACAACACTCTTTCTTCGTCAGCCTTTCGGCGACACCTACTATGACCTGAGCTGGTACGAAGCTGGCCAACAGGCAAGGAGAATTGCTGCGTATCTAAAATCTTTGAACCTACCTCCCCAAAGTCCCGTTGGGCTGGTATCAAAAAATTGCGCCGAATGGATCATCACAGATATCGCCATCATGATTTCCGGGCACATTTCGGTACCTTTTTACCCGACGCTCACTGCACCCCAAATCAATCAGGTACTAACCCATAGTGGCTGCAAAGTACTTTTTGTGGGAAAACTGGACGACTGGAAAGCTATGGAGCCGGGAATTCCAGCCGGGCTTTTGCAAATTTCCTTCCCAACCTATAATCCCGACGAGGAGCATGTACAATGGGCGGATATTTTACGGGATTTTGACCCCGTAGAAGAAAGCCCTACCCCCGACCTGGACGATCTTTTCAGTATTGTGTACACATCAGGCACTACGGGTAACCCAAAAGGGGTTATGATCTCACATCGTAGCACCGCAAGCGCAACCTACGAGGCGTGTCAAGAACTTCTTTTAAAGGAACCTGATACCCGATTTTTCTCTTACCTACCGCTTTGCCACATCGCCGAACGCAATGTCGTAGAAGCAACCTGCCTGATTACCGGAGGTACCATTTACTTCGCGGAGTCGTTGGATACCTTCGCGGAGAATCTCGCCAAAGCCCGACCTACTCACTTTTTGGCAGTACCCCGTATCTGGACGAAGTTTCAACTCGGCATTCTTTCGAAAATGTCCCAAGAGCGCCTAGACCTGCTACTAAAAATCCCTTTGATCAATAGTCTTATCAAGACTAGCATTCGAAAAAAACTAGGTCTGAACGATGCCGAACTAATTTTAACCGGGGCTGCCCCCATGCCTCCTTCATTAATCAGATGGTTTGCCCGACTTGGCATTATTATTCAGGAAGCCTACGGAATGACCGAAAATCTGGGCGCTGTAAGTATGATGCCCAAGGGTCAGATCAAAGGAGGTACGGTAGGGAAACTTTATCCTGGAATGGAAGTAAAGATTGACCGAGAAACGGGCGAAATCCTGACCCGATCGGCGTCAAACATGGTAGGGTACTACCACGAACCAGAGCTAACCGCACAGACGTTAAGCAACGGTTGGCTGCATACCGGTGATGTCGGGGAACTAGATGAGGACGGTTTTTTAAAAATAACGGGAAGAATAAAGGAAATCTATAAAACTAGTAAAGGCGAATATATCGTACCTAGTATAATCGAGAGCGGCTTCTCCGAAAACAACATGATCGAGCAGATTTGCATCGCGGGTCAGAGCCTCCCGCAGCCTATTGCACTCATTGTGCTATCCGAGTTAGGGCGTAAAGCACAGCCTCACCTGGTATCCCAAAGCCTTCATTCTACTCTCTCAATGATAAACTTAACTTTAAAGAATTTCGAAAAAATCAGGAAGGTAGTCATCGTAAAAGAAGATTGGTCAGTTGAGAACAACATGCTCACCCCTACTCTCAAAATCAAACGCACTATCGTTGAAAACAACTACGCGCCAATGTTGGAACTTTGGTACGATCATGAAGAAATTATCGTGTGGGAATGATCAGTAGCGGCTACCCCTCCATCGTAATTTTAGACCGAAGACATACCCCGCCCACCGGTGGATTAAATTTTGACACCGTGACGTGCACCTTTTCTACGTCGGGGTACTTACTTCTAATTTTTTCAATGAGTATATAGCCAATGTGTTCTAATAAGCGAGTCGATACTTTCATGGTCTCGGCCGCTATTTTGTAGAGATCCTCGTAGTTGATGGTACCACTCAAACGGTCATTAACCGCCGCATTTTCAAAATCAGTGTGAATAGTGATATCCAAAGAGTATTTATTTCCCATTTTTTGCTCTTCGTCATAATAGCCGTGGTAAGCAAAAAATTCCATTCCTTCGAGTGTGATTGTTCCCAAAATATAAAAAAGAAAAGTGCGGAAAAGCCCTTAAAAGAGGGTGTCTGCACTGTATAATAAAATAAGAACAGCATTAGTTGATCTGATCGAAGAAGGATCCTTTTTCGATAGTTTCTTCCTTTACTGATGTTACGGTTTCCTTCGATTTTCTGATTTTCTCCTCTTCAAGAGCAGCGGCCCTCCTAACCTTCATTTTTTCAACCTCGGCCAGTGCCTCGGAGGCCGCATCAACTACTTCACCTTTTCCGTCACTTTTTTTTTCAGCTACCTTGGGCTCAGTTTGGGTAGTATCTCGGGATTTGACAGATGGTACCGCTTCTTCCGTTTTCTCCACCTTTAATGGCTTAATATTAGCCTTTACTTCTGATATTTCCACCTTCAAATCATCTGGCTTTGCATTACTGGCAGCCTCCAAAACCTGCTTGTGAACCTCTTCAACCTTTTGGGAGAACGAAGAGTCTTTGCTGAATTTCTTCTCAAACCGCTCAACTGTTTCGTTGGTGTTGTTAACTAACGCTTTAAGTTGTACAATCAGATTGTCCCGGTATTTCTCCATGGACTTAAAGTCACGCTCCTGATTCTTTAGCTCATCGAGTATACCTTCTTTCACGTATTTCGATTGATTTTCAGCATCCTGCATCAACATACTGGCTTTTCGCTTGGCATCATTTACGATTTCATCAGACTTCTGCCGGGATTCAGCCAGGTATTTCTCAGCGGCTTTATTAGCTTGATCCGTAATCTGACCACTGGTTTCTTCGGCTGTTTTGAGCGTCCGAAAAAGTGTCATTTCTACGTCTTTAAGCTTATTTAGTTCTTTTTCAGACATTTCAAGCTGCATTTTCAGCATCTTATTTTCGTTCATTACCCGCTCCCACTCCTGAGATAAGGAGTTCAGGAAAGCATTGACTTCTTCAACATTATAACCTCTGAAACCTTTTTCAAAGGTATGCTGCCGTATATCTATGGGTGAAATTTTCATTAGGATTGCTGCTTTGGTGTATTATACTATCCAATTTGGTAAGTACTGACTTAAAATGCAAATTTCATAAATATATCTTACATAATAGTTCACCAACGGTACTTCAATTCATTAATAGTAACCGAATACCAATTCATTCCTTACATTCCCAAACAGATATCATTCGGTCGTCACTGGCTGAAACGAGTAAGTCATTGGTTCCCATCCATAAAAGTTTGTTGATCGAAGTAGCGTGCCCGGCATGACGAGCACGATCAACTACCCTCACCAGGCGGAAGGAAGTTGCATCCCAAAGCTTTACTGATTTATCCATACTTGCCGTAGCAAGGTAGGCGCCATCCTTGCGGAATACAATATCATTGATGGCAAACATATGGGCTGGTATATCTTGGATCAATTCATACCCATTCTGAACATCCCATACCTTCAAATGGGCATCACGGCCACCGGTGATCAGAAATTGGTCATCCGGAGAGTACTGAACCGTAAAAACCGAGTTGTCGTGGGCCTTTAAACGATGTTTTAAAGCATGGGTATCAAGGTCAAAAATACTCACGGACCAATCACTAAAACCAGCTGCTATTTCGAGCGTTTTTTCATTGATTGATAAGCTTCGTACGCTTTTCTCAGAAACTTTCAAATACTTCTGAATAGCAAAAGAAGGAATATCGATTACCACGATTACGCCGTCACCTAATGCGATGAACGCTTTATCACCCCGTATTTTAATATCAAAAATAGCCGAAGAACTAATCTTCATGGAGGACACCACCTTTTTTTCAACCGGGTCTACTACTTGTATTCCTTCATAGTTTTGTCCTATCCACAATAAACCAGTGGCAGGATCAAAGGCCATGGCATATACCGAAGACTCAACTCGGGCTACTAACTCGCCCAAATCGGGCTTTGACACATCCCACTTGACGATGAGGCCGTCACCTCCAGCAGAATAAAAGTGCTGATTGTTAAAATCCGAAATTAAACTGTATATACAGTCGCGATGACCCGAAAAAGTATCTATTTTGCGAACATTCATGCAGAAGTCTTTTGGTGGTACCTCTCTTTGGAATAGCTACTTCCGGGAGGCTTTTGCCTATTATTGAAATAAAACACAAAACCAATGCCCCTCGTTCACTCCAAAAACATTACTGATGGCTGCCATTTAATGATTTGGAAACTTACCGAAAGTCTCGAAGAACTTGAAGCGGCGCTTCCCTCTTTTGTGAATAAAGAAGAACTACTGACTACCTCACACCCCCAGAAAAAAAGGGAATGGATGGGTGGACGTATTCTACTAAATAAATTGGTAGCCTATACTGGGCAAACCTTCCAGGGCCTGCGTAAAGATGAGCATGGTAAACCTTTTCTAAAAAATAGCTCCCAGTATATATCTCTGACCCATACTATTGATTATGTCGCGGCGGTAATCCATCCCACCCGTCAGGTAGGTATTGACATGGAGAAAGAGCATGAAAAATTACTTCGCACTGCACGCAAGTATATGACCGACAACGAAATAAATCAGGCCAAGGAGGATATTACCACCTATTGTATTTACTGGTGTGCCAAAGAAGCTATGTATAAACTCAACGGAAGAAAAAAGGTGAGCTTTAAAGACGATATTTCGATCAGGGACATACACGCAGCGGCAACCGAAGGGGTGGGGCTGCTACACGACGAGGGTAACTTCATAAAAGCCAGCATTCATATTCGATGGGTGGAGGACTATTGCCTGGTGGTTGCTGTATAAAATAACGCATTAACCCGGGTTATCATCCTCCAATAACGTGCTCAGAATACTCTCAATTTCCCTGATTTTTTCTGGTTCTCCAGATTTTTCAAAGGATAGAATCAGGTTTCGAAGTACCCGCTGAATAATTTCCAGGTTGGAGCAAGGCTGAAAAAACGAATCCTTGGCTTCCAGATTCAGCTGAGTGATATAATGGTCGATATCAGTCTTAGAAAAAATGACACCACGATTAAAAACATTGATATAAAACTGCACCTTCCCCTGTTTATAGGTAAGTACGAATAGATTAGGCAGGTTTATCCCGTACACCGGCATGTTTAGCTTCCGGGCAATCAGCATGTAGATCATACACAGTGTAATGGGATTACCCTTTCTGTTTTCCATGACAACATTGATCATCGAATTAGAAGCCGAATGAAAGCTCTTGGTATTCGCCCCGAAATTCATAGGACCGTAGAATTCTCCGTTCAGTATCTTAATCTGATCCACCGGATTCAGCTCGTCTTTAAATTGCAACCAAACGTTGTAGTAGAGTTGTTCAATCTCTCTTTGCAGCTTTGCGAGCACAAGGTCTGGATACTGGAACGTGGCAATAATCCACATTCCTTCCAGCAGATCCAAGGCTCCCCCATTTTTCCAGTCGATAAGCCGATCAGTCATTATTTTCAATTGAAGATCATGGATTAGCTCTTCAATTCTTCTTTGGGTGATCGGGCTAAAACTTTCTTCCCATTCTGACTCCAAAAATGGAATAATATTACTCCCCAAAGACCGTATTTTACTCTCCACATGGCTTGCGACTTCTACATCTTCATCATCCAATAGCGACACGAGCGCTTTAATTTCCCTTTCTTCCATACCTGTTTTCGTTTTCTGATTGCAGTAAGAGCACTAAATAAAAACATTTTTTTTATGGCAGTCAAATTTTCTATTTTTACTGGCAGTAAAATTGCGCGATAATTGGGAAACAAGCTCCATTAAATTAGTTATTTTGTATTTTCTTTAAATACTCGCTTGTTTTGCTTTCTCAACATAAAGAAAATTCAACTTCAACTCTTCCCACTTATTCATGAAAATTTTAGTTACCGGAGGCACGGGGTTTATTGGTTCGCACACCGTAGTCGAGTTGCAATCTGCTGGTTTTGAGCCAATAATAGTAGATAATTTGTATAATTCTGACCGTAAGGTACTCGACGGATTAAAGGCCATAACGGGAAAAGATATTCCTTTCTACGAAATTGATAGCAACGACGAGCAAGCCGTAAGGGCACTCTTCCAGAAGGAAAAGTTTGACGGTGTTATCCATTTTGCTGCCTACAAAGCCGTAGGTGAATCGGTAGAACAACCCCTCAAATACTATGAAAACAACCTGGGGTCTTTGCTGGTGTTACTAAAAGTGATGAAAGAATTTAACGTTCATCACTTCGTTTTTTCTTCTTCTTGTACGGTATATGGACAGCCTGACTCCCCCCCGGTAACCGAGGATACCCCCCGAAAACCAGCCACATCACCTTATGGAAACACCAAAGCTATCTGTGAGGACATTATTCGTGACTACGTTTTTTCTAAACCGAAATTAAAAGCCATCTCCTTGCGGTACTTCAATCCGGTGGGTGCACACCCCTCGGCTGAAATCGGTGAGCTACCCTCCGGAATACCCAGTAATCTGGTGCCTTTTTTAACCCAGACAGCTGCTGGTTTGCGAGGTACGCTGATGATATTTGGGGATGACTATGACACTCCCGACGGCACCTGTATCCGCGATTTTATCCACGTGGTTGACTTAGCAAAAGCACACGTAAAAGCTATTGAACTACTAAACGAAAAAGAGGACGATAATTTTTACGATGTTTTCAATGTCGGAACCGGACGAGGAAATACTGTATTGGAACTAATCAAAACGTTTGAAGAAGTGACGGGCGTGAAGCTTAACTACAAGCTCGCCCCTCGCCGCCCGGGAGATATCGAGAAAATTTGGGCGCAGTCAGATAAAGTTAATAACGTAATGAAATGGACTGCCGAAAAGACATTAGCCGACTCGCTGATCGACGCCTGGCGGTGGCAACAAAAAGTAACCCAGAAATAAACTTAGAAATACTTTCATGAAAAAAATACTAATCACGGGTGGTGCCGGGTTCATCGGTTCTCATGTAGTGAGAAGGTTTGTCAATCAATATCCCGACTACCACATCTACAACTTAGATGCATTAACCTACGCGGGAAACCTTGAAAACCTGCTGGATGTCGAAAACGCTGCCAATTATACGTTTGTGAAAGGTAACATTAATGATGCAGCTTTTCTGGACACTCTGCTTTCAGAAAATCACTTTTTCGGAGTCATTCACCTCGCGGCAGAGTCTCACGTCGACCGTTCTATCAGTGATCCGCTGGCCTTTGTATTGACTAACGTAATCGGAACCGTGAATCTTCTTAATTCTGCCCGGAAGGCATGGAAGGACGACCTCGCTGATCATCTGTTTTATCACGTATCAACCGATGAGGTCTACGGTGAGCTTCATGATCCTAATGAGTTTTTCCTGGAAACTACGAAGTATGATCCAAGATCTCCATACTCGGCTTCCAAAGCCTCTTCTGATCACTTTGTGAGGGCTTATCACAATACCTACAAGCTACCGGTTGTTATTTCAAACTGCTCTAATAACTACGGTCCAAACCACTTTCCAGAGAAGCTCATTCCTTTGATGATTCATAACATCATTCAGAAGAAACCGCTACCCGTTTACGGAAAAGGGGAGAATATTCGGGATTGGCTATTTGTAGAAGATCACGCCCGGGCCATTGATGTTATTTTTCATAAGGGTACCCTCGGAGAAACTTATAACATCGGAGGACATAACGAATGGAAAAATCTTGATTTGGTATTTCTACTTTGTCGCATTATGGACAAAAAATTGGGTCGTGCAGAGGGAAGCACCGAATCAACGATCACCTACGTTACCGATCGGGCTGGCCATGATCTTCGCTATGCCATTGATGCCACCAAACTCAAAACCGAATTGGGTTGGGAGCCTTCGCTTCAATTTGAGGAAGGTTTGGAGAAAACAGTTGATTGGTATCTCACTAATGAAGAGTGGCTGGCTAATGTTACATCCGGCAACTACAAGAAGTACTACGATGAAATGTACGAAGGACGATAGTTAACATTAAAATAAAACATGAAAGGTATCATATTAGCCGGAGGTTCCGGTACGAGGCTTCACCCGTTGACATTGGCAGTTAGCAAGCAGCTTATGCCAGTGTACGACAAGCCAATGATTTATTATCCACTTTCCATCCTGATGCTTTCGGGTATCAAGGAAATTCTTATTATTTCTACCCCACATGACCTTCCTCATTTTGAGAAACTACTCGGTGACGGTAGTCGGTTAGGATGCTCGTTCCGGTACGCCGTACAGCCTAGTCCGGATGGGCTTGCCCAAGCATTTATCATTGGAGAAGAGTTTATCGGCGACGACAAAGTCGCTTTAATCCTTGGAGATAATATCTTTTACGGTTCAGGTTTGTCGAAACTTCTTCAAGCAAACAACAATCCTGAAGGTGGGGTTATTTACGCCTACCAGGTGCAAGATCCTGAACGCTACGGCGTTGTTGAGTTTGATAAAGACTTTAAGGTAGTATCAATTGAGGAGAAGCCAGCAACGCCCAAGTCTAATTATGCCGTTCCTGGGCTTTACTTCTATGACAACGATGTGGTTAAAATCGCTAAGAATATAGAACCTTCTCCCCGTGGCGAACTGGAAATAACGGATATCAATCGTAAATATCTCGAACTAGGCAAGCTGAAGGTAGGCGTTCTTGACCGGGGTACTGCCTGGTTAGATACTGGCACCTTCCAGTCGTTGATGCAAGCTGGACAGTTTGTGCAAGTTATCGAAGAGCGTCAAGGTCTGAAAATAGGGTGTATTGAGGAAGTAGCCTACCGGATGGACTTCATCGATGCTGAACAACTTTTGGCAGTAGCTCAGCCTCTTATGAAAAGCGGATACGGAAAATACCTCGAAAGTTTAATCCACTAACCCGACAAGAATCAACCAGAGTTTTTACGCAAGTTTTCGGGAAAGATGTCGTTTCTTCTATCTATATTTGGGAGAGATGACATCTTTCTATTTCTAATTGCACTTCGATTAAATGGATTTTCTACCAAGAGATATAGAAGCATACTCCGAAGCTCACAGTGAACGGGAAAGCGATCTGTTAAAATATATCGATCGTGAAACGCATGCCAAAATCATGAGACCCAGAATGCTTTCCGGGCATATGCAGGGGCGATTATTAGCCATGTATTCCAGATTGATCCGGCCAAAGCGTATTCTGGAAATTGGTACCTATACCGGTTATTCTGCCATTTGTTTGTGCGAAGGTCTCGCGGAAGAGGGTAAACTTATAACAATTGACATCAACGAAGAATTAGAAAGCTTCGTCAGGAATGTTTTTAGTCAATCGGACTATGTCAGCCAGATTGACTACCGCATTGGCAAAGCATTAGACATTCTCCCGGGCATAACCGAAACATTCGATATGGTGTTCATTGATGCAGATAAGGTCAACTACCATTTGTATTATGATATGGTCATTGATCAGGTCAGACCGGGTGGCCTCATCATGGCAGATAACGTGTTGTGGAGTGGAAAAGTAGTACAGGAGTTTCCTGCCAAACCCGACAAGGACACCAAGGCACTGTTGGAGTTTAACCAGAAAGTAGTTAAAGATAAAAGAGTACACAGTCTCCTCCTGCCTATACGTGACGGAATTATGATCGCACAAAAGAAATAAACAAATTGTACTAGTCGGGAGGATTCTCCACCATACCATACGCTTGTTACTCTAACCCAATTAAAAAAGAAGAATACCATGTTTAAAAGGATATCTCCACCTCTGCTAAAAGTCATATTTTGTGGTTTGCTTTTGGCATTCAACAGTATGGCTATTTCTGCCCAGGAAATACCTGTTATTCCATCAAGTCTACTTTTTGGGGGCATCAATGTCAAGTTAGAAAATAGTGCCCGCCGAATTATCGAGGACGACGTGCGGAGTTTGATGGCAAATCGTAGGTACTGGGAAGATAAAATGGACAGAGCTATTCTTTATTTCCCCATTCTGGAAGGAGTACTCATCGAAGAAGAAGTACCCATCGATTTTAAGTATCTCGCCGTACAGGAGAGTTCATTGTCCCCCGATGCCGTGTCTTCCTCTAACGCCGTAGGTTACTGGCAATTTAAGGCAGAAACAGCGCAGGAGTTGGGACTTCGGGTTGATAATCAGATCGACGAGCGTAAAAATATTACATCATCAACCATCGCGGCTGCTCGCTATTTAAAACGTAGTAATCAGCAGTTTAACAACTGGGTCTCTTCTCTTTACTCTTATTACCAAGGAATGGGGGGAGTCAGTAAGCTAGTACCCACCGACTGGGCATATGCCAGAGAGATTACACTCAATGGCAAAACCGATCGCTACGTACTCCGTTTTTTTGCGCATAAAATAGCCCTCGAAGCAGGAATGGAACGCTACCGCACTGCTAATACCATTGTTTTGCTTGAATATCCTAATGGAAAAAGTAAAACCATAGACTATGTAGCCCAAGAGCTTAACCTTGATCCTATAGAAGTACGAAAGTATAATGTCTGGCTCAACTCTGACCAGGTTCCTACGGATCGTGATTACGTTCTGACCCTTCCGGTTGGCTCCGCTCAGATAAATTCTGTGCGGGAGAAGTTAATGTTTTCCCTGCAGGAGCCGGCCCGGGATTATGCCGAAGAAGATATAGGGTTTCCGGTACTTCGGAAGGCAAGTGTACAATTAAAGGGTCGCAATGACCCCATATTTTACGAGATCAACAGCCTACCCGGTATAATGGCACGACCGGGTGATAAATCGTCTGATTTGGCAAAGGCGGCTAAAATAAGTACTTCGGCGTTTCTAAAATATAACGACCTCGAAGGTCGAGACCCACTGATCCCAGGGGATGTTTATTACTTGGCGAAGAAAAACAAAAAGGCCATGGTCCCTTTTCACACCGTTCGGGAGCAGGAAACTATTCGCAATATTTCTCAGATTTACGGAATACGTACCAAAGACCTGATAAAATACAACAGGTTGTCAAGCCGTAACCTCCGCTTACAAACCGGACGAGTGATGTGGTTGATGAAGAAAAGACCTTCTAAGCAACCTGTTGAAATAATTGAGTCTAAGCAATCGGATGTTCGCTATTCCGAACCACAACTTACTGATCGGCCGGGAGATATTCCGCAAACCCCTTCTGATAGAAAGAAATATACTCCTGTATTGGCTGACAAGCAGCCTGATACTCCGACGAGAGGTACTTATCAATCCTCTACACCCACACCAGCATCCAACCAAGGTTCCGATCGTGTCTCGGGAGGTACCAGTGACCGGGTGGTCATTATTTCCCAGAACAACCCATCCTCAACTTCTGAATTTGATTCGGAGCCTCAACGTACTGTTTCTCAGCGTACAGCGCCATCCAGAACGTCTTCATCGCCTTCAACAGCTACCAGGCAACCAGTGGAAACCACACAACCTACCACCACTAAATTAGCGGCACAGTATCATACCGTAGAAAGTGGTCAGACATTTTACAGTATTTCTCAGCAATATAGTATTGCCATAAAGTCTCTGTTGGAATGGAATGATCTAACCCTAAATGATAGGCTTGCCATCGGTCAAAAGCTAATCGTAAGCCCTACCAGAACAGGAACAGTGTCAACCTATTCCACCAACCCGGGTGAAATTATTATTCATACCGTAACCTCCGGCGAGAACCTATTCCGTATTTCAAAAAGGTACGGTGTAAGTATGGAAGAGATTCAGCAATTGAATAACATGACAGACACCAATGTATTACTTGGTCAAAAGCTAAGAATACCTAAAAACTAATAGCGATTTATACCCCTTCTCACAACTTAGATATAACATTATGATACTTATTGATAACACATGCATCAGTGACGACATTGGAGACCAGTTTTTTGTCTGTAATCTCAATAAATGTAAAGGGGCATGCTGTGTAGAAGGAGATTCGGGAGCCCCCTTGGAGGATAGTGAGCTCCCAATTCTAAAAAAAATATATCCTCATGTAGAGCCCTATCTTTCCGAAAAAGGAAAAGCTGTAATAGCTAAGGAAGGGGTATATACCAAAGACTGGGAAGGCGACATCGTCACACCTGTTATTGAGGGCAAAGAGTGTGCCTATTCTTTTTATGACGAAAAGAAGACTTTGAAATGTGGTATTGAGGCGGCTTACAACGACGGGAAGATTGATTTCAAGAAGCCCATATCGTGTCACCTCTACCCTATCCGGGTAACCAAGTATGACCAGTACCACGCTATCAATTATGATCGGTGGGATATTTGTAGTCCAGCGTGCTCTTTTGGTGAAGAATTGGGAGTACCTCTGTATAAGTTTTTAAAAGAACCGCTGATTCGTGCCTATGGCGAGGATTGGTACACTCAACTTGTCAAGGAAGTCGAAGAAAGAATCGCCTCTTCAGATGCAAAAAAATGATTTCTTCGAAAATACATACGAAGTAGTAAAGCTTATACCACCGGGTAGGGTAAGTTCTTATGGCGCCATTGCTGCTTATCTTGGCTCTGCCCGTGGAGCCAGGATGGTTGGCTGGGCGATGAATAATTGCCACAGTCGCCCGGACGTGCCAGCACACCGGGTTGTTAACCGTAATGGTGTTTTGACCGGTAAGTTATTTTTTGGTAGTCCATCCCGAATGCAGGAATTACTGGAAATGGAAGGTATACCGGTTAAGGATGACCAGATAGTCAATTTTGAAAACTACTTCTGGGACCCGACAATGGAATTACAATAGGTTTCAGGAAACCTATTGTTGCTCCTTCTTAAATTCTTGATCTTCCGTGTACTCTACAAGATAGGCGTACCAAACTCCTCCGGTAACCGAGGCAACTGAAAATAATATAACATCCATACGTTCCATTTAATGATTTTGATGGGTGATATAAAAAATCAAGCCACCAATTTCTTGATGACTTGACGTTAAACGTGTAGAATTATTTTTACAAATTCTATTATTTCTTCTTGCCCAGAGAAAGCAGCCAAAGACCCGCAAACGTGATAAGGCCATTTAGAATAAGTCGCTCAAAACCTATTTTATAACCTCCAAGCCATTCTTCCGAATTTTCGTTGACTATATAGGTCAATATTGGTGCTATAATACACACGATTGGCACGTAACGATCCATTACCGGACGCTTCAAAAACAACCCGAAGCTAAATAGCCCAAGTAATGGTCCGTAGGTATACCCAGCTAAGTCAAATACTGCGGTAATTACTTCCTTGCTGTTAAGCTGCTTGAAAATTAAAATCACGACATAAAACAAGACCGAAAATCCGATGTGCACCCAAAATTTGATGGTAGAACGTTGCGCTTCTGGCTTACCTTCTACATTCATAAAGTCGATGCAAAAGGCAGTTGTAAGGGCGGTCAGGGCTGAGTCGGAGCTCGCATAGGTAGCCGCCGTGATTCCCAGCAAAAACGTGATACCCACCACGACACCCAGGTTATTTAAAGCCAGCATGGGGTAAAAATCATCCGTTTTTTCGGGTAGTGCTATTCCTTTGCTTGACGCATAGAGATAAAGGAGAGCACCCAAAGACAAAAACAGCAAATTAACGATCACTAACACTACCGTAAACCAGAACATATTCTTCTGCGCCTCCCCAATATTCTTACAGGTAAGGTTTTTTTGCATAAGATCTTGGTCGAGGCCTGTCATTACAATAGCGATGAAAGCACCAGCAAAAAACTGCTTGAAAAAGTTTTTGGGGTCATTGGCATCCCAGTAGAAGATTTTGGAATAGTCGCTCGCCTTCACGGTTGATACCATATCCGAAAATCCTTGAATATTCAATTCTCTGGAAACAAGGATGATGGTGAGTATAACAGCCGTGATAAGGAACGTTGTTTGAAGGGTGTCCGTAACGATAATGGTTTTAACTCCTCCTTTGAAGGTATACACCCAGATGAGTAATATCGTGATTGCGACGGCCAGTTCAAAGGGTACTCCCAAGGGTTCAAAGAGCGCAATTTGTAGTACGCCAGCTGCCACATAAAGCCGGACGGCTGATCCAACCGTCCGGGATAAAAGAAAGAAAGCGGAACCTGATTTGTAGGACCAAAAGCCAAAACGATCACCGAGATAGGAGTAAATCGAAATAAGATTGAGACGATAATAAAGTGGCATCAACACGGTGCCAATGACCAGATAGCCTAGTAGATACCCGAGAACTACCTGAAAATAGGAGAACTGAATATTGAGTACAGCCCCGGGTACAGATACAAAAGTAACCCCTGATAAAGAGGTACCAATCATACCAAAAGCCACAAGGTACCAGGGCGATTGACGGTTGGCGGTAAAGAAGGTATTGGTATCTGCTCCGCGAGACGTGTAATACGAAACCACAATGAGCATAGCAAAATATGCAACAAGAATTGTAAGGGCAATATACGGGTTCATACGGTAAAATTGGTAACTTTTTGAAGGTCAATTGGATTGTAAAGTAGGACATTTCCCTTCATATAGTCCTTCTTTTTGATTAATTTTGCTAATCAAACGTAAATTTGACTGTTATGCAAATAGACATAGAAACCGACATTGATGTTTTAGAAGAAACCGTAGAAACGGAAGTGCGTAGGCTAGTCGTGTTCAATGATGATGTAAATACTTTTGACTGGGTAATCGACACATTAGTAGATGTTTGCGAACATACCACTGAACAAGCCGAGCAATGCGCCCTGATTATTCACCACAAAGGAAAATGTTCGGTAAAAGAAGGAGAATTTGACTCTTTGGTACCCATACGCAATGAAATATGCCGTCGGGGTATTTCTGCCGAAATTTGTTAAATCTGCTCCCACAGTAACTCTATGAATTATCCTTCGCGACTTATTGAAGACGCTGTCAATGAAATAGCCAAACTACCTGGTATAGGAAAAAAAACAGCCCTAAGGCTGGCTCTACATCTTCTCAAACGCGAAGAACAACAAACCCGCTCTCTTTCGGATGCTCTCGTAGCCATGCGCACACTGTCACGGTTTTGTATACGCTGCCACACAATTTCGGATGACGAATTTTGCACCATTTGTAAAAGTCCAAAGAGGGACTCCAACCTACTGTGTGTAGTGGTGGATACCAAGGATGTACTTGCCATCGAAAACACAAGCCAATACACTGGCGTATATCATGTTTTGGGAGGTATTATTTCCCCCCTCGAAGGTATAGGCCCTTCTGATCTGACTATTGATTCGTTGGTGGGTCGCATTGAATTGGAGAGTATTCAGGAGGTTATTCTTGCGCTCAGTCCAACGATGGAAGGAGATACCACAGCCTTTTATTTACAGAAGAAATTGAGACCCACAGGGGTTAAAATAAGCAGCATTGCCCGAGGGATACCCGTTGGCGGTGATCTTGAGTACGCCGATGAAGTAACGCTTGGTCGTAGTATCGTAAGCCGGGTGGCTTACGATTGATTAATTAATTTAAATCCCTAAAACATACAACTTATGAATCGATCAGAGTTTATACGCACCCTAGCCGGCACTACCCTCGCCGTTGCTGCCATGGCGGGACAGTCGGCCTGCCAGGCGTCTTCTAAGGAAACCGGAATGATGGCGCCTTATGGGCAAAAGCCATTAGGATATGATTTTGGAGCGTTAGAGCCTTCAATTGATAAGATGACAATGGAGATTCATTATGGCAAGCATCACGCAGGTTATGTGAGCAAACTTAATGATGCCGTGAAAGGAACCGAATTTGAGGCTATGAGCCTGGAAGACATTCTCAAAAATATCAGTAAAGCTCCGGGCGCAATCCGAAACAACGGGGGTGGACACTGGAATCATACCTTTTTCTGGGAGGCAATGGCTCCCGGTCAGGGAGGTACTCCAACCGGAACGGTGGCAGATGCCATTAATGGTCAGTTTGGTTCGTTCGATCGACTTAAAGAAGCCTTTGGTAAGGAAGCATCTGGGCGATTTGGTTCAGGATGGGCGTGGTTGGTAGTTCAAGATGGCAAACTTGCGGTGGGCTCTACTCCAAACCAGGACAACCCTTTGATGGATATTTCTGAATTCAAGGGTACCCCAATCTTAGGAATTGATGTATGGGAGCATGCTTACTACCTAAAATACCAAAACAAACGTGGCGACTATGTGGGAGCTTTTTGGGATGTAGTCAACTGGGACAAAGCCGCTGAACTCATGAAAACAGTTTAGATAAACTGTGCTCAATAATAAGCAGTAAAAGCCCGGAGCATTTGCCCCGGGCTTTTACTGCTTATTATTGAGCAACTACTATTAATTACAGTAATCGCTGATCGCTTTATAGGATGGGGTATAGCCCAACTCCCCTGCCTTACTGAGGTCAAGGCAGCCGCCGTTTACATCACCAAGGCTATGTTTGATGATTCCACGAACGTAATAAGCCTCTGAGTAATCAGGACGAAGTTTTATAGCATTGCTACAATCGAGGATAGCTGCCATCTGCTCACCAACGGCTGAATGCACCAATCCACGGGAAAAGTACGCTTCGGCATAGATAGGGTTGAGCTCAATCGCACTGTTCATATCCAAAATGGCACCCTTGGCATCTCCGGTTTTATTTTTGCTTAAACCACGAATAAAGTAAGCCTCAGCCCGCTCAGGCGATAAGTCGTTAATTTTAATCCGCTCCTGCACTACACTGCGTAGGTTGTCCAACACATTACGGCTAATTGAGCCAATGTAAACTATCTTCTTAGCATCCGTGGTATAATTATTATTGATTTCGACCGCACGGTTCAGATCCTGAATTGCACCTTTCTGATCGCCTAATTTACCTTTTGCAAAGCCACGACCATAATATGCTTCATAATCAATAGGATTTAGCTGCAAAGCACGATTGTAATCGGATATTGAGCCTTCAAAATCTTCTACTTTTACTTTTGCAAAACCGCGATTACTATACGAGGAAGCATCTTCAGGACTTAACTCAATAGCTTTGGTGTAGTCTGCGATCGCTCCTTTATAATCTCCCAACTTGATTTTTGCCAGTCCACGGCCGGAGAAAGCTCCGGCGCGCTTTGGACTAAGATCTATAACCCGGGTAAAGTCGGCCAATGAGCCTCCAAAATCACCCAAGGTTTGTTTCGTATTACCTCGGGCGTACAATCCCAGTACATCATTTCCATCCAAAGAAATGGCCTGATCCAAATCCAGTAAAGCTCCGCGCTGATTTTCTAACTTGGCGCGGCTAATTCCACGGTTGTAATATGACTTCGAATCGTCAGGATTTAGCTCAATTGCCCTGGTATAGTCTTGGATTGCCGAGCGGTGATCTTCCTGCATGCTTTTACTTACACCCCGGCTTTGGTAGTAAAGTGCTTCTTTAGAGTTAATTTCGATTGCCCGATCGTAATCAAGAATTGCTCCACGATGGTCCTTTAAATTAGCTTTTGCAAGGCCTCGGTTGAAATAACTCGGGGCATGTTCCGGGTTCATAGAGATAACAGCGCTGTATGATTGAAGAGCACCAGCAAAATCATTAGAACGCGCTTTGGCATTTCCTTCTTCAAAAAACTCCGCCGCAGACCGTTGTGCCACAGCCTGACCAAATACTCCCACACAGAAGGCAAGTAGTAACAAAGACGCTAAATTCTTTTTCATGTACATTTAGAGGATTGTATTTTTGTTTGTTAACTAATTACATATGTCCATAAAAGTATTCAAATTCGTTCGTAGGGACAAACCTTAAAGCGTTATTTTGTAGAATAAATTAACATTTTGTGTTTGTTCAGAATATCATTTGCTGTCAATCAAAAAGATTAGTTACTTTCGTTGGGGACATTACAGGTAGTTTCCAAGACTGACATTTAGTCATAAACGCCCAGTTCCAGCACGTAGAAAGTTAACTGATCACACTATCATCCTGTATACTTCGATTGCAATAGAATGGAACTTTGTATTGATATTTAGCATTTATTTAAGGTACATTTCACGAATAATCTTTCTAGCCATCTACCTAATTATATGAAATCGAACCAAAAATATTTATTGATCATACTGGCCAGTATTATTGGAATAGCCGCTGTTTATTTTAGTCTAAACGATGTAGGTACCACTACTTCTGAGCAGGTTGCAACACCAACCGAAAGTACAGACCAATCTTCTGTCTATCTCACCCTCAGCGATATGAAAGGAAATGCGGTAGCCATGGATTCATCTAAACTAGCTTTTATAAATGTTTGGGCTACCTGGTGTGGACCCTGCAACGCAGAAATGCCCAGCATCCAAAAACTATATGACCACTATAGGGAAAACCCGAAAATAGCCTTCTATGTAGTATCCGATGAGAACCCCGCGACGGTAACCAACTTTCTCCAAAAAAAGGATTATAAACTACCGTTCTATCTTTACAGTGGCAACTACCCAGAACCTCTGAATGGAAATGCTATTCCCCGAACTTACCTCCTGCGCAAGGGAGAGGTACTTATCGAACAAGTAGGCGCGATCAATTGGAACGACCCTCAGGTCTTCGAATTGATCGATAAAGAACTTGCCTTATAACCAGGTGCCTTGGGTATGGATATGGTATTAAAAAAGCGATTGGTTGATTTTCAAATATCAACCAATCGCTTTTTTAATAGAGTAATGCACCTTATTTGGTGGGTTCATTACCTTCGCCGAAGTACAAACTGTCAAATACCCAAGTAATTTTGCTTCACTGAGCCTTTCTTCTTATTCATCCACAGGGCAACAGTACTGACTACCAAAGCCGCCACGGGAAATAGCCATAGAACCTTCTTCATGATATGCTTATTATTTTAATACAATCTTTTACAATAATCATGCTACAATACTCTGCAATTTGCGATTATTCCATCAGAGTCTCGTAAAGTAAAAATACGTGATTTAGTAAGTAGTTACTCTTGAATTTCTACTATTAGATTAGTGACAACAGTACAGAGTATCACAATACCCTTCTAATAGTTATAAACCGGCAGGTTATAAAGGCTGACTATCTGGACACCATCTGCTTCTTTAATGAGGCTTGTAAGCTTGTTAAATAGGCCGGAGTGCGAAAAAGGCGACTTCCGTACCAACTAAACAGCTCCCCGTCCACAAGCTTCACTTTTGCGGTTGGAACCAAAGCCTGAATATCAGGCAGGTGTTTTTCATTAAAAGGATAGGGCTCAGTGGAAACTAATAACACATCGGGAGCGGCTGACTTAAAATCAGCCATAGTACACTCTGGGTAACGTGGGGTGTTTGTAAAAACATTTACAAAGCCCGCAGCGGCTAGCATGGAATCAATAAAAGTACCGCCGCCAGCTACCATCCACGGTTTACGCCATATAAGGTAAGCCACCCTCGGTGACTTTTGGAGTAATTGAACTCCCTCAGCAAGGTCAGCAAAACGCTGCTCTATCCGGTTTGCAATCCAGTCCGCGGAGGGTGAATTACCCACCAGCTGGCCCAATTCCCGCATCATCCATAAAGCGTCAGGTAAGGTATTGACATCAGATAGCCAAACCGGAAATTCTCTTTTAAGTAGCTCGATATCTTCCAGTCGATTCTCCTCTTTATTACCAATAATGAGGTCAGGTTGAAGCTCACGAATTAAACCAATGTCCGGATTTTTAGTCCCGCCAACAAGCGTTTTACCTTTGGCCTTTATTGCCGGATGGACACAATAGCGGGTAATACCGACCAAAGATTCATTTAGACCAAGATCAAACAGAAATTCGGTTTGGGAGGGAACCAGGGAAACTATACGCTGAGGCATGTCTGCCAGTATTATATCAAATCCCATCTGGTCTTTGTGGTGAGTCATAGGTTCAATTTTGGTTCAAGAATTCATTCCAAACAAAGATAGTAGAAATGTAGCGTGGCATCTGATGCACTTTGATCACCGCCCTACTCTTTACCTACCTTTAACAAAAATATGCTCCGTACAACACAAAGCTGAACGGAGCATATTTTTCACTACTGTACATAACCCTACTTAAAGTAGCGAAAATCTTCGTTTCCTTTCAGACTTAGCAGTGTTTCGTACATTAACTTGATCACATTCTGTACGTCATCCTTATGAACGGTCTCAATGGTAGTATGCATGTACTTCAACGGTAACGAGATCAAGGCTGATGCAACACCTTCCGCCGAATAGGCGAAGGAATCTGTATCGGTTCCGGTGGAGCGGCTCACTGCCTGGCGCTGAAAAGGTATTTCCTTTTCGTTGGCTACCCCGATGATATGATCACGGAAGTTATTCTGCACCGCCGGACCGTAGCAAAGTACCGGGCCTGAACCACATTTAAGGTCACCTTGCTCTTTTTTGTTGTACATCGGTGATTGCGTATCATGCGTAACGTCAGTTACGATGGCCAGATCGGGTTTTAATCGGCGAGAAATCATCTCGGCTCCGCGCAACCCAATCTCCTCTTGCACAGCATTTACGACGTAGAGAGTAAATGGTAACTGAACATTGTTTTCGTGCAGTAACCGGGCTACCTCCGCAATCATGAATCCGCCCATACGGTTATCTAGGGCACGGCCCACGTAGTAACGATCATTCATTTCGGTAAGGCCGTCTGCAAATGTAACAACGGTACCTACGTGAATGCCCATGGCGGTTACTTCCTCTTTCTTATTGGCCCCTACGTCGATAAATAACTCGTGTACTTTAGGAACCTGATCTTTGGCGGTATCCCGAACATGAATAGCCGGCCAGCCAAAGACACCCTGTACCGGACCATTGGCGGTATGCAGGTTTACCCGCATAGACGGAGCAATCGCTGCATCAGACCCCCCGTTGCGACGTACATGGATATAACCTTCCTCGGTAATATAATTAACAAACCAGGCGATCTCATCGGAGTGAGCCTCAATAACTACCTTATAATCCTGCCCCGCGCCGATGACACCTACTGCGGTGCCGTATACATCAATTATTGTATCTTCAATGTAGGGCTTGATGTAGTCGAGCCAAATTATCTGTCCGGAGGCCTCAAAGCCCGTTGGAGATGCATTATTCAAATACTTGTAAAGAAATTCGGTGCTTTGTTCTGTCATACTAGTTTTTTGTTTTAAGCGTAATTCTTACTGTATGCAAGATACAATACGTTAGCGTAGTACAGGTGTCGTACACTACTTTTTTTGTATATTCAAATCGAAATAAAGCATTAACAAACCAGAATATATTTCGAATTTTACCACTGTTAAGAAACCAAGAATCGACAAAAGGCGTTCTTGGTAAAACGTATACTAGTTAGAGTGTTTATTCTTTATTTTCACATCATTAATGATCTGAAATTCCCGTACGTAAATTTCCCAGCTATGAAATTATCTCCTATTGAAAAACGATCTGGGTTAACCCGGGAAGAATTTATTGAAGATTATCTGAAGCCTCGAAAACCCGTCGTATTCAAAGATTTGATTCAGGATTGGCCCGCTACCCAAAAATGGACGTTTGACTGGTTTCGTCAGAATCATGGTGATCTGGAAGTCCCTTTGGTTGATAAACATATACATGACCCAGACAAATATTTTCAAAATGCCAAAACCATGCCTTTTGGGGAATATTTATCCATTATCGAAGATGGCCCTTCTGACCTCCGTATTTTTCTGTTTGATATCTTCAAAAAGATACCTGAATTAAATAAGGACGTAAACTTCCCGACTATTATGGACGGGTTTGTAAAAAATTACAAATTTATGTTTTTTGGTGGTCAGGATTCCGAAGTAAATCTGCACTACGACATGGACTGCTCGCATGTATTTTTATCGCAGTTCCAGACCCGAAAGAAGGTTATTCTATTTCCACCTTCCGAAAGTGTGCGCCTCTACCGACACCCCTTTACGGTGATGAGTCACGTACACCCAGAACACCCGGATCTTAATCGCTTTCCGGCGGTTGATAATGCCCAAGGGTACGAAACCATTCTGGAACACGGCGAAACGGTGTTTATACCCTCCTTGTGGTGGCACTATATCAAATACGTTGATGGTGGTTTTGGACTTGCGCTACGGGCCAATGATTCAGTATTCACCCTGCTACGGGGTGGTATGAATCTGGCACGGCATAGCGTCGTAGACAAAGGAATGAACTCCATCCTCGGCCCGAAGTGGCAGGAATGGAAAGAAAGCAAAGCCATCGAACGAGCTGAGGCCGTTATGGCCTAGTAAATACAGTACTACTAATTATGAATGCGGCAGACCTTACACTATTGTAAAGTCTGCCGTTTTATTTAGAACTCGATCACTAACCCCAGGGCCGGAGTCACGGTAGCATCTTCGTTGGTGAGAATGAGCGGAACTGCATTGCCTCCATCGGCTCGTAAGCCCAAATTATCGGTGGTTCTGAATCCGGTATTTTCACTATTTCTTTCGAAAGTGTATTGCGGAAAGGCTGGGTTCTTCGTTAAGAATAAGTTTTGAATATCAATAAATGCATCAATGGAGTATTTGCGCGCGTTCCATTTTTTGTCAATTCTCAGATCGAATCGATTAAACGCTCTTAATCGCTGGGTATTCAGTTCCGAATTGTTCAGTACCCCGGTACCTCTGGTGGCGTAGTTTTGACGGGATGATGCCAGATCAAACGGAGTATAGGGCGCACCACCCTGGTACAAAAATTTACCGCCAATTTCCCACCCTCTTTTAAATTTATAGCCTAGCTGGGTAGAAATTAGATTTCGGGTATCCCAAGCAGATGAAGTATAGGTACCATTAGCTCCGGTAAATTCCGACTTAAATAGGGTATAGCTCAGTACCCCAAAGAAGTTATTAATCAGTTTTTGCTGAATAAAAAATTCCACTCCCCTACTCCGTCCATTTCCAATACTCGTGACGGTTTCATTTCCAATTGCACCAAAGTCACCCCCCTGATTAGCCAAAGAGATACCATCCCGCGCCGAAACGGGGTAGTTGGCGTATTGCTTCACAAATCCTTCGATGGTGATTCGGGTACTTGGTGCAGGAATAAACTCCACTCCTATAACCCCGTGGTCCGAACGAATATACTCGTTCGAACGGTTGACAAACGCGGGCTGACCAGCTCCGCTTGATTGCTGATAACCCAGTACCGTATAGATTGGTATTTTAAAATAGCGACCCAAAGATCCATTGATTCTCCATTTATCGGTTAGTTGGTAGCTGACCGATGCCCGAGGGCTTAGGGTTTTGAATGATTTATTTCCGGTGGTTGTGAATGAATTCATATCGGTCCGTAAACCAGCTGAAATATTAAGGCGATTTTCGGCCAACTTACGATTCACCTGCACGAATGCGCCGTATTTGAAAAAGTCAAGCGCCGTGTCAAACTGAATGGTCAACCCAGGTTGAACGACCTGCCCCTGATCATTTGAAATCTGCCGACGTAGTACGTTAAAAAAATCGTTGTTATACTTCACGTATTGCAGTACCCCTCCGTAACTCCATTCCCACGGACCCACAAACTTATTGACGTCAATTCTGAGTTTATTTTCTATCTCCTGCGATTGACTCCTCAGCGTTCGGGCAGCTTCGTTCCCATTCTGGTTATCCTCAAATTTATCAAGGCGGTTGTCAAACATATTCCGACTAGCCGCAATATTCATGTAGCCGTTTTCAAGCAGGCGCTGTAACGAAAAGCCAACGGTATAGTTCCATTGGTTAATGTTTGGGTTCGATCGTAGTATGTACTCTTTTTCGGGGGATGACTCCTGAGGTACGGCAAACGAAAACTCGTCAATTGCTCCGACTCCAATGGCCGTCAGCGTAGTTTTCTTGTTTAGTTTTGAGGTTACCTTATACTGAAAATCCCAATAGTTAGGCCGGATTGGCAAGTCGATGAGCTGAAATAAAAGCTGTAAATAAGAACGCCTTACGGAAGCCAAGTAGGTGGTTTTTTCTGTAATCGGCCCCTCAACTGTTCCGGCAATCTCCGTGGAGCTTACCCGAACATTACCCTGAAAGCGATCGGGATTTCCGGACCGTTGCTTGAATTGCAATACCGACGATAATGCATTATCATAGCGGGCACTAAAACTACTGGAACTCAACGTGGCGTCTTCAATAAAGGATACGTTCAAAATTCCCGTTGGCCCACCGGAGCTTCCTTGGGTAGCAAAGTGATTAATTACGGGTATTTCTATTCCATCGAGGTAGTAAACGTTTTCATTTGGCCCTCCTCCCCGAATCACGAGGTCGTTTCGGAAACCACCCACCGACCCGGCGGTACCTCCTACTCCTGGCAAGACCTGGATTACCCGAGAAATATCGAAATTCCCTCCGGGATTATTCTTAATTTCTTCGGTCGTAAGTTTTTGTACTGAGTTGGGAGTTTCGGTAGTAGCGACCGAGATAGAACGGTTGAATACAACGGTGGCTGCTTCCAGCTGTATAGTTTGTTCCAGCAAATCAAAATTGATCTGCTGGGCATTACCCGAAGTAAGTACTACATTGAATTTGGTAAGGGGACTATACCCGATAAAAGTAGCCTTGATGTTGTAGCTTCCGGTGGGGAGCTCTAGTCTATATTTACCTTCCACATCGGTGGTGGTGCCAAACGATATACCGTCTACCTGAATCGTGACACCCACCAAAGACTCGCGTGTTTTACTATCTGTCACCGAACCCAATATTAACCCTTGTTTCTGGGCAAATGATGCGGTATTACCTAAGCAGAGTAAGACTAAAAGAATATTGTAAAAATAACTACTGGATAATTTCATGACTTACGTATAGGAACGGAAATAGATAAACGTTTGTCTATCAACTTTACAAATTATGATTTGGTTTTAAGAATACAAGAATGATTCACAATCTAAATTCTCCTAATACTTTTTATCCGTCAGTTGCTGGGCTAATTTTTCTAGATCTATACCCAATTGACTCCTGGTAACTTCTAGCACTTGCCGCGATTGCTTGGTGGGTAACCGGTCGGCTCCAAGATACGCCCCCATAATAGCACCCGCCACCGCACCTACGGTGTCATTGTCCCGGCCGTAATTAATGATAAAGGCCATACTTTCTTCAAAATCAAAATCGTGACAAAGCATCGCGGTTTGGGCAATGAGCAGTATTTCGGCAGAATGAAAGGGAAGGTCCTCATTCATTTTATCCAATGCCTCATAGGCTGTTTTAACCCGGTAATATTCTAAGGGAGAAAGTGCCGACCACGCCGCCGGTACTTTAAAGCCTTCTGGTACATCTTCTGGCTTTGCTTTATGAAAATCATAAGCAATATTTTTGGCCGAAAGATAAAAAGCATAGGCCCGCCGGCCCACCAATCTGCTTTTATAGTATCCCCTAGGATCAACCCTCCGGACTACATCCATGACTGATTCGGGGGTTGCCTTGGGGTCAAATCCGGCGGATGTCATGGCCGCTACTAAGGCGGTAAGATCACGGGCGTAACCAATATCGAAGAATGCCAACTCATACCCTTGGGTATAAGCCAACTCCGGATCAGCCGGAACCAAAGCTCCAATGATCGGGGAATACAGCATACCAGCGCAGGTCATTTCGCCGCCATAAAACTTCCCCATAGCATCCATGTAGCCTTTCATATCGTTTTCCTGAAACGGCTTGGCTACCTTCACCCACTCCTGTAACCACCCCATCCGCATCAGACCTTCTTCGTACGGTTCGGGGTCCAGGCCTTCGGTACTTTTAATTTTTTTGATGTCTGCCTGATATTGCTGTATGATATGGACCGCAAAGGCCTTAGGATCAAGCTCTGTACCCTTTTGGCTTAGCCCATATTCCACGGCCAGTTTCTTCCAGCGGGTATCGTCGGTGGTACCTCCAGCGGGCAAATTATATTTCCAGGTACCTTCGGGTGACGGAGCTCTCACCATCGAATCCAGCTTTATAACTCTCCCGTACTCAATTTCGATATCCCGCCGTTGCCACATTTCGGTGGGGGCTCCCATAGCGTCACCAATGGCCGACCCCACCAACAAACCAAGTACTTTATTGTAGTATTCTTTTTTTGAAAGTGCGGGAGCAGTTTGGGCAAAACTCTTTGGTAGTAACATCCCGACCAACAGCAATACTATAACACCAGCTTTCAACTTCCTTCCTTTCTTTAAATACAGCATCATGATCTATCAATCCGGTTTCAATATTTTGGTTTTATTTTTTTGCAAGTATTTATTTATCGCTGGTTCCATCACTGAGTTGGCCGCCCAACGAAGTAATTCAGCCTTGTCGGCAAGAGAAAGGTCTAACGGCAACTGAGCCAAACCAATAATTCGGCGAAGGATTTCGGCTCCACAAAAGCCAGCAAAAAGGGAATGGTTGAAATGAGCGGGGAGAGCATAATTCTGCAACCCTTCCAAAATCAATGAATTATCGGTTTGGGCCATGATAAGATGAGCTACCATCACCGCAAGGTCGAGCTCGGCATTACCAACGTAGGCAAACTCCGGATCAATGACTTTGGTACCTTTCGCGGTTCTGAGCCAACTTCCCGGATAGTAATCGCCATGAATAAGCACATCTCCATTTCCAAGGTACACTTCACACAATGCCTTTATTTTTTCTTTCAGTACTTCATTCCTTTTATAGAGCATCGACAAAGCCTGTAACCCCTCCTGAATGGTATCCAGGTCAAACCCGTTGACCAAGTAAGGATACTCAAAAATATGCTCAGCATTGAGCTCTTTCAACTCCTGATTGGCCGGAAATGGCTCACGGAACTCACGGACATCAATGCGGTGCAGGGCAGAAATAAATTGCATTAGTTCTGCTAACTCCGCTGATTTGATTTCCTCATTTTTTTGGTAGATCGTAGTAAAATCCGAGGCATCACCCAAGTCTTCGACCGCCATCAAATAGTCATGTGCCTTAAAACCTTTCAGGAAAGGAATGAAAGCCTTTAGGGCTGGATCCTCCGATAAAGTATCATAGAATTGAGCCTCTACCATGATCCGCTCAATGGGGGCATCAATCTGAGGGTATTTCTCCACCCAAGGCCGCGACTGCTTCACGATGAATGACTGTCGGTCGGTGCGTACTCTCAATACGTAGTTCATGTTACCTTCGCCCGGCTTCTCGATCAGGAGTACCTGCTCATCCGTAGCTATCCACTTACTTGTTCTTAAAAAATCAGCTAGTTGTTCTGGCTCCTCTTTGCTTAAAAAAAATGCATCAGGGTATAACTCTCCAAAACGTTTCTGTTTTTCGGTCATCATCTAAATAGCTCTGTTATATATTTCGATTAAAGTAGTGGTACCCGTTCTTAGAGCGGAATGTTTCCGTGTTTTTTCTTGGGTAAGGTAGCTACTTTATTTTCCAGCATACCAAAAGCACGAATTAGTTTTTCGCGGGTATTTTCGGGATAAATCACTTCGTCTACGTAGCCCCGATGGGCAGCCCGGTAAGGGTTCGCAAACTTTTCGGTGTACTCCGCTACCTTTTCCTGCAACTTCGCCTGTGGGTCTTCGGCCTCGGCGATTTCTCGTTTGAAAATAATTTCGGCCGCACCACTTGCCCCCATCACGGCAATTTCGGCGGTAGGCCAAGCGTAGTTCATATCCGCACCGATGTGCTTTGAGTTCATTACGTCATAGGCTCCTCCGTAGGCTTTGCGGGTAATGACCGTAATGCGGGGGACGGTAGCTTCGCAGAAAGCATACAATAACTTAGCACCATTAGTAATAATAGCGTTCCATTCCTGATCCGTACCGGGTAAGAAGCCGGGAACGTCTTCCAGCACTAGTAAGGGAATATTAAAACTGTCGCAGAAACGCACGAACCTGGCGGCCTTTTGACTGGCATTAATGTCCAAAACCCCCGCCAAAACGGCCGGTTGGTTGGCCACAATACCAATACTTCGCCCCGCGATTCGGGCAAACCCTACCACGATGTTCTCGGCAAAAAGTTTGTGTACTTCAAAAAAACTGTTCACGTCGACTACCTCCTCAATTACCTCCCGGATATCATAGGGTTGATTGGGGTTATCGGGTATGATCGAATTAAGCTTTGGGCGTACTTCATTTCCGATTTGGTAAGGTAAACGAGGCACTTCGTCTTCACAATTCTGCGGTACATAGCTAAGTAGTTTTTTAAGGTATTCAATGCATTGTACCTCATTAGCTGCCACAAAATGCGTAACTCCGGACTTAGTGGCGTGGGTCATCGCTCCTCCAAGTTCTTCGGAAGTAACATCTTCGTGGGTAACGGTTTTGACCACGTTCGGCCCCGTCACAAACATGTAACTGGTATTTTCTACCATCATGATGAAGTCGGTAATGGCCGGCGAGTAAACTGCTCCCCCGGCACAGGGTCCCATCACCGCCGAAATCTGAGGTATTACCCCGGAGGCAAGTGTATTTTTATAGAATATATCGGCGTATCCGGCCAAGGATAGCACTCCTTCTTGAATTCGGGCTCCTCCCGAATCATTTAACCCAATCACCGGAGCGCCGTTTTTCATGGCAAGGTCCAGTATCTTACAGATTTTCTCAGCGTGGGTTTCGGATAGAGATCCCCCAAAAACCGTAAAATCCTGCGCAAAAACATAGGTAAGTCGCCCAGCCACGGTACCATATCCGGTTACCACGCCATCGCCCAGGTAATATTCTTTATCTAGTCCGAAGTCTTTACTACGGTGCATCACAAACTTTCCTATTTCTTCAAATGAGCCCTCATCAAGCAGAAGTTCGACGCGCTCGCGAGCGGTTAGCTTGCCTTTTTTGTGTTGTGCCTCAATTCTTTTTTCACCACCTCCCAGCAAGGCTTCTGCATTCTTTTCATCCAATACTTGGGTTCTCTCCGACGTTGGGCTTACTGACTCCATGCTCCTATTTAAATTGGTTTGTTATGATTGTTAGAAGTGATTCCTGATGTAAGATGAATAGTGAAGCAAAAGTAATAATCGGTGTACTTCCCCAACGATTTCCTATTTCGTTGTACTTTTACCATTCATAATTCTACAAATAGAAGGGCAATTTACGGAATCGGTACATTATTGCAACATTCAGCATGACACGGCTTTTACAATTTTCGAGGACATTAGTTCTACTCTTCGTGCTACAAAGTAGTTTGGGTAGCGCGCAGCCAACCGGTGGCCGCACGGGACTTACCTTTTTGCAACTTCCCGCTGATGCCCGCAGTGCCGCACTTGGAGCTCGTCATATAAGTCTATCCGGTAAAGAGGCCACTCTATTTCTACAAAACCCCGCTTTACTGGATACCACTAAGTCTCGGAACCTGGCGATTTCTTTGATGCCTTACCTGGCTGCTACTCGTTTTCTCAACGTAGCCTACACCCGTCAATTCAAGAAAGTAAAGGGTGTATGGGGAGGCGGTATACAGTATTTTGACTACGGTACCCTTACCCAAACCGACGATCTGGGCAATACCCTGGGACAATTCAAAGCGGCTGACTACGCTATTTCCATTGGCTACGGTAATACGATCCAAAATATTACCATCGGTGGCTCCCTGAAAATGGTAGGCTCTATGCTGGAAAGCTACCAACTGCGGGGCCTGGCGTTGGATTGGGGAGCTAGCTTCAGGCATCCCGACCAAGACCTTACCGCTGGGTTTGTGGTAAAAAATCTTGGGTTTTTACGCCAAAACTACGCCGGTGGTGAGGCACCACCGCTACCTTTTGACCTCCGGGCTGGGGTCACTTTTAAACCCGAATATATGCCACTGAGGTTTTCCATTACCGCGCATCACCTTAATTCGTTCGATATGGTCTACAACGACCCAGCCTTATTTTTTGACTTCGACGCCAACGGCAATCGGATTCCCCGGAAAATACCCATTCAGGAAAAGCTTTTTCGGCACCTTACCCTGGGTGCCGAAATTCTGATTCATCGACAATTCAGAGTTATGCTAGGCTACGATCACCTGCGAAGGCAGGAACTACGCCTACAAACTACGAACGGAACAGAAGGCCTTTCGTTCGGTGCCTGGCTGCAGGTTAAGAAGTTTGAAATTAGCTATGGGCGAACCCAATACGGCCCCGGAATTGCCAGTAGCACCCTTAGCACTAACTATTCTCTCTAAAATTCAAGGTGTTTTTTCAAACGGGAATGTCTTTTTTTATGTTGAAGTTTGTAGTTGAATAAACCCAATTTAAAACCAACAAATGACCGAACACTTAGATAGACTAACCCCCCGGCAAATTGTAGCCGAACTAGACGAATATATTATCGGGCAACACGACGCCAAAAGAAACGTTGCCATTGCGTTGAGAAACCGCTGGCGTCGCATGAATAGCTCCGAAGACATACAACGCGATATCATTCCCAATAACATTCTCCTGATTGGTGCTACCGGAGTTGGTAAAACCGAAATTGCCCGACGACTTGCTAAAATCGCGGATGCTCCCTTTATCAAAGTGGAAGCCTCCAAGTTTACCGAAGTAGGGTACGTTGGCCGCGACGTGGAGAGCATGGTGCGTGATCTGGTCGAGCAAGCGGTAGCCATGGTAAAAATCCAAAAGAAAGAAACGGTCAAGATCAAGGCTGAGCAACTGGTGGAAGACCTGATTCTGGATATTCTGATTCCTCCGATGCACTCTATGGCCGGTACTGACTATTCTGCAAATAAAGAATCTGCGGATGGGATACCGACAAATGATCAGGAATTAAACCAGCGTACCCGGGAGCGCTTCCGCGAAAAAATTCGGAATGGAGAGCTGGACGCAAGGAAAATTGAAATCGAAATCCACCAAAACTCCTCTCCTAATATTGGCATGATTGGCGGCGGCATGGACGACGTATCCATGATGAATATTCAGGAAATGATTGGCAACATGATGCCACGGCGCGGTAAAAAGCGGAAGGTAACCGTTGCCGAGGCCAAGCAACTCCTGTTAGAAGAGGAGGCAGCCAAGCTGATCGACATGGATGAGGTAAAGGCGGAGGCTATTCAAAAAGCCGAAAATCTTGGTATCATATTTATTGACGAAATTGATAAAGTAGCTTCCAGCCGATCAGGCGGGGGTGGCGGGCCAGACGTAAGCCGCGAAGGAGTGCAGCGCGATCTTCTACCCATCGTGGAAGGTAGTGCGGTAAATACCAAGCACGGTATCATCAACACCGATCACATCTTATTCATTGCGGCCGGTGCGTTTCACGTAGCTAAGCCTTCTGACTTGATTCCTGAATTACAAGGCCGCTTTCCAATCCGGGTTGAACTCAACAGCCTCACCCAAGATGATTTCTATCAGATTTTGAAGGAGCCCAAAAATGCTCTCACCAAGCAATACGAGGCAATGATGAAGTCAGAGCAGGTAGACTTGCAGTTTCAGGATGACGCCATTCGCGAAATCGCCAGAATAGCTTTTGAGGTCAATAGTGAAGTAGAAAATATCGGCGCCCGGCGACTCCAAACGGTAATGAGCTCGCTACTCAATGACTTTATGTTTGATATTCCTGATGTAATCGGGCCAAATGCCCATGTAGTGGTGACCAAAGAGATGGTGGAAGAGAAACTATCGAAACTCGTCAATAATCGCGATCTAAGTCAATTTATTCTATGATCAGTATAAAACATAAACAAAAGAGCGGTTAGGTTTCAAGAAACCTAACCGCTCTTTTGTTTTCTAGTAAAAAAGCCATTCCAATGCCTTGGGAAATTGGTCCCCCCATTGCTCTTCCCGATGCTGACCAAAAGGATTGATCTCCAAATGCAGTTTCACGCGGTCGTAGCCGTAGCCCTGCTTTTCAAGAGTTCCGTAAAAAATTTCCAGGTTTTTAACCATATTAGAGCCCTCTCGCCTACCACCGTAGAGGTACATACGCGTATCTAACGGCTCAAAGAAATGTGCTGCATCAAAATAGATTCTTGGTGAAATCCAGAGCGAAGGTGAAAAGACCATGTAACGGCCAAATACATCGGGATGCATCAGACCAGCATAGGCTGCTAACAGACCGCCCAAGGAACTACCTCCTATTCCCGTATATTTACGATGCGATAGCGTACGATATTTCTCATCTATTGCAAGCTTCAGGGTAGTAGTCATGAATCGGAGGAAATCACGGCCTTTGCCTTGTCCATTCTGCGAACTATTATAAGGCGAAAACTCCTTTATCCGCTCCGTACCGCCGTGGTCGATAGCCACAATAATCACATCTCCGCGCTCTCGGGATGCAAGTACCGCTAACTTCCGATCAATGCTCCAATTCCCGAAGGGTGACCCAATTCCAAATAGATTTTGGGCATCAGTCATATATAATACCGGATAATGACGATTCGGCTGTTCGTGGTAGTTATGCGGTAGCAGAACGTATATTTTACGGGTTGTATTCAGCTGAGGTATCTCAAAATTTTCGGACACGAACTCCACAATTGGCATAAAGTCAGTATCAAAAGATACACCGTTTCGGCGCCAATGCGGCACAAAGTCCTTCATCGGGACCTTATCCTTCTTGGCGATTCTGTTTAATGGTGCTCTACCGTTACTATCCAACTCTACTTGATCCCAACCACCGCGCGTGTATTTGTATTCAACAACTTCCGGAAGTACCACATCAGCCGGAAATTCATATTTATAGTGTCCTTGACCAATTTGCTCCATTTCGAAGGTTTTCAAATCAGGGTACCATTCACAAAAATTACCGGAGACATAGACCGGTCGATCATCGATTACCGGTGTTTCTAATTCAAGACGTAATGTTTTTATTAAAGAGGGCGCACTTATTACTTCCATTCTGTTTAATTAATATCAATTGTTTACTGCAATTGAAGGGTTTTGTTGGCCACCAGGTCAACGAAAATAAATCCCTCCGGGTGTTTTTCATCAGCTGGGTGGAATTCTTCATTCACAATAGTCCAATCAGATGTATCCGGGATTTCAAAAAAGGTATCCCCTTCTGCATCGGCACAAATACGGGTAAGGTATATCTTATCCACTACCCCACCCTCCAAAGCTTGCGTGTAGATTTCACCTCCGCCTACGATGAACACATTTTCTTTTCCCTCTTCTCTAGCAATGTCTAAGGCATGACTCAATGAGGTACCTACGCGTATTCCGGCAGCAGAGTAGTCGGTTGATCTGGTAATTACGATGGATGTTCTTCCCGGCAATGGCTTACCGATGGATTCAAACGTTTTGCGGCCCATGATCATCGGGTATCCCATGGTAAGGGTCTTAAATCGTTTCAGATCATTAGGTAGTCGCCATAACAACTCGTTGTTTCGCCCAATAACACCATTTTTAGATACCGCAACGAGAAGGCAAACAAGCATTTATAAAAAAATTAAATAATTAAATAACACCTAAGTCTATACTTGTTACAAGAAGCAAAGCAAGGTACTTTTTGTTCAACTTTTCTTCCACAAAGAAAAAACAGTTATTAGGAAAGTCGTAGTCCACGCAGTAAATCTGCGATTTTCATCCTACGTTTCCCTTCCAGCTGAATATCTAGGATGGATACCCAGCCATCGGCAGCGCGGAAATACAGTTCTTTTTTGTGATCAGTATAGAAATCACCCGGCTGTACATTTTCTGATGCGGAGAATTCGGGAGTATTATCTAGAACTGAAACCTCAAAGAGTTTACAAGTCAAACCATTCAAGGTGGTCCAGGCAGCGGGGTAGGGTGATAACCCACGCACAAAGTTTCGGACATCAGCCGCGGGTTGGTACCAGTCAATCTCACAGTTTTCTTTGAATAATTTAGGGGCTTGCTTAATAACCTCCTCCTGCGATTGTGCAATCTGCGGATAGGATCCTTCGGTAATTGCCTCGACGGTTTTTAGTACAAGTCTAGCCCCCAAGTGCATTAAACGTTCGTACAAAGACCCTGCCGTATCGTCTTCGGTAATTGATTCTTTTTCCTGAAAAATAATTTTCCCAGTATCTATCTCCTTTTCGATAAAAAAAGTGGTGGCTCCCGTAACTTTTTCACCATTCATGATCGCCCAGTTGATTGGCGCAGCTCCCCGGTACTGCGGCAACAGTGAAGCATGTAAGTTAAACGTACCTAGTCGGGGCATATCCCAAACTACTTCGGGTAGCATTCTGAACGCTACCACTACTTGAAGATCGGCCTCGTAAGAACGAAGCATTTTCAGAAATTCTGGATTCTTCAATTTCTCGGGTTGAAGCACCGGTATGTTCTGGGCTACCGCGTACTCTTTCACTGGCGATTGAGTCACTTTCAGTCCTCTACCGGAGGGCTTATCGGGGGCCGTAATGACGGCTACTACCTCGCACTTATGCTCCACTAAAATTTTTAGAGCAGAAACCGCGAACTCTGGCGTTCCCATGAAAATAATCCGTAATTGCTTGTTCATTTTTTTCGATTGTTTTTCCTGCGTACTCTTGTTAGCGTATGCAAATATTGCTAATTTTGCTTTTGTACACTGGACTATGAAACATTTTTTTCGATACGGCTTCCGAACCGAAGGGACCTAAAAATCACTCCAACGAGTGATTTTTTATTCTCATATTGAACGGTCGGCACGCCGTTCTTTTTTGTTTTACAGGCAGAGCCTTACGCTATTAAATACAATTAAATTAAACGAATATCTGACCCATGGCAAAGATTTCATACTACACTGAAGAAGGCTTAAACAGGCTTAAGAATGAGCTGAATGAAATGAAAACAAGAGGCCGGACTGAAATTGCCCGTCAAATTGCGGAAGCCCGCGATAAAGGAGATCTTAGCGAAAACGCCGAGTATGACGCCGCCAAAGATGCACAAGGACTACACGAAATGAAGATTTCAAAGCTGGAAGAAGTGTTATCTAATGCTCGCATATTAGATGAATCATCCATTGATACTTCACTCGTAGCGGTGCTATCTACCGTTAAAATTAAAAACAAGAAGAATGGCGTCATCATAAGCTACACCCTTGTTTCGGAGGAAGAAGCAGACCTGAAAACCGGTAGAATATCGGTAAGTTCACCCATCGGTAAAGGCTTGCTTGGTAAAAAAATAGGCGAAATAGCTCAGATCACGATTCCGGCCGGAGTTGTTGAATTTGAAGTACTTGACATCAGCCGCGGATAACCTCTTCATTCATTCGCCAAATAAAGAACGCCGCCCGGAAATACGAGCGGTGTTCTTTGTTGATTCAGATAACCAGAATACCAAGCTTCCTTATTTTACTCTAAACTGCTTATCGTCGATCCCTTTATTGATCTTCACCGATTGAGTTTCCATTACCATCTCAAACTGTCCAAACTTCTGGGTACGTGAGAATGGGAACTTGATACCATTTACCTCTTTATAATCACCAAACTTCACCACTACTTCCGATTTCCCACGAGGGGTATCGTTCATAGCCCTTCGCTGCACTTTAAGTCCACTTTCCTTGTCAAAGAAGTCTGACCAAGTGGTTCCGTTCGCGGTGTAATCTACTTTATAGGTATCCCGATCTTCAATCTTCTCGATTCCTGCCAACTTCTTTTCGATGTTGAGGGTATCGTAGTATAGCTCAGGAAAGGGGTGATTTTGCAAAAATTCCTGAAATGCTTCCTTACCTTCTTTGGTAGTTTGCTGTCCCCGCATTGACCGGCTTAGGGTAGTGCCGTCATAAGTGGTGCCTCCGGCTTCGGTTCCCATCATGTAACTAACCTGCTTATACTTGTTGGGCATTTTAAGCTTGGTTTCCATCTCCATGGTACGGCCCTGGATATCAGCCGTCATGCTCATGGTAACATCCTTCAAACCTTGTAGTTTTTCTCGGCCACCCACCGCAGTAAGATATTTTTCAACAATGCCTGTCGCGTCCGTAAGGTCCTGGGCCAATACCGGCTGAATAGATAAAAGCCCCAGGCAAAGTCCAAGGATGGTTCCGTAGTTCATTTTCATAGTTTATCTAATTGTAGAGAGCTTAATAATACCTCGAAATTAGACAAATTACCAAAACAATGATACAGCCACTCTCAAACAATTTGTCGGGGGCTTCCTAATCGTAGTTTTCGGCTGAAAGGCTACTGAAACATTACCAGATAAGTAATGGCTCCGGCGGCGTATCCCAATAGTGCTAACAGTGCAATTCGCTTTAAGTACCAGATAAAATCAAGCTTTTCAATTCCCATAACGGCAACACCCGCTGCTGATCCAATTACAAGCATACTACCTCCCGTTCCTGCGCAGTAAGCCATGAATTCCCACAAACGGTGATCGGTTGGGTACATCTCCAAGTCATACATACCCATGGCAGCCGCTACGATCGGTACGTTATCTACAATGGCTGAAACAATACCAATGACGATCACGATGATATCCTGGTTTCCGATGGCGCTGTCAAGCTTACCCGCCAGATCGCTCAGCACATAGGTTGATTCCAGAACCCCCACTGCCGCCAGTATCCCTAAGAAAAAGAGAATACTAGGTACGTCAATTTTGCTGAGGGCGTACGCAGGTGTATAAGGCAGACGGTCTTCTTCGTCTTTATCTTTGTGAATAATTTCAGAGATCACCCAAAGCACGCCTAGTGAAAGTAGCATACCCATGTAGGGAGGTAGGTGAGTTACTGTTTTAAAGGCAGGCACAAAAAGTAGTCCCATCACGCCGGCAAATAGCATTAAACGACCTTGTCCACGGGAAACGCCATTTTCGCTATCAAAACTAGGGGCCGCCGCCGCACCCGTGGCAATGGGCACTGCCTGCAGGCTGCTTTTCATGGCAAAAGTCATGTACAAAAGAGGTACCGCCAACGATACCATACTTGGTACGATCAAACGGGTAATAATGGCGGTGGTGGTTACCTGCCCGCCAATCCAGAGCATAGTAGTTGAAACGTCTCCAATCGGCGACCAAGCGCCGCCTGAGTTAGCGGCAATAATGATCATACCAGCCATGAGTTTTCGTTGCTCGCCTTCCGGCATAATTTTACGGAGTAATGATACCATTACAATGGAGGTAGTAAGGTTATCAAGCAAGGCAGAAAGGAAGAACGTTAGAATACAAATAATCCAGAGTAAGGAAACCGGGTTTCTGGTTTTAATTCTTTCGGTAATAATGGCAAAACCTTCGTGGGCATCAATGAGCTCCACAATAGTCATTGCTCCTAGTAAAAAGAAAAGAATTTCAGAAATAGACCCTAAGTGATGCGACAGCTCCTCTACCACAAATTCTGTATCTGAACTATACATTACATAGGCAGTCCAACAAAGTACGCCAGTAATAAGAGCAGAAGCAGTTTTATTTAATCTGAGGGGTTCTTCGAGGGCAATGGCAAGGTATCCGACAACAAAAATAATGATAATTGTAGTAAGCATAATTTTGTAAAAAAAGTTTGAAAAATAATAGATATCGGGAGTAAAATTTAAGAGCTTTACTTGGGTAGGACGTGGACTAGGCACTCTGAATTCAACCCCGAAAAATTCAAAATGGTTTTTAAAGGCATCATTATTCGTATTTCTTTTTTGTGGGTTGAGGGAATGGCACTTTTCCCATTTGTACTTACCAGGCACAAAAAACCTTCCCGGCAACTCCTCAACCACGAGGTTATCCATTTGCAGCAACAGCTGGAAATGGGCTTTATTTTATTCTATTTGTGGTACTTGACCGAATACCTGATCCGTTACTTTTCGGGTCAAAAATCCTACGCCGCTTACCGGGCCATTAGTTTTGAACGTGAAGCCTACCAAAATGAAGCCGATCCCGGCTACTTACTCCATCGTCCCTTTTGGGCGTTTCTACGATACATCTAGCTTTTGCTCGTGCTCTTCTTCTTCTTCAATCGGCTTCTTGTACGTCATTACGGCTACCATCATCGTGAGGGCCGTGAGAATGACCGTGATCATCAAAATCCCTTCCCGGAATCCTTTTACCAGATACTGAGGAGGAATAGAAAGGAACAGCAGCACAGTAATCAACCCACGGGGCGCTATGTAAAGCAGTGGGCTAAGATTCCCCTTGAAAGTAGTTTTTAGGGTCAGGTACCGCGTACCTAAAATGGCAAGTAGAATCAACCCGCTTACGATCCAGGCATCAATATCAGCCAGTGCCGAAATATTAGTAGAGTACCCAAAAATAAGGAAAAAGAAAGTACGAATAATGAAGGCACTTTCGGCCGTCAGTTTCTTGAATTGTTCCAGTTCTTTTTCGAAGAGATCATTCTTAAAGAAATCGTTGAGCCGCCCGCGTACGAAGAGTTCGGTATTATTAAGGAATAACCCAAACACCAAAATAGCGAGCAATGACGAAAGGTGATATATTTTACCAACGGCATAAACTATAAAGAGGGCCGAAATAATAGGGAGGTACTTAACGTGGTGATTAATCCGGCTGATGAGATAGAGCAGTACAAAACAACAGATGATCGAAATGATGACGATAAGAACCGTACTCTTAAAAAACTGTGCCGCTGACTCCCAACCGGAACCGCTAGGAATAACCAGAATATTAAAGAGCATCAACCCGAGAATATCCGAAAGGGAAGATTCATACACCATATATTCTCGTCGACGTGTATCAAGTCCACGCACACTCGGGATAGCCACAGCGCTACTAATTATAGCAAAAGGGGTGGCAGTAACCATGGCGTTATAGAATTTCTCGCCGAGTAATATATAGAATGTACCCGCAATAACGAGCATACTGAGAACCAGCCCCAGAATGGCTGATACGAAGGTACGGGCAATGAGTTTATGTTTTCCGCCACTCAATTCAAGATCAAGTCCTCCCTCCAAAACAATCAGGATAAGACCGATGGTACCCAGCGTGGGTAAGATAACTTCTACGTAGGGTATCGTAATATTGAAATAACTGGTAACCTGCTTGATGATCATACCGGTAGCCAATAACAGTACCACCGAAGGAAGCTTCGTACGTGAGCTGATCAGGTCGAAGCCATACGACAGCAGTACCGAACAACTGAGTACAATTATAAGTATTGAAATATCCATTCGCCTTTCAGTGGGTTATGCTTTAAATGCAATTATACAAAGAATGCCCCTCAAAAAGGGGCATTCTTTGTATTGAATCAATTAATCGTTACCAACCCATTGGCGGACAAAAAACCGCGGAACGATTATTGAAACGAATACCTACCATGATCTCATGACTACCCGTAGAAACTAACCTGATTGCCGAGATCGGGTACTCGTAGGCGTAGCTGACGGTAGTATTAGCCAGCAAAGCGAGCCCAAACTGGGCACCCATGCTCTCCTTAACCCGGTAATGAACACCCGCCCATATCCGGTCGGAGTACTGAACCCGTACCTGACTATCCACCGACTTAGAGGCTTTCTTCATACCTTTGAGCCAAACCTGAGGTAAAACTGCCCAATCTTCGGATAATTCAACGCGATATGAAGCAGTAATGAAGTAATGTGGAAGTATTCGGTTGTCGGCGGTTCCGCTCGGAATACCGTAATCGAGGTCGATTGGCCGGGGAGATAATACCGAAGCTCCGCCCCAGAAATTTCCTTTACGAACCATCATACCCAGCGAGAAATAGGGCTTTACTAAAGACACTCTACCATCAGGAATCAGTGGATCATTGGCCGTGGCAGTTGTTATTTCATTAAAATTGACCACATATTGCAGTACGCCCGCCCCACCTCCAAGCGAAAGCTGCCATTGATCAGGTAAAGAAAAATGGGCAGCAGCAGTCATTTGCAATGTATTTCTTTCGGTCGGTCCGGTCTTGTCATACATAAACAATCCTCCTAAACCCCAGCGAAAAGTGCCACTGGGAGGAGCCGGACGATAGGTTGGTCCGCCAGAATAACGGGGTGATTGAGTGCCTTTGCGTACTTTATTACCGTAGGCAACGGGCGTGTGCCCCGAGACGAATCCGGTAACGGGGGCACCATCCAGCCCTTGCCATTGCTTCCGGTAGCTAATCCGAAAATCTCCAAAATCGTAAGCACCCGTCATCGCAGGGTTGACCACGAATGGATTCATTGAATACAAACTACCCTGAGGTAATTGCTGCGCTACTAACTCACTCCCCAAAAACATACAGCCCAGGCACAGCAAAATAATCCTTAAATTCATACAATCTGTATTTTAGTTATTGTAACTAGTCAACCAGATTGTATTTTAACCAAGAACTACACCGTGGATAGTAACCCTTTAATACTTTGGGGGATATTTCATCGTTTTTAGTTGGTAAACCCTAAATTTTTATCGTTTTGTTGAAAAATACTTCTTTTATCGTCGTAATTGTGACTAGTACCCTTTTTTCGGCATTCCTATTGCTTGAGGAAATCGCTCCATTTTGGGGTCCAAAACCGTCCGAAATTCTGAGTATTAAACTTACCGAATCTACGCGAGGAACGTTTCGTAGTATTATTGTCACCTACAAAAACCGGACCATTTCATTCAATAATGATCAACAAGAACTACCTACAAAGCCAAATGATTGGAAAAAGATAGTAAGGGAGGTTGAGAAATTGTCAATCCCTAAACTGAATGAGATAAAAGTAACCAGCAAAAGGCATCAGGTAGATGCTGCTCTTCACGCTACGTTAACCCTGGAAACCACCGAAGGTACCTTCACAACTCCTACTTTCGATCATAATACCCCTCCGGAGGAATTAGAAGCCGTGATTGCTTGCCTATACAGCCAAATTCCTCCGAAGATGCGGGATTTATTTCAATAAGAGACTATTTCATGGGTGCGCTGATTACGCCAAGGTACCGGCCCATCCAGTAGGGCAGCAACCAGATATCCCCGGCGCTGTACTCGGAGCCACCACTGTTTCCGATTCGGTCGAGCGTGAAAGTATTTCCGTTGTGACGTTGAATGGGGCGTTCGTCGGGAGGTAGGACTTCGGTCATAGTCTGATTACGGAAGTTAGGCTTTACCAATTCGATATCTTTCCGATGACTGTTCATCACGGTCCAGGTGATCAGATCCAGTGGGTACTCTTTCAAGTACCACACCGCCTCGGGCAAATCAAATTGTTTCGCCCCAGTGAGGGCGGTGAAGATATTCCAGGCACCTTCCTTCTCGGGTCTTTCGGCTTGCCAGTGATCAAGGATCGCCTTCTTGTAGCCAGCCTTTAAGGTATCATTAAACGCATAACGGTACAGCCCCCAATAACCCACAAAATACATTTCGTCGTCGGAATGATTCCAACCTTCCGAAAGCATTTTGCTGTAATTATCTGCCCCATCGGGGGCTACCCCAATTTGCTTCATGGGCCGCATGAGATTTTCGTAGTAGCCATGTTGCTGCATGAGCTCAAAAGCCTTTTTCTTGTACTTCTCTTTCTTTGTAAAATGGTAGGCTGTTTGGAGCATAGCCACGATATTGGAGGAGTTCAGCTTCCGGTCACCCACATCGGTGGGGAAGTTATTGACGTAAGCCGGATTCCACTTTCCCCAGAGCGTAGGCTTTCCGTTATAGTCGATCAGGTACATATCGTTGGCTACGATATGCCCCATAACGGTGTCGATCAAGGCAATCGCGCGTTTTTTGAGGTCGGGATCATCCAAAAGTTCAGCCATGGCACCGTAGGCAAATATATGCCCGATTACTTCATCACTACTGGTAGTAGCTTTCCAGTCCCATTCAGTATTGGGGGCATGTTGCCAGCGATCAGGATCCGACAGCTTGTCAATATAACCCCGGCGTTCAAAGGATCGGGACGGAAACCCCGCAACCGGGTTGATGGTAAAAAGTCGCTCCATACCATCCAGCGACTCCCGGCAGTTTTGGAGTGCTTCGGGGTCTTTGGTTACCTTGTACCTGAATATTTCGCCCGCCAGATACATCGAAGTCCATAAGCCATCATTGTCGGAATCGGAAAGATACCCCGTAGCCAGGTTACCGTCTTTCATGTGTGATAAAGAAGCATTAAACCCATTGCGGATGTGCCGGAGCCTCACCTGCTCATCGTAGTATACGGCCTTATCGTGCAGGGTCATGGATTTGAAGACTAGTTCGGTCATGCCCGCCGTCGTTAATAGCAATACAACATTCCCTTTTCCTTTGGCAATATCTACCACCGTATTTCCCGGTAGCCATCGCTCTCCATTATAGTAATCATACTTACCATCCGGGCGGCTCGCAAAAACTCCTTCGCTTGTGCCAAACCATACTTTACCCTCAATTGCTTCAACCGCCGTAATATTTTGGGCCGGAAGCTTGGTATGCGTGGTTGATTTTTTGGTAGCCAATGACCAATCGAGGTACCCCTGAGTAGTACCAATGATTATATTTGAATTACCCGCCAGATCAAACGAGGTAAAGTTAGTACCCGATAGCACTTTGGTTAGCTGTTTTGAGCCGGTTGAAAAGGAGTAAAGACCCGCTTTACCCAACAGCCAAAATTGCTTTGTAGCGGGCTGATATCGTATTTTTAGTAGTTCATCCTCTGATTGACCCTCCCATAGAATGGAAGTCTTATCCAAAAGCACCAACCCTTTACCATCCGACACCAGAAACGAAAAGTTATCGCCGCCGGCAAATATCCGAGCATTAGGTAAACCATGCTCCTGATACAAAGACCCCGCCCAGGCATCACTAAACACTGCCTTGTCGCTCAGGAAAACAAACTGCTGTTGGTAGCTATCCATTGCTACTAGTTTCTTATCCTTAATGAAACGGTAATGCGTTTCGGGTACTACTGTACCCGGATAAAGAAACTGACCATGATCGGGCTTCACGAGTCCTTCGTCCGAGAGAATCTTGACCACCCCATTGCGGTCGGCGCACACACTCTTTAATGGAGTACCCGCTATTGGGTGGTAGTATTTAATGCTGTATTCCTGCATAAAGGGTTTATCCTGATAAATAGCTTGGGCAGAAAGACTACCTAAACGTACTAAACACAAGGACAGGCTAAGGAATAAGGGTACGGAATATTTCTGCATGTTCAACATTAATGTATGGGTTGAGGAATAGTTATTACTTTTTGATGGTACGGTAGTTTACTACCACGTACTTAATGGATTTATGATTTTTATCAGCGTGGTAGGAATAAGAAATATGCAGTAGTCCGTCGTCGGTCTGAGTTAGGCTTGGGTATGAGTATCCTCCCTGTTGGTTGTTTTCAAGGTAGGTCTTCCATTTCCAGGTTTTCCCTTCGTCATCTGACAAGAATAGGCCTAACCTTTCCCGGCCGTCTTCGAGGTCATTACCCACAAAAACCCAAGTTCCGTCTTTGAGCACGAGAAGTTCTACACTAGCAGTATTGGGCATATCTGTCTTCAAGGACGCCGACCAAGTATAGCCTGAGTCTTTTGATTCACTTACTTGTACTCGGGGTGGATAATCGCCGCTATCACGCAGGTAAGCTACCAGCGTCCCATCTTTCTTCTGGGCCAAAGCGGGTTGGATCGGTCCCCGCCCGACCAAGGGTAGGCTCGGTGTCCAACTCACTCCGTCATCATCCGAAATTGCCATCAATGAAAAATTATAGCCATCTGAGTACAGCGGCAGGACGATTCTGTTATTGGGTAGTAATAGCGGCTTTATCCGGGTCATCCAACCAATACTTCTCTTAGTCGGATCAGTAGCGGCTTCGGAAATCATCTCATCGTACTTGGGCGCATAAGCCGCCCAACCGATGCCGTGTTCTGGCAACGATTTGAACTTTGCTTTCACTTCCGTGGCAAAATCATCGCTGGGTTTTAACAGGATATTATCCTGCCACTGCCAGTTGGGTACGGCCTCTCCGTTGTAATCGTTGGTGGTTCGAACCCTCAAAATCGAGTTCTCCCATCGGTTGGCTTGGACCGCAATCCAGACCAGAAACAGTTTCTTGTCGTGGTTCAAAAACAGTACCGGATTGCAGTCAGGCAGATAGGGTGTATCCGCCATCAAAAAAGGTTTACTCCATTGGTTGGCTCCTTTTTTCAGGCGGGCACCCATAATCCGGACGTCATCGGCAGTCCGTTCGCCACTACCCTGAAACCAGGCCGCCAATATATCGCCGTTGGGTAAATGCACCAAGCTACTCCCGTGGGTGTGCTCACTTTGCACCGGAAAAATTAGTTGCTCCTTTACTTTAGGGGCCAGTACCAATCCGGTTTGGGCCTTTACGGACGAATAAGCTACCAGAAGGCAACCTATCAAAAGTATGCAATATTGTTTTGGTTTCATGTAGTACGGTAGTAAATGGCTATCAGCTAGTAATATGTTGGCCGCCAGCCTTTCATTTAGTTGATTATCAGAATATAATACAAAAACAGGGCTTGCCTAAAAAAATATTTTCTATCAAACCAAGGTAAAAAAAAACAAATGGCTATCGACCTGATGAGCTACCAGCTAGTTATCAATTTATCATTTTTAGATAGCGTCCCATCCAGTAGGGAAGCAGCCAGAATACCGGTTCCCGTTCTTTATCCGGAGAGCCATTTACGGCCGCAAAAGGATTTTTATCCCACCGAACTACCGCCCGGATACTAGCCGGAGGTAGCTGGTGTACCTGTTCTTCGTCCATGACTGGCTTTCGAACTAACTTTATATCTTCCCGTTTGCGGTGATCTATGGTCCAGTCGATCAAATCCAGGGGAGTATCACGGAGAAAATTAACGGAAGGCTCTATTTCTACTTGCTTTCCCCGAGTATAGCTGTACAAGAAATTGAGCAAAGGATTTTCATCCCCTCTCCGCTTTGCAAACCACTGATCCATGTGGTTTTCGTAAAAAGCCACCAACGCCGGGTCCTTTTCACACTGGATCAGAATTGGGTAGAGGTAAGCCGCCAGCGTAACGTCAAAGTAAACAAACCAGGCCGGGTTTTGCCGCGCTGAATTGGCCATATTGGTCAGGTAGCCTTCTTTTACAATTAGCTTGAGATACTCCCGCTGATATTTTTCATTACCGGATACGCGGTAAGCTAGTTTCAGAAAAGCCAGCAGCTCCATGGAATTCAGGCTTCGATCAGGCTGCCATTCGGGATCGCGATTCAGCCGATCGGGCGACCAAACGCCCCAGCGGGTGGGGGTGCCGTCCACGTCCTTAAAGTAATAACCAGTGTCAATAAGCTGATCGACAATCTGGGAAACGTGTTGGCTAATCTCTTTTTTCTCCTCCTCATCCGCTACTAATTCGTGGTAAAAGTAGTAGCCAAAGAAATGCCCGCAGAGTTCATCGCTACTGGTGTCTCCTTTCCATAGCCATTGGCCATCGGCCGATGTATGCCAGCGGACCTCTACGGGTTTAAACCTTGGCTCCTTCACCAGTTCATCGGCTAATTCCTGGGGAGAATACGTTCGGTTGGCATCGTGAAGATCTTTCCAGTCAATCGGAACGATGGTACGGGCAAACAGACCTGCGCCACCCGTCACTTCTTTTAACTTTCGAAGGAAATGAAAGGCTTTCCGGGCTTTTTCTTTCGCATCCGGACTTTGGATCGTGGCGTACCGAAAACTTTCCATAACCAGATAATTCCCCGTGAACTCGCCGTCGTTATCATCGTCTTCCGGTACCCAAGTACTCAGGTCGCCGGGGGTGGTAAGCCGTACCTGCCCGGCTATCCAAGGAGCCCGAATGTGCCGCTTCATCAGTATATCATAAAAGTACTCCTGTTTGATAGCTAATGACATCTTCCTGCGCCGAATGGCACTTACCCCTTTATCGGTCGCTATCCAAGCGGTACCCTCGGAGTCAAAAGCAATCGCCCTCACCTTATCGTCAGGTAACCATCGCTGGCTAAACAGCAACGACCGGCTGCCATCCGGCCGGAACCGCACTACCCCAACATCCGTACCTACCCACACGCTACCGTCGGGCGATGTTCGCACGCAGGATGTGTTAATGGACGGAACCCCTTCGGTTGGCGTTAGTTGCCTTAGTACACTAGTATCAGTCACGACCGAAACTCCGCCCATACCTGCTACCCAAAGCTGTCCTTTCTGATCAATGGTTAGCCCCTTGACATACGCACTAACCAATTCGTTAGTGAGGTGAGCAGTAAAAGTTTCGTTGGCCCCTACTCGGTACAAACCTACGTCCGTAGCTATCCAAAGTGCTCCGTTTGGTTCAATGATTGCATCCCGTACAGATCGAGCGACCTGATAGTCTTTCGCAACCCAAGTATCATTTTTGAAGTACCCGGCCCCGTTGGGTCCAAAAGCGTACACACCGCCCGGAGCCGGAGTTATGACCGCTATCGGAGGCTTAGGTCCGGCTACCTTCTCGGTTTTGCCACCTTTGATCCGGTATAAACCCTTCCAGGTACCACACCATACGGCATCGTCGGTAGATATGACACTATACGCCGGACCTTTATCTTCCTCCGGCAAGGCAGCAATCCAGTTTTGTTCGTTTTTCTCCTTCCGGTAGATACCCGCTTTGGTAGCAACCCAAACAGTTCCGTTTGTTTCAACTGAAATTGACCTGACCGCATTCTCTTCCTCCGACTTACCTATTTGATATGACTCCTGGTATTCTTGCCAGAACGTGGTATCGGTGTAGGCCTCCTTTTGAAGGATAATTTGGGGCTTAAAAGCGAAGCAATTTATGGGACTAAATAACGAAAAAAATGTACTACACAGTAATAAGGCACAAATCACGGAAAAAGTATACTTTTTCATAAGGTAAATAGTAGGCATCGGACCCACTTTAAATACATCCGATTGAATCTTGGAGTTAGTCTACGTTTAGATACTCCTCACTTCCTAAATAAGACTATCCAATCGAACACCCTTATTTACATGAAATCGCTTTTTTGGTTACTTGCAATCCCCACATTATTAATGGTATACTAATACAAAGGGCAAAAAAATAACCTGAGAATCATAATTAAGTAAAATGCGCAAATTGAGGTTTATTTAACGCATTTTGCGGCATTTGAGTCAGAATTAAGAAGTAGATTTATCCAACAATATTCCCTAGCCGCTCATTGCAAACCACTGCAACTCGGGGAGAACTGTTCTCTAAACCTACCGATATGACTAATTTTCTACAACCATGAATCAACCAAGTACTGTAATGCTCCGAAATGTGGCGAAAGGGGATAAGAATGCCTTCGCCGAATTGTACAATTTTTACCGGGTTCCCGCCTTAAAGTTTTGTACCTCATTACTCAAAGATGAAGAGGAGGCCGAAAATGTACTTCACGAAGTTTTTATTAAGATTTGGGACAAGAGAGTTAAAATTAATCCTGAGCTTAATTTTAACTCCTACCTCTTCACCTGTTTGCGCAACTACGCCTTTGATCATTTTAAGCGTGTGGAAAAGAATGTACAGCTACGCCAGCAGTACCTCGACAGAATGGATAGTTCGATTTATGAGACTGTTGATGACAGTGAAGAGAAAATCCAGTTTATGAGTAAAGTCGTGGAAAAGCTTTCTGAGAAACGGAAAAAGATTTTGTTGCTAAACGTGTATGAAGGTAAGTCATACCAGGAGATTGCAGAAATGATGAAGATTTCAAAGAATACCGTTAAGAACCAACTGGTCAAGGCTAAACAGATTTTACGCGAGCAGCTTACCGTAGCCTATACCTGATACTAGAATTTTATCTTTACCCAGTAACTCTACCCCCCTAACAACTGATTTCTGGCTTGGCGATCACTACTTTCCGGATAAAGTAGTTGCTCTATTGCTGTGACCAATCCGAAAAATGCCAACTTCTCTATGTCTCCTGCGGCAAGTAATCTGATCACTCCTATTTGCAGGCCAATTAAATCCACTTGCTTTACTCCTACCATAGGCTCTAAACCTAACTCTCTATAAATCATACCATTAAAATTAACAGAAATAAAATGTTAATTGAGTAGTCCAATTGTTAGCCAAGGCAGTATGATAGATACAGAAACCTAGACAATCGTAGGGATGACTAAATCAAGAGCCCGCTTTTTGATTGATCAGCTCATCAGTAACTCTTTATCAGAAGGAGAGCTTGAAGAATTGCTTACCTCGATTGGTGAAAATGAAATGGAACACGAATATTCAGATGTACTAGAAAACTACTTTAATAGCTTGATACAGAAAAACATTAGTAACCTCGAAGATGTACCACCCGGCAAGAATTAACATTTCAGCAACTAAAGACTGTGTCTCTTTATCATGAATGAAGAAAACCCACTAATTTGAGATTACCATTCAACACCAACAAATAAAGCTTTTTCATATCTAATCGACTATCACTTAATAACACTTTTATGAAAACAGTAACTTTACTTAAACGTTTCCTCAGGGTTGGTTTTGCCTCAGTGTTACTGTGGGTAATTAGCGCCACCTACTCAATGGCCGAGGGGCCGAAAGATCGCACGATTACCGGTAGGGTTTCTTCCCAAGCCGACGGTTCAGGATTGGCCGGAGTAAACGTGATTATTAAAGGTACCCAAATCGGTACTTCAACCGATGGGTCAGGTAATTTCTCGGTTTCGGTGGTCAACAATAGCTCCGTTCTTGTCTTCTCCTTTATTGGCTACGTAACACAAGAATTGCAGGTTGGCTCGAAGAGTGTCATCAATGTTTCGATGAACGAAAGCGCCGAAAACTTACAAGAAGTGGTAGTTACTGCCCTTGGTATTAAGCGATCCGAACGCTCACTTGGTTACTCGGTGGGTAAGGTAGACGGTAAGGATCTAAGTCGGGTAGCACAAGAAAATGTACTGAACGGGCTCGCAGGCCGGGTTCCGGGGGTTACGATCAGTTCTACGGGTGGCACGGGTTCGTCGGTCAGTATGGTAATTCGTGGGGCTACTTCCCTCAGCAATGACAACCAACCACTTTTTGTGGTGGATGGTATACCAATAAACAATACGCTGAATAACGTGAGTCAGGTAGGGCGAGACAACCGGGTAGACTACGGTAATGCTATCGCCGACCTCAACCCTGACAATATCGAAAGTGTTTCTATTCTGAAAGGTCCGAGTGCGGCCGCGCTCTACGGTTCGCGCGCTGGCAATGGGGTGGTACTCATCACCACGAAAAATGGCTCGAACGCCAAGAAAATGACCATAAACGTATCGTCAAATACGGTATTTGATAAACCTTACAAGTTCCTGGATTTTCACTCGAAATTCGCAACGGGTATACTTCCCTTTACTCCCGATAATAACCCTTATCCCGGCGGAGTATTGTACATCGACGAAGGATCGGCCGGGGGCGTGGGTCCTGAACTCAACAAGGGCTACAAGGCCGTCCAATGGAATAGCCCATTAGACGCTAACGGACAGCCTATTCCAACGGATTTGATTTCTCACCCCAATAACGTACGGGATTTCGTACAAACCGGAATCACGACTACCAACGGAGTGTCCATTGCCAACAGCACCGACCTGATTACGTATCGGCTTTCTTATTCCAACATGCGGAACCGGGGTATTATCCCGAATTCTGATCTATTCAAGAATTCCCTATCGCTGAATACTACCCTTAAACTCAGTGAAAAGCTACGGTTAAGTACCGTGTTGGATGTGAGTCGTAATAATTCAAATAACCGTCCGGCCGGAAACAGGGGTACCAACCCCATGCAATGGGCCTACGCCGTTTCTCCTCACATTGATATCAACGACTTGAAAGACTACTGGGTTCCTGGTCAGGAGGGCATTCAACAGAAGTCGCAGGCTATTGGAGATTACAATAATCCCTACTTTCTGGCCTACGAAGTCAACAACTCGTTCGTACGCGATAGAGTATTTGGAAACATGAAGATTGACTATAAAGTCACCCCGGAATTGAGTTTGATGGGTAGAGTGTCGCTGGATACGTATACCGAGCAACGGGAGACCAAAATTGGTAATAGTTATACCGGAGAATCGAAGGGTGCTTATGGCATTATCGACTTGGCCCGGTACGAACGAAATACTGATTTTCTGGCCACGTACGCTAAGAACGTAGGTAATTTTACTCTGTCTTTTTCTGGTGGAGGAAACGCCCGTTATCAACAGACAGCTGATGTGAGCAACGCTAGTAAAGAAAGAACTGGACTCGTTATTCCGGGACTATTCACTTTACAGAACATTTCCCAAGCCAACATTCAATACAGCAGCTACAAAACCCAGCGCGCCATTTACAGCGTGTATGGGTTGGCTAATATCGGGTACAAGGACATGATATTCCTGGATGTAACGGCCCGAAACGACTGGTCGAGTACACTACCCCGGGCCAACCAATCCTACTTTTACCCATCGGCTTCGCTGAGCGTACTACTCAACGAAATGATACCTTTCTCCAATAACCTGAATCTATTCAAGATCCGCGGTGGTGTAGCCCAGGTAGGTAACGATACCAACCCTTACTCTTTGTTGAATACATTGGGTAATGCCGAAGCATGGGGAAGCTTAACCCGCCTTTCAAAGTCGGGTAATATTTTATTACCCGACCTGAAGCCAGAGATTTCTACCTCATACGAAGCGGGAGTTGATCTGGCATTTTTCCGCAATCGTTTACGTTTTTCAGGAACCTACTACATGGTTGAAAACCGCAACCAGATCATCCCGACAAAACTACCTCCCTCCTCTGGTTTTTCTACCAAGAATATCAACGCCGGATTGTTGGTAAGTAAAGGGGTTGAAATTGCCTTGGGTGGTACACCCATTGACCGCAACGGTTGGAGACTCGATATCAATACCAACATCTCCCGCAATACTACTACTATCAAGGAACTTTCGGACGGACTACAATTTTATACCCTATGGACAGATGCCAAAGGTGGTGCATGGACTTACGTGGGCGAAAAAATTGGTGATATCTACGACTCGGAGTTAGTTACGGTAAAAGATAAGAACTCCCCTTATTTCGGGTATCCTATCCTGGATGACGATGGTTCATGGCAGGACATCAAAGCCAGTAATTCCCGCACCAAAATCGGAAACTTTAATCCTGACTTTATTCTGGGCGGACAGGTATCTCTGGCCTATAAAGCATTTAGCCTCAATATGTCGTTCGACTGGCGGAGTGGCGGAGACTTTGTATCCCAAACCTACCGGTATGGTGAGTCAGACCTAAAAACCAAACGATTCCTTGACAACCTCATCAATCCAAACGGACTTTCAGGCGACGCCTTGGCCCAATACCTGAAAGATAACGAGGATGAATTAATTAAGGTGAACGGGAACAAATTCAATATCGTAGGTGGTCCCACCTCAGAATACGGTGGTTTCCCATTCACCTATGGTGGAAATACGTATCCTTATGCGGTGTTCAACCCCGGGGTAATTGCTCAGTATAATGCCGAGGGACAAATAGTGGGCTACACCGAAAACCTCGGAGGGCCGGATACCAAGTACATCCCCTTTGGCGACAACTACCCCTGGAGCTTTACCCGCGCGGCTACCTTTGATGCGTCTTTTGTAAAGCTTCGCGAAATATCGCTCTCTTACAATTTACCAAATCAGCTTATCAAGCGGCTTAATATACAGAATGCTAGCGTCGCAATTTACAGCCGTAATATCATCCTGTGGACAAAAGCGAAAATCGGTATCGATCCCGAAATGGCGTTCCAGCAGGAGTCTGGCGCACAGGCCGGTACCCAGTTCAAGCAGGGTATCGAACGCTACAATGTTATTCCCTGGGTGATGCCCGTAGGTGTGAAACTTAATCTGACGTTTTAAGAACTTTTAACAACGATTAACTATGAAATTTTTTAATAAAAGAAAACTGGTATTTCTGGTTCTATTGACCTCCTTCTTTTCCTGCAAGGACCTTACGGAACTCAATGAAAACCCCAACGGTGTACAGTCCGATCTGGTAAATCCTAACCTGATCATGCCGACGGTACTAACCGAAGCCGCTAAGTTATACGTGAACCTGGGCTACCAGGATATTGCCGGAGTAGTACAGCACACCCAGAAAGACGCGTGGTCGGGTGGCCACAACGACTACGACTGGAACAACCAAAGCTGGGGAGGCTACTACGACATTCTGCGAAACAACGCCTTGCTCTACGACCGGGCCGTGGCTCTTAATTTTGAGTACCATCAGGGTGTAGCCTTAGTAATGCGTGCTTTCATGTTTGGGCTAATCACTGATCTATGGGGAGACGCCCCCTATACCAACGCTCTCAAAGGTGAACTGGGAGGTACCGAAAACATTACCCCTGCTTTCGATAGTCAGGAAGTAATTTACGCCGGAATTTTGGCCGATCTGGAAAAAGCCAATACGCTACTTTCGAAACCCAAAGGAGAGTATTCCGGAATCGTCGACAATGTGGATGTATACTACTCTGGTAATCCGGACGCTTGGCAAAAATTCGCCAATTCTTTGGCTCTCCGGTATTTCATGCGTATCTCGGCTAAGAAAGCCGATGTAGCCAAGGCTGGTATTGAGAAGATTATTTCTAACCCTGCCCAATACCCTATCATTACCAAGAATACCGAAGACGCTACGATGAGCTTTCCGGGGAATAGTGATGGTACCGCCTGGCCCGCCAATACCGTATTTGATGCCAGTGGTAGCAACTTCCGCCGGATTAAAATGGCTAGTACTTTGGTAGAATCACTGCAAGCCCTGAATGACCCCCGATTAGGTATCTGGGCAAATAAGGTGGAAGTACCTTTGGTTGTGGATGCTACCCTACCCGCTGGTACGGATAAGATTGTCAATGGTAAGCGTATGCTTTCGCCCGACAAGGTAGGTACCACCGTAGTAGATACTGACCCTGAATACGTGGGCTTGCCAACCAGCTTCTCGGCCCTGCCTTCGGCATATAACCTCAACCCTACGCCGGGTCAGACCTCCTTCAATCCGCACGTTTCATTTTTAAATAATATCTACAAGCAAGCTACCGGACCTCTACTAAAAGCCCGGCTGATTTCGGCGGCCGAAGTACATTTTATTCTGGCCGAAGCTAGTCTAAAAGGTTGGGCAGCCGGTGGTGCCAAAAGCCACTACGAAGCCGGGGTACAAAATTCTTTTAATACCTGGGGAGTAGCCAGTCAGTACAACGCTTACTTAGCAGGTGCGGGAGTTGACTATGCCGGTACGATCAAGCAGATTATAGAGCAAAAATGGATAGCCAGCTGGACAGTGGCCACGGAATCATGGTTTGATTTCCGCCGGACTGGTTTCCCCACGCTCAAAGCTGGACCAGCCGCCAAGCGTTCGGTGCTACCCGTACGCTTTTACTACATGCAAGATGAACTAAATATCAATAGTGCAAATGCTAATACCGCTTTGGAAAAACTGGAAATCACCAGCTACTCACAAGCAGACAATAAAAACAGTGCCTGGTCGAAATCCTGGTTGCTTCAAGGCACTGGCAAACCCTGGTAATTTGATTTGGTTAATTCTTAAAATGGGTGGAAATTACTTCCACCCATTTTTTTCATTTCATTTACATCTTAACACCCAATGATTATTCGATTACTCCTATTTCTCTGCTTTGCAAGCCTTTTGGCAATACAATCTCCCGCTCAAACACTACGAGCCGGTGCCGCAAAACGGATCATAACTCCCCAACCTCTACTTCCGGTTTCGGGTGGTGTTGGTACGCCAAAACCCTCCACTGATCAGAAGGGTGATCTGTTTATCCGGGCAATGGTGGTCGAAAAAGGAGATGTCCGGATCGCGATAGTCAGCATCGATAATCTGGGCTGGCCTGCGGTACTGGGCGACAAGTCGCGCGCGCTCATTAAGGGAGTAAAGCCGGAGCATGTTTTGATCGGGGCTACCCATACCCACAGTGCACCAGATGCCTACGGTTTCCCCAACGAACAAGGGGAGTCTTTTGCCGATATGGCCTACCTCGACCGCTGCGTGAAACTCATGGCCGATGCCGTGAATGAAGCTGTTAGTAACCTGCAACCCGCTAATCTGAAAATAGCGTTGGGAGAAGCTAAAGGAAAAATAGCTTACAACTACTACGCACCTGATCTTTATGACCCTCGCTGCGGGGTCATTCAAGCGATTGCAAATTCGGGCCCGAATCAGGGCAAAGTCATCGCGACGCTGGTTAACTACGCCGTTCATCCGGAAGTACTTGGGTCAGAACGAGGAATTCTGAGTCCGGATCTCTGCGGCCCTCTGTATGATCGCATTGAAGAAAAGGCCGGGGGGATTGCTGTATTTATGAACGGTGCCCAAGGTGGTATGGTGACCGCTGACGTGCGGCTACCCAACGGAAAAGAAGCGAACACCTGGGAAGAATGCCAACGGATCGGTCAGCTATTAGCCGATGAAGCTCTACGGATCATCGCTCCGGCACCTCTACTGACCAACCCTCCGCTATTCGTCACTTCCCGTAGAATCGAGTTTCCGATTGATTCAGACATCATGAAGTACATCATTTCTAAATCGCCCATGGGTTATAAATTGCCTAAACCTAATATTGTTGATACACAACTTAACCTCATCAACATTGGTCCGGCGCAGATTTTGACGATTCCCGGAGAAGCATTACCCAATATTGGGTATTACCTTAAACGCAACATGCCTACCCGCTATCCATTTTTATTTGGGCTAACCAACGACGCCTTTGGTTATATGTTGACCAAAGTAGACTTTACTAGCTTTAAACGATATGATTACGTTAGCCGGACCAGCCTAGGTGAAATGACCGGAGAAATTTACATCGAAAAAGCTCTGCAACTCGTAAAAGAAAGCCCCAAACCGGAGAATTAAATACTTTAAATGACATTTGATCACTTTATTTAATCAAAGCCCCAAAAGCCGTTTAAGCAAAAATTACAGCCAAAAAACTATCTACCTAGCATGAAATCATTAACCCAATTACTTCTTCTCCTTGCACTTTTCATTGTCCGTACTGGTAGTGCACAAGAAACTATTACCCCATCCACCGCTTTGCAGGCCTACCTCAACAACGGAGATACTAACTACCAATGGTCGGTCCGGGATTCTTTTCAACTGAAAAACGTAACGGGCTACAATCTGATCCTCACTTCGCAGAAGTGGCAGAAATACATGTGGCGGCACCAGGTAACGATACTAGTACCTAGTGAAAACCAGCACGATGGCGCTTTGCTATTTATTACCGGAGGCTCCAACAAGGACGAACAACCCAACTTGAAACAAAACGACGATGAACTGCTTTCCAGTCTGGCTCAGATGGCTAGTACCAATAAAGCCATAACGGCCGTGATCCGGCAAACCCCCAACCAGCCTTTGTACGGCGACCTTACCGAAGATGAATTGATTTCGTACACCCTCCACAACTTCAAAATGGACGGTGATTATAACTGGCCCCTACTCTTCCCAATGGTAAAAAGTGCGGTAAAGGGTATGGATGCCATTCAGGAATTTTCTAAGAAAAATCTGAACCACGAGATAAAGCGATTTGTGGTATCGGGCGCCTCCAAACGAGGCTGGACTACCTGGCTTACCGGTGCCCAGGATAAAAGAGTAGTAGCCATCGGCCCGATGGTAATTGATGTACTTAATATGCCCGTAAGCCTTAACTACCAGCTCGAAGTATGGAAGGATTACAGCGTTCAAATTCAGGATTACGTCGACTTGGGTATCCCGCAAAGTGCCGAAACCGAAGGTGGTAGAGCCCTGAACACCATGATTGACCCTTATTCCTACCGTAAAACCCTCACGATGCCCAAAATGATTTTCATTGGCACCAACGATGAGTACTGGCCGGTTGATGCTATTAAGAACTATTACGATAGTATCCCCGGTAAGAACCTGATTCACTATGTACCCAATGCGGGACACGATTTGGGCGGCGGTAAGCAAGCCCTAACCGGATTGAGTGCGTTTTTTGGTACTACCTTATTGAACAAACAGTATCCCGAGTGTAAATGGACATGCACAAAAAAAGGCACCAACATCCAATTGAGCGTCGCATCAACTAGTGACCTCCTACTTGATGCTGTGGTGTGGTCGGCGGTTTCGGAAGATCGTGATTTCCGGAATGAGACATTTTCAAAAAGGAGCCTCGGGAAAAAGAATGAAAGTAAAATCAATACCGATGAAGCTTTACCATCAACAGGTTTTAAGGCTTTTTATCTCGATTTGAAATACCAAGCCCCCAGCGGCGAACCCTACACGGTAAGTACCCGCATGTTCGTAGCTGATGCCAGCGGAATCCTTTAATCAGCTTTATCCCAAATCTTTTCAAAAAATATGCGATACATGTCATTGCTCAATCGCGGTAGTTACTTGGTCCTTTTTCTGTTTTCTACACTTTGCACCACTATTTCAAAAAGTCAGACACTTTCGCCCAGGGCAGCAGCTCTGGCCGAAAGGCTGGCAATCGATAAGAAAGTAGACCAACGCATACTATTCCCAACGGCGGTTCCGGACCGGGTTATTTTGAATCTAACCCCTGACCCCCAAGCTTCCGTAGCCGTTAACTGGCGAACCGATACCTCACAGCCTAAAGGCGAAGTACAGTGGGCAGTCTCTACCGCCGGACCTCAATTTAGAAAGGCAACGCATACAGTAGCAGCATCAACCGAATTTCTGAGTGTTACGAATGATCCCATTACCATTGAAGCTAACTACCACTCGGCGATCATTGATTCCCTGCAACCGGATCACACTTACGTGTACCGGGTTGGGGCCGGCGACCATTGGAGTGAGTGGTTTCAGTTCAAAACACCGGCTCCTGAGCGCTCCCTGTCGTTCCTATATTTTGGCGACGCCCAGAACGAAGTAAAATCCATGTGGTCACGAGTGGTGAGGGAAGCGTACAAAAAAATGCCGCAGGTAGATTTCATGCTGCACGCCGGCGATCTGATCAACCGGTCGAGCGAGGATATTGAATGGGGAGAGTGGTTTCTGGCCGGGTCGTTTATTCACGCCACGGTACCCACCATCATGACCCCCGGAAACCACGAATACGCCAAAGGGGTAATCCTGTCGCCCCAATGGAAAAAACAATTTAACCTGCCAACCAATGGCCCAAAAGGGCTGGAAGAAACCTGCTACCAGATCAACTACCCCAACCTTAAAGTCATATCGCTCGACGCTGAGCAGATAGATGAATCGAAATACTTTGCCGATAAGCAAGCCCAGTGGCTCGACTCGCTTTTAACCAACGATCCGCGTCCCTGGACGGTTGTAACGCTGCACTATCCTTTCTTCTCTACTAATCCAAAACGGGACAATGATCGGCTTCGCGAGCAGTTTAAACCCATCATCGACAAACATCGGGTTGATCTGGTTTTGCAGGGCCACGATCACGCCTACGGTCGTGGTAGTGTATCCAACGCTCCCGTCACTACCAATACCCGCAAAAAGTCATCCCAAACTGTGTATGTAGTATCCGTCTCCGGCCCTAAAATGTACGATGTATCCGATGACCCATGGATGGATCGCCGGGCCCAGAACACTCAGTTGTTTCAACTAATCACCCTCGAAGGAAACCAACTCACCTACAAAGCCTTTGATGCCACGGGTGAGTTGTATGATGCTTTTGATTTGAAAAAGGATTGGCAAGGGTTGAATGCCCTTACCAATAGAATTCCGGCTGTACCCGAAAAGATAGAATAGTGAACCGTAACTATTAAGGGCCGGTGGGCTACTTTATCGTCTCGGTTAGTTACTAGCATTTATCTATCTACTACAATGAAAAAAGACAACCGAAGAAGTTTTTTCAAAGAGGCCGGTCTGGGACTCGTCACATTTTCGGTGGTGCAATCCCCGGTTTCCAACTTTTGGTCGAGCGTCAAACCAGCCCCGGCGCTGTTTTTTACGAATGGTTTTAAAATAGCAGAAGTAAGTAGCACAGGTGCCATTATCTGGACCCGGCTCTGCGCCCAGGAAAAACCAAACCCAGTACGGCACCAAAGAATAGAGAAGGTATTCCGGCATCCCATCGACTTTGACGAAAACATGCCGATAGATCAGATGGATGGAACCGTAAGAGCTACCGGGGGGCTCGTCAGGGCTACGCTGAAAAGTGGCAAAAAGACTTTTAAATCGGCTTGGGTTTCGGCAGTGGAAGAAAACGATTATACCGTTAAGATACCTTTTGATAAGCTGAGCCCAGCTACCAGCTACCAACTCACCCTGGAAGCAAAAGCTTCGGAAAAAGGAGATGTTGTGACAACGACAGGCACTTTCAGCACAGCACCAGAACAAAACAAACAGGAGACAATTCATTTGACCACCTCCACCTGCCAATACTTTTGGAGCTTCGATGATCAGGAGCGCGGTTTCAAAACCTACGATAGCATGAGGCGAATGAATCCGGACTTTTTTATTCATACCGGCGACTACGTCTATTACGATAAACCGGGACCGTTCGCTAAAAATATTGAAAAGGCTCGCCATAAATGGCACGCGATGGACGGTTGGCCTGCCCTGGTCAATTTTTTCCAGAATACCCCCATCTACATGCTTAAAGATGACCATGATCTTTTGTCGGATGATGTAAATCCCAACACTCCCAGCTATGGGCAGCTTACCTACCTGGATGGCCTTAACCTGTCGCATCAGAACGTACCACTACGCGACAAACCCTACCGAACCATCCGTTGGGGTAAGGATATTCAGATCTGGATGGTGGAGGGAAGAGAGTACCGTTCACCAAACGATATCCCGGATAGTAAGGACAAGACCATCTGGGGTAATACCCAAAAGCAGTGGTTTCAGGAAACGGTTGCCGCCTCGGATGCTACCTTCAAAATCTTGTTTTCTCCCACTCCGGTGGTGGGTCCTGATCGCGAAAAAAAGATTGATAACCATGCGAACGAAGCGTTCGAAACCGAAGGAAGATGGCTTCGGAACTATCTGTCAAAGCAAAAAAATATGTACGTGGTCAACGGTGACCGCCATTGGCAATATGTATCGGTTGATGCCGAAACGGGAGTAACCGAGTTTGGATCGGGTCCGGTCAGTGATTACCACGCTCAGGGATGGTCCCCCGATGAAGTTCGACCCGAACATAAATTCCTGCGGGTAAAAGGAGGTTTTCTTGGCATTAAGGTGGAGCGAGTAGGCGGTAATCCGGGTATCACCTTTACCCATTACGATGTCGATGGGAAGCCCGTTCATGAAGAAAAAAGAAACGCCTAACACCTACACAGTATGCAATCGAACGTATTGACCGAAGTATTCCTGCCGTTAGCTCTGGCCATCATCATGCTGGGCATGGGGTTATCACTAACTCTCACTGATTTTAAACGTATACTCCTTTACCCCAAAGCCATTGCGGTAGGTATCATTAATCAGATTATCATGCTACCTCTTTTAGCGTTCGCAATTATCGCCTTATTGGGGCTGGAAACTGAGCTGGCCGTTGGATTGGTTATTTTAGCAGCTTGCCCAGGCGGACCGACATCTAATCTCATTTCCCACCTATCGCGGGGGGATGTGGCCTTATCCATTTCACTCACCGTTGTTTCGAGCCTCATTACGGTTGTTTCTATCCCTTTTCTGGTAAACTTTGCCATCCTGAAATTCATTCCAGACGGTCAGCAGCAAGCACTTCCGATTTTTAATACCATTTTGTCGGTACTGGTTATTACCCTAATACCCGTAGCTATTGGTATGGCTATCAACAAAGCAAAACCCGCCCTTGCCAGTCGGCTTGATCGCCCGGTCAAATTACTGTCGGCGATATTCCTCTTCCTGATCATTGCGGGGGCGCTTGCCAAAGAGAAAGAAAACCTGGTAAGTTTCTTTATTCTGGTGGGCCCCGCTACTTTACTATTAAACCTACTCAGCATGGGAATAGGCTACGGTACATCACGGATAACAAATCATTCAACGAAGCAATCAATCACCATCGCTATTGAGTCCGGGATACAGAATGGCACCCTTGGTATTGCCATTGCGGCAAGCTTGCTCCAAAACGCAGCCATGTCCATACCTTCGGCCATTTACGGACTGCTCATGTTCATTACATCGGCCGGCGTCATCATGTGGGGGAATCGGGTGATACCGCTAAATGAAGAACTAGCGGAATGATTTAGAGATGGGGTTACCCTACCCTATTTTTCATTCAAAAATAGGCTTACTTCTTCTAGTACGGCAAGGTCCTGGGGCATATTCAAGGTATGTTCAAACCTAACTTTAGCCAAATGCGCATGTTTAAAAGCTGCTTCCTTCAAAATTGGGTGGGGTGAGGTAGTAAAAGAAGCAAATGCTTTTTGCAGCCGCACTCCTACCTCAATGATACCCGCACCATCGCGGGCAATGGGTGTAAAGGCATCTTCAAACATATCCCAGATCGAAAGCTCGGGTACTTCAATCCGGTTAAACTTTATTTCCTCCATTTCTTCTTCTTTCAAAGGTTTTGTCCATAAAGTAAAAAGGCGAATAAATGCTCCGATAATAGCAATAGCGGTACCCGGATCGTTAATACCCGGAGAGAGCGCACGGCTGGCAATTTCTGAGAGGGCAATCAATCCGAAACGAGGGTCTTCGTCAAAAACCCGATTTCTACCGATGATAAAGTTTTCTGTTATCGAGGTTATTTCTTTCTCCAAGAGTTCTCCTTCTGGTCGATAGATATGGGCAATGGGTCTACCAGGAGCAGTAAAGGCACCCGTTAGAGCGGCCACGACTACTTTCATATCCTTCTCTTCGGCGTAAGCTTGTAAGTCAGAGACATGAATATGCTGCACGTACCCTATCTCGTCGCTGTAAATGGGTTGTTCTTTTTCGTTTCGAACTTCCACCGGGCACCCATGCAATCGCGGAGACTTTCGCCTGCGCTCCATGGCCGAAGTAGTTGCCCATTCAATTTTATCAATGGTAGGGCCGAGCCGGCCCAAACGAGCAATCTGTTCCACCCAACGAATAAACGTAAGGATGACCAATGCAAAAACCAAAATGGTAAGTACAAATAAAGCAAAGTAACCTGCTTTCCCGAAGTAGTCGTTTTCCATCGTAATGATGGCCACAATACTATATATAAAAGCCCCGATGAAAGCAGAAAGCGCGTTCTGTGAAACGTCATCCGAAAGTACCAAGGCGAAAGAACGCGGCGTGGCGGTACTACTAGCCGCCGAATAGGCCGAGATCATGGACCCAACGGCAAAGGTTGAGATCACCAACATACTGGAAGCAATCACTTCAAGTAGCTTCTCAATGGAGTCAGGGTTTATCTCGGGCACTACCTCTCCGAGGCCGATAGCGTCAGCAATTTTAGCGAGGAAAGCCCCGGCCACTGACAATAGGCAAAAAAACAAGGGACGTACCCATAATTTTTCACGCAGGCGATTTACAAAAAAAGTAATCTTACCAGTGATCATAATGGTAGGGAGGGTGTATTTCAGTTTTGCAAAATAGGGAAAAAAAGTTGAGTTTTGAACTCACCCAAAACCTGCCCCCCCCCATGACAGAATCAGAATTCGTGGCCCTGGCCCTCAGCAAGTACGAGCAAATCAAGTCGCTGGAAAACTCGGCTGACTTTTACCAGCACGAGAAGGACTTCGACCAAGTGTGGACCGAGCT
>Ga0209491_10000536_pt1 | contig 76481 bp, 78 predicted proteins | sample BON02_FD_187213 | JGI IMG/M metagenome (GOLD analysis project Ga0209491, IMG submission 187213) | Freshwater microbial communities from Lake Bonney liftoff mats and glacier meltwater in Antarctica - BON-02 (SPAdes) (version 2) | ecosystem: Environmental > Aquatic > Freshwater > Ice > Glacier...
CATCCCCGACAAGTATGCTCGATTAACCACCCTGAACACGGCATCGCAGCAGGATGTGGATTGGTCAACCGGAATCAAAAGAATCACGCCACTGCTATGCCCGCAGAAGAAGGTAAAGTTTTTCGATCCGACTCAATCGGTAGCGGGTATGTAGGACCGACTTGCCGCCATCGGAAATCTTTCGCAGGAGGCGGGCATAGATGTTTTTCATTAAATCGGATGGCCGGAGTGCTTGGGGCCACGGGGTGGGGCGGATTTTTTCGGCTGCAATATAATATCCTTGGGCCCGGTCGATCTGGAATTCGATCAGATCCCGGAATGCGGACGAATCCCGGCGGGTGAGTATGTCCTCTCGTGAAACTCCGAAGCGCGCAAGGTCTTCCAGCGGTAAATAAATCCGGCTGTTTTCCGAATCTTCTCCGACGTCCCGGATGATATTCGTGAGCTGCAGCGCAATCCCGAGATGCTCCGCATACTCCACACCCGCCGGTGCAGGAATCCCAAAGATGCGGATGCTCACCAGGCCCACGGCGGATGCCACCCGCCAGCAGTATCCGCGCAGATCAGCGAACGTCTGAAAATCCCGCGGCTCCAAATCCTGAAGAACCCCATCCACGATCGCTACAAGGTGATCGCGGTCCACGCCGTGATTCGTGATCACTGCGTCCAGTATGGGAGGCAGCTTCGCGGCATTGGGTTCCTCACAGATTGTGGATCGCCAGCCTTGGAGTGCATTGAGGCGCTCGCACAAGGGGATGCCGGGCACATCTGCGATGTCATCCACGAGCCGACAGAAGTCATAAAATACCAGCGCATCACGGCGACGATCGGGAGGGAGCGTGCGCAGAGCGAATGCCAGATTGGAATCCCGACGTCCGGAGCTTGAAGGAGAGCGAAGCGCGTTGGGAACCAACGCGTCCGGAGCATTTAGCGGAACAGACGAATTTCTCATGTGACTGAAAAAACCGGGGGCCTCCTGTCGGACGAAAGGCGTCTGTAGAGGCACACCCAGGCGGCCAGGAGCCATCCCGAAAGAATCGCGCTTGCAGCACCTGCAACCATGTTCACACCCAGGATGAGTGAGTCGCCTTGTATCCTCATCAGCATCTCATCGGTCAGAAGCCCCAGGATGAAAAAACAAACCCACGCGCCCCCGAGAAAAAACGCGGAAGCGCCCGATTTTTCCCGTAGCACGCGTGCGCTAGCGGCGATTGCCCCCCGAAGCGAATCGTTATGAAAAACCAACACCGCCTGCACCGGAAATAACGCCAGCAAAATCCCGAGATACATGAAGCTTCCTACGGATGGGAGCTCCAGTAAAGCCGGCGCGACTACCAGCGTCAGCGCCAGCGCCGTCGTCACGAGAGTCCATTTTAACACGTAGCGCATCCGCCTCGCAGCAAGAATATGCATCCGCATCCGGTCGGCATTGATTCCCCGGATCCACGCAAATGCCGTGAGCATCAAATACACCGTCAAATACGAGCCGACAAATATTTCGAAGATCACCGCAAGCACATTGATGGCAGTGGCACCAGCCACGACTGCCTCACCCTCCATGGGCAGCCAGCCAATGCACTCCGGTAGAAAAAGATAAACGAAGGGTTTTAATACGCCTGCAAGTGCGGAAAATGAAAGGATCGCTATCACCAGCACTCCGGTCCTCGGGAATCCGCGTTTGGCCGTTCGGACCAACTGCGACACGACGTTACGATGAAATAGAAGCGCCCAAACCACAAGCACGGCAGAGAGAGGGAAGGGGATGATTAAGTCGTTCCCCAGTGCCGCAGTGCGCTCCAATGCTCCCGCGGCTGCCGGTATCCAGTCATCACTCACCGCTGCGGATGAAATCCAATTTCCCTCGAGGATCCATTTGCCTGACCACTCCCCGATCCGCCAGACGATCATCGCCTCCGCGATCCACTGGAAAATCCCATAGGCCAGAGCGAATTGAACTGGGATCTTCCAGAGCGCGGGAAACCGGGAAGTGCAGCGCAGACCATCGATGAGCGCCTGTCGGACGATTGGATGGAGCACCCAAAGGCAAATTCCGAGACCGCCGATGGCTGCAAATACAATGACATGCTGTCCGAGTTCCACGTGCGCGTTGTCTCACAGACTGCGAAAAATTGCACGCATTGTGAAAATGCACCGCACGCGCCCCATGCCGCCGCCCGAGCGAGCTATCCCTCGGTTTCGTTGATGGCTGTCACGGTGCCATCGGAAAACGTGATCGTCAGGCTGCCCACCGGCGTTTTAACCCAGGTGGTAGCAATGGCAGGGAATCCGTCCCGGCCGATGTATGTGGTTTGGTGAGGAACACTTTGGTAGCGGATGTATTCCCAGACTTGCTCGGTCTTTTCGGCATTCGTCTTTTTTGATCGTTTATTTGGTCTGCCGATGGCCCGCTCCACCTCTTCGGGAACCATTCCGAGTGCCACCTCGTTGCGGGCGATCAGGCCTTCGACGTCCCGCCGACGTTCATCGCTATTACGAAGCGATTCGAGGAAATCCTCAGGCAACGGCGCGAGGTATTCGGGAGAGACCCAGGCGAGGATCTGGCCCTGCTGCGCCCGGCCACGCACGCGGAATAGCGAATCGCCGACAGCCTGAAGTTCGACCTCCTGACCCTCCCGCAGCGTACCTGCATAGCGTGCGCCGGTTGATTCAAACGACGTCGGTGCGGGAGCCAATACCCTTAACCGAATCGGCTTGAGGTCAAAGTCAGCCAGATAAATGACGCCCGGATCCCTAACTACGGGAGCCTGAGCGCCCGCAGCCGGAGCCGTGAGGCTGATTCCAAGCGCGATGAGAATCAGGAATTTCATGCAAGCAATATGACAGAGATTTAGCTAAGATGCCATTGCGATGCGGTAATAATGCCGATCAAAACATCTTAAAACCATGAATGATTTTCAGGAATTCGTAACCTCCGGGTCACAAAAGATTACGCCGGGCCAGATTGCCAGATTCGAGAACGAACTCCCGCTGGTATTGGCAAAACTCAACGAGGTCGATCCGCCGGCCCAGCCACACATCCGGAGTCACGCGCAATTTCTTGTCCAGTTTGTGGAAGATTGTCTGGACGCAAAATACCAACCCGACGATGTCGGAGCTTTAGCCGAGGCTATTTTTGGGCTGATGTATTTGCACAAGGGCGTCGATATCATCCCGGATATAATCCCGGATATCGGGTATTCCGATGATTCAGCAGTGCTCCGTACCGTGCTAGCCGGGCATGTCGAAGAATTCACGCGATTTGGCGAGACGACAGGGATTCCCTTCTCGTCGCTCTCGATCAAAGCATAACCCCGAACATCCCAAAGGTATGAAAGGTTCACGCATTTTTCTTGTCGTCTTTACGTTTGCGTTGGCAGCCTGCGAACCACCCAAGCCGGTCGTCGTGACCGCTACTCCTGCGTCGACCCCCGAAGCCCCAAAGTTGGAGGCGGCTCCGGAAGAGGAATCGATCGCGGTGGATGAAGTGGTCGGCTCCGTGGAAGCACAGGAGGAAGTAAACATGGACTCTGCAAATCTCGAAAACCAACGCGTGAAAGAGGAAGTGCTGAAACGGATTGATGTGATGCCGTCGCTGTCGTCAGCGGATAAGGACCGATTGTATGTGCTGGTGGAACGCGCGCGATCGATGGGAAAGGTGATCACGATTCCATTCTCCACCGGAGCATCCCGGATACCTGTCACCGCAATGTCCGAACTCGGGAAAAGCCTTGAGCAACCTCAGGTGCGCACGCTCACCGATGATCCAACAGTTGTTTTTGTGGTGCTCGGCTATGCCGATAAGCAGGGGAATCCGGACAAAAATATCGAGATTTCCACCCGGAGGGCAGACAGCGTGCTCGGCGCAATCCGTGATCAATTCAAGGTCCTCAACGTGATGCACGCCGTCGGGATGGGAAGCTCCGAAATGTTTGATACGGAAAACATGGATAAAAACCGGGGCGTCGAGGTCTGGGCCGTGTTGCCCTAATGAATCAGGATCCGACCAGGTCTGAATCTGCGTCGGATGGTCTGGCGCTCGCGCACGGCTTGGTCATCGGACGATCTGCAGAAGCAGATTATACGCTCTCGGATCCAGCGGTTTCCCGCAGGCATCTGCAAAGTCGGCCGGGTCGACGGGGGATGGCACAGCACCGTTCTTGGTAGCCGCAGTGGCACATACCTGAACGGGATCTCATTGGAGATCCGACCGGGGGAATTAGTCGGCGTCATCGGACCTAGCGGTGCTGGAAAATCCAGCCTGCTTGATGCTCTTTGTGGTTTGCGGCCAGCGGACTCCGGATCCGTTCTCGTCGATGGGCGCAACCTCTACGATCATCCCGGAATTTTATGCGACGAGTTCGGGTATGTGCCGCAAGACGATATTGTGCCTCTCGACCTGAAGGTCCGGACCGCCTTGGATTTTGCTGCACGGCTACGGTTGCCAACGGGAGTTCCCCAATCCGAACGATTGCATCTCGTGGATGTGACGCTGGCCCGCGTGGGCCTCGCTGAGCGCGCCACCACGCGGGTCGGAAGGCTTTCCGGTGGACAGCGTAAACGGGTAAGTGTGGCAGCCGAGTTATTAGCACGACCTAGTCTGCTTTTTTTGGATGAACCGACATCAGGGTTGGATCCCACATCGGAGTTTTCGCTCATGGAGCAATTGCGACGATTCGCGGCAAATGGCTGCACGGTGGTTTGCACGACCCATGTAATCGAAAATGCACACCTCATGGATCGGCTTTTAATCTTGGCTGCAGGGGAAGTGGTTTACGACGGCCCCCCATCCGAGGCGTGCCCGCACTTTGGAGTGCCGCGGTTGACCGACGTATATCTGCAACTGGGGTCGGCGCCACCTGCGCCTAAGACGAGTCCGTCTCTTGAAGTGGATGACACCCGCGGCTACTCGGACGATAAAGCCATTCGGGCGAAAGCTCCCGTGCATCGTGCGGCGACTTTTCCGATTCTCATGCTTCGCGAGTGGGCCATCCTTTGCGCCGACTGGAAAAACCTTGCCCTCCTCGCTGGACAGCCCGTGCTCATTGCGTTCCTGGTCACCTGGGTTTCAGCCGATCCCTAGTTGATCTTATTTTTTGCTGTCATTGCAACGCTCTGGTTCGGCTGTGGAAACGCGGCTCAGGAAATTGTGCGTGAACTCCCGGTGTATCGTCGCGAACGTCTGGTCGGGCTCGGGCGTGCATCATATCTCGAAGCTAAGTTTGTCTCGCTGGCACGTCTGACGATTGTGCAGAGCCTCCTGCTGTTCGGATGTATGCAACTCGGGGCAGGAGGACTCCCCGGTGGGTTGGGATGGCAGGTCATGGCAATGATTGGAACTTCGCTCGCGTCGGTCGCTATTGGATTGGCGATATCAAGCTGGGCGCGGTCTGTTTTACAAGCCGTGATGCTCGTTCCGCTGATTTTTATTCTGCAAATCCTCTTCTCCGGGTTCACGCCACCCTCCGGTGACATGACCGCTGGGCCCTATTTTGTCTCTCGCGCCATGCCAAGCGCTGCCGCGCGTCAAGTGATGGATGTGAGCCTGATGTGGAAGCAGACGGTATCCGGTCGGCTAAGGGGAGATTTTCCATCGGTATTTTCCAACCTCAATCGGGATCGTTCGATGAAAAACGGAGAGGTATTTGAGGACAGTGGACCTGGATGGTTCGGCTTGGCCGCGCGTCGACGGCTTCCAGCTTGGCGCCATCGACACCCTTCACCATTGTTGTGAAGCGGTTGTTAGTTCACCGCGGGGCACTCACGGTGTGGCATCAGATCGGGAATAATGGTGTTGAAAACTTTTGATGTCATCCACATCTTGGAATGTTTCCGTAATTGATACGGACAATCCACGTGTGTGCGCTGAAGCCAGTGTTTGCGTCAGCACTTCCGCCGTGCTCCATGCGATGTCTTCAAAGAGCTCCGGATAGTCGGATTTCAACGCCAAGAGGACATATCCTCCGTCGGACGCCGGTGCTATGACTGCGTCGGCCTTGGATAAACGAGCCTCCACATCACGCAGCACGGCGGTGTTAATATCGGGGCAGTCGCCGCCGAGGAGCACGACGGCTTCGGCAGACGTCGCAAGTTCTGTCTGAACCGCATGGCGCATGCGAGCACCGAGGTCGCCCTCGGGTTGTGGACGGTAAATGGTTTGCGCCGGGGCTATCGGCCCCAACCAGGCACGCATTTCGTCCTCTGCCTCCTGCGGCGCGAAATGGATCGCGCACCGCCAGTCCGCAGGAATCTGCCGGATTTGGTTTTCCGCAAGAGATCGATAAATCGCAGCGGCCTGTTCGGCCCCGACATCGAGGGCGAGGCGGGTCTTAACCATGCCGGGACGGGGTGCCTTGAGCATCAGGGCAGCAGTAACATTCATGGGCTAATTTTCCGTCTGGATAGCAGGACCGACCAGAAAAATCCAAAACTGTAAGGCAACCATAGCAGCGCTGTTTCCCACGCCTGCAATTGCCAGACGCCGTTAGGCCCTTCCACACGGTGGTACAACAGAAAATAAACAAACGCAGAGGCGGTAACGAAGATGGCGCCTCGGTTGCGTGTGTGCACAGCAAATGGAATGATCCACGTGAGATACCACGCGTGCATCATGGGTGTGAGCACCAATGCGAAGAAAAACAACCACTCTGCCGAGCGCTCAAAGTTGCGCCAGCGGAAGATGATCCAAATCCATGCCGCAGCCAGAGGCAACAAAAACCACTGGTTCTGGGATTTACTTTGCTCCCAGAACCATCCAACCCTGCCAGGAAGGAATTCCGCGCTGCGCGCATATTTGGAAAACTTTGATAGTCGCAGCTGCAATGTCCACCCCCTGGTCCACAGCCTGAGAGCCGCATAGGACACGGCCAGCGGAAGTGCCCCTGCGAGCGCCCCCGCGATCACAGGTCTCCAGTGGCCCGTTTTCCATGCCTTCAGAAAAATGTGCCATCCCACTCAGGCCCGCATTGGCAGAGCCATCCACTTGATCGCCACCGCAACGCCCATCCAAGCAGCAGCGCGCGTAGACGCGATGGACCAGCAGTGCTATCACCGCGATGTCAGCCAGTGCGAACAATGCCTCAAAATCAATTGGTGTCGCCCAGACTGCCGCCAATGCCGCCATCATCCATTAGGCCAGCGCAGGATAAATCGCGGTGAAGGTCTTGTGCTGAACCGAAGCCCACAACCCGTCCCTCAGCGGTTCGAGGACCACGGCGTCAGGCGCATGGAGATACGGGTTCCATCCCGCCAGCAAAATCCGCCCCTCCCATGCGTAGCGGAAAATATCATCACCCGGTGCATGGAAGAGTAGCATCAGGCGTGCGCCAACCGCCACGGAGCAAAAAACCCACCCCGCCCGCGGCGGAAAACGCAAGGCCATGAAAAAGCCGGACAGCATCACCGCCGCCCCGGCTAGAAACCACGGCGTCGTGCCGAAATTATGCAGGTGTCCGTGAGGTAGCATGACCACCGAACCTTTGAGTAACAGCGCGGCCGCACCCCACTGGAGGAAATCGGACCTGCAACCAGCGGGATCGTTTGTATCACGGAAAGTCATGATTCAGAGAGCTACCATGCGCGCCATTTATTCCTCCGGAAAGAAGAGATGCGGGAATAATATGCTGCCTCACTGCCTACGAGAACGGGCGACGTCGAGGGCGACTTGTTATTACTCAATGTTCGCCTCAAGTTGGGGGCGTGAAAGCGAGCCTTTGCAAAAATACGACTCCTGTTGTGAGCATCATTGTCCCGGTGTGGAACGATGATGCGTTGCTCGGTTCCATGTTGGCGGGAACGGGAGCCGCCGATCCTGTTGTGGAATGGATCATTGCCGCCGTGAATCCCGGCCCGATTTTGGAGCAACTTGCGGATGATAAGCACATCCTTCTGGTGTGCTGCCCCGCTCCATCGCGTGGTGCTCAGATGAACCTGGGAGCCGCCCGTGCTCGCGGCCGTCTGCTCTGCTTTCACCATGCAGATACCATCATGACCCCGGACCATCTGCGGTCCCTGTTCAATGTCGCGGACGATCCAGAAATCGTTGGAGGAGCCTTCCATCGGAGGTTCGACAATCGGCACCCATGGATGCTGTGTTGGGAAAATATTGTCCAACGATTCGACCGGGGGCTTGGTCCATTCTTCGGCGACCAATCGCTTTTTATTCGTGCAGAAAAATTTCGCGCGATGGGCGGTTTTGCCGATATTCCATTTATGGAAGACATCGAGTTTTGTCGGCGGCTGAAAAAAGAGGGGCCTGTCACGCTATTGCATCCGCCCATCTGCTCTTCACCGCGACGCTTCCAGCGCTTGGGTAGCTGGCGCACCTCTGCGTTGAATGCCATTTTTATCGCGATGTATTACGCTGGAATTTCGCCTCACCGTCTCCACCGATGGTATTATGGCTACAGGCACCCCCCCGGCGTTGCTACATCTCGTGCGGAATAAATAGCCCCGCCCGTGACTCTGATCAGGATTATGAGCTCAATACACCGATTGCCCCGATTGGGTTTGACTATCTTGCTGGCCGCCTGCACCCACTAAGGTGCCCGTGCCGACCCGCCTACGAGGAACTTCTCGACCGCTAACCCATGCTCGAGGGGTGCGCTACGCCGCTTGGCACGCTAACGCCGAGGACATGGAAAAACTGCGCTCGGTGGTTGATTTTTACTCAAGCACCCTGCCGCCCGCAGACCGTGATGCCTCTTTAGCTGCGCACCTCAATGCTTACAACGCCTGAATCCTTTACAATATTTTGGCGAGATACCCAACCAAAGGGCCGCTCGACGGCGATGCGCTCTTTTTCCATGGAAACCGTATCGTTATTTCCGGACAAAAAACCAGCCTTAACGACCTGAAACAAAAGGTGATTCGCCCCACCTTTCAGGAGCCCCGCACGCACTTCGCCATCAACTGTGCCAGCGAAAGCTGTCCGCCCCCTTCACTGCCGGAAAGCTGGATTCAGACCTCAACAAACTCACGCGCGCATTTATCAATCCGGGTAGCTGATTGACTCAAGTGCCCCCCACATCTTGTGGCTTTGGCACATACAACGATTTCACTTTGGGCGGACGCGTGGTCACGGCCTGCTGCATGAGCCGATGGAAAAGTTTCCCCCGGTGTTGGGATAGCCGACGGGTGTATCGAAAAGAAAATTCGTTGAGGTAGGCTTGGAGGTGCGAAGGAGTGACGCCTCCTTGATGGGTGCCTCCCAGCCAGCGCTTGAGTAGAGAAATGATAAGATGAACATGGTCGAGTTCCTGGAGTGTTTCCTTGCCCCCGGGTGCTGACGACGTGAGGCCGATGCACGATTCCCAATGCTTGGAAATGGTCGTAGACCGACAGCCCGTCGGTTACGACCAGCGCGCCCGGTTCCACATAGTCAACGATAGAAGACTCGGCGCTCTTCCTGTCTATGGACGCCACGCACCGGAAGCGGACCCGCCCGAGCTTCTTCCCGGATTCGCCTTCCACGGCGACAAGAACAGCCGTCTTACCTTCCGCACCGCACACCCGAGAACCTTCCTTCGCTCCTCCAACAAATGCCTCATCGACCTCAACCCGGCCAAGCAAGCGTTCGCGGTCAGTGCGAACCATGACACATCGAAGTTTATGCAGCCAGCCCCACGCTGTCTGGTAGCTGCCAAACCTGTATGTGTTGCATAGGTTCTTGGCACTCATGCCCGTCTTCTGAGCCATCATCACCCACATCACATGGAACCACAGCCGCAACGGCTTACGGCTGTCCTCGAAAACTGTGCCGGCCGTCGGCAAACTCTGCCGCTAGCACTCCCGGCAATGCCACAGACCGCGATCCGTGTGCCACGCATTCATCGCGCCGCATCCGTGGCAGACAAATCCATCGGGCCAGCGAATCCACTCCAGATATTTCTTGCAGTCCTCCTTGGTAGAAAACCATTCGAGAAATTCCTCGAAAATCTTCGGGAACGGGGTTTTTTTCCGTCGCTTTCACGCCCTGCCCACCACCGGCTGTGGGCACTTGAGTCAATCAGCTACCCAGATTTTAAAATGTCATTTTCCACGCTGAGGAAAACGTTTTCACGTCGCAGGGAGCGCAGGTCGTCCGCTGCGGACCGCTCTGCGCTCCCTGCGATTGGAGCTGCCGCTTGTAGAGCAAGTTGCTGCCGATGCAGAGTTCTTCGGCGATTTGAGTAACCGGCCTCCCTGTACAGATAAGTTCGACGGCTTGGGCTTTGAACTCAGGTCTATAACGCTGACGGGTTTTATCATTTATATCGGTTTTTTGTAGAGGCGCCGGTCCAAGAATCCAACTCACCTCAAATGTCCAAGAACGGAAGCTGAAGGCGGGCAACCTGCTACCAATCCGCTGCCAAATTTATGCCATTTTATGGCAGCGAACCGCTAGTTACGGAAACGAATGGTGCCTTGCACGTTGGGGGCGGCATCAGGCCTAAATCCTGTTTTGAAGAGGCTTACAGAGTAAATTGGGGAGTGGGTTGGGAGGGACTCGAACCCTCAACCAATGCCTTAAAAGGGCACTGCTCTACCATTGAGCTACCAACCCGAAACGTGGAAAACGAAAGCGGAGAATGGCCTTAATACCTCATCGTTGCAAGAAATTTTGACGCGAACGGTCGAAATTTGAGATTCCTTTGACTCGGACACACCCACCATCCGCTTTTGCCGCTTGTTGGATAAAAGAACGTGAGAGTCTCGGTGGATGCATGCAAATTGTTTGCCGACGGGATGGGATGAGATAGTATAAACAACTTATGTTTCGAGAGGATGACTTTCAATACGCGATGGAGAACACGCGCGTGGTCCGGCAACCAGTGCAGGCCATACAAACATTCGGGACAACCACGTTCCGGTTTTTGTTGGTTACCGAGTTGATGGATCAAGTGAATCAGGTGCGGGTGCGGGATGGCCGAATTCACGCTGAGCGCCCGTCGATTATGTCGCCTCATCATTTTTCAAAATTGCTGCTGGATGGATTCAGCGAAGATGCGCGGGAGTATGCGGACTGGCTTGAGGAGCACGGCCAAGACATGCGGTTTTTGCGCTATGGATTTCAGTTCAAGAAAACCGATATCAACGAAGAAATTGTTCATGCGCCGATGGTCGATGTCATCGGCCGCTTGGGGGAGCGCATGGATGGCTGGGATGACCCGATGTCGACGTTGATTGAGGGAGTCGATGCGGCATGGGAAGTCTGCCTGTTGAAGTTCAGCGTGGACTTGATCCAGCGTTCGGCAGGAGAAAATCTTGGCGAGTGGAAGCGCCGGGGGTTGCTGTGAGGCCATCGATCCATTTTCGGGCTTTCCTCATGGCTGAGGATTTTGCACGCTTGGTGACATGAAAGTTTTCGCACTCCTTGTGGTCCTGGTGATCGCAGCGGTGGTATTCGGCGCCATTGGGTATTTCAGTTTTAAATTATTGATAGCGCCGGAAAAAGCAGCCCGTGCGGAGCACTCGGCATCGATGGCGTATGCCGCTGCCGTTCCGGAGGCGACGGCTGAGCTCGGGTTGAACGAGTTTGAGTCTGCGATGGCGTTGGTCGATGACCGTTCGCGGACTCCAGAGGCAATCGCTGCGCTGCATGAATTCGCGACGAAGTATCCCAGTGCATCCGTGATCGGGGAGGCGAAAGCCGCGCTGGGAGAACTGAACGCGTCGGTCGTATTTACGACAGTAGATGCTCCCGGCAAAACTGATTATACCGTCGTTAGCGGTGATTCTCTTGTGCGCATCGCTTCGAAGACGAACTCCAGCGCGGAGTTGATTCTGCGATCGAACAACCTTTCCAGTATCGACCTTCAGATTGGCCAGAAGCTCAAGATTCCCCAGATGGATACAGCGATTGTCGTCGACCGGGCGTCGTCCACGCTCACGCTTTTTAACAATAATGTTTTCTTTAAGGAATTTGCATTACTTGCTCCGGTGCCGGGATCGGCGGGTGTTGATACATCGGTGCGGGAAAAAATCGCCACCCGGGACGCGAAGCGTGTCATCTTCGGTGGATCAGATTTTCCCGGCAGCGAACGGTCGATCATTCTGGAGCAAAATGCTCCAGTGATCCGTGGTGGCAGCTCCACTTCTGGATCGGGTATTGTCCTGAGCCAATATGATATTGAGGAACTATTTCCGCTCGTCACCCGTGGAACACGCGTCGTGATCCGCTGACGGAAAGACCCGAAAACATTTTTATATGCGATGAAGATTCAACCATTGGAATTTGAGAAGCCTGTTTTGGAGTTGGAAGCCAAGCTGGAGGACATTCGCAAGCAGCTGCAAGGGCATGATCTGGACCTTGATCCCGAGGTCCAAAGCATTGCGGAGAGCATTCAAGCCACACGGCGAGACATTTACGAAAACCTCACGGCATGGCAACGTGTGCAAATCGCCCGACACATCCAGCGTCCGTTTTTTCTTGATTACGTGCAGCTCGCATTCACGGACTTTGTGGAATTGCATGGAGATCGCTTGTTTGGCGACGATGCGTCAATGCCTGCGGGACTGGCGACGATTGGCGAAACGCGCTGTATCGTGATCGGCCAACAGAAAGGCCGTGACGTCAAAGAAAATTTGCTTCGGAATTTTGGCAGTCCACATCCCGAAGGATACCGCAAGGCACTTCGGCTGATGCGGATGGCTGAAAAATTCCGTCTGCCGGTGGTCACTCTCATTGACACTCCGGGCGCCTATCCTGGCGTGGGTGCCGAGGAGCGGCACATTGCCGAAGCCATCGCGGTGAACCTGAGGGAAATGATGTTGCTTAAGACGCCCATCGTTACCGTGGTCATCGGCGAGGGCGGGTCGGGTGGCGCGCTCGGGATCGGTGTCTCAGATCGCGTGCTCATGATGGAGAACGCATATTATTCGGTGATCAGCCCGGAGGGATGTGCCGCAATCTTATGGAAACACCGGAAGCACGCGCCCGAAGCGGCGGCGGCGTTGAAGATTGATGCCCCCTCGTTGCTGAAACTTGGCCTGATTGACGGTATCGTCCCAGAGCCACTCGGCGGAGCGCACCGGGATTACTCTACTGCAGCAACGTCGCTAAAGACCAGCATTCTGAATGCCCTTGGCGAAGTGTCGAAACTTTCGACCGATAAGATGCTCAATCAAAGGTATGACAAATTCCGCCGGATGGGAGTGATTTCGGAATAAGCGTTTAGAGGGCATTCTCCTTCGCCAACCAATCCACGGCGGCTGTTCCAGCACGAGTACCCGTGGCGAGGCAGCCTTGGATGAGATAACCGCCAGTGGGCGCTTCCCAGTCGATCATTTCCCCCGCAACGAATACGCCCGGAAGGCGGTGCAGCATGAGCGTGGGATCCAATTCGCTCCAGCAGATCCCGCCTGCGGAAGAAATTGCTTCGGCGATCGGGCGGGGGGCACTGAGCGATACGGCAAATGATTTTGCGGCTATGGCGAGTGCTGTGGAATCGAGCCAGCCTTCTGTCGGGGTGCGGTTGCGGAGCATGGCTGCCGCAGCGGGACCCAATTTCCAACTGCGGACGGCGTCGTCGAAAATACTTCCCGACGTGCGTTGGATGCGTGCCGCGAGCTCCGCCATGGTAAATGTCGGTTTGAAATCGATGGTGATTTCCGGATATTGCATAGTTCGCAGTGTGCGTCCGAGTTGGTAGATACATCCGCCTTCCAATCCATAGCGTGTGATTAAGAGCTCACCGCGGGCGCACTCGGAATTTGCGTGAACTTCGATATTTTTGATTGGCTGGCCTTCTGCCGCTGCAAGTAATTCGGGTGGCCAAAAACATTCCCAACCGGAGTTTGCGGAAACGAGCGGGTGGACGGTGATGTTGTGGTCAGCAAGAGCCGTGACCCACGATCCGTCGGATCCGGTCTGCGGCCACGACCCACCGCCAAGAGCAACCACCACGGCGTTGAAGGAGGCGTATTTCTCCCCTTCGGCGGTATCGAAGCGGAGAGATATGGTTTCGTTGTATTTCTGGATCGCTGTGAGGCGGTGGTGCATTTCAAATTGCACGCCACGTGTGCGCAGTCGTGTCACCCATCGGCGCAACATCGGGGCGGCTTTCATTCCCACCGGATACACTCGCCCGGTTTTCGCCTGGAACAATTCGATGCCCATCCCGTGGGCCCATGCGAGCAATGCCTGTGGGGAGAAGTCCGCAAGCAACGATTCCCACATCTCGTCGGGGGTGTGGCTGCCATGGTAGCGGGTGACAAATTCCTTTCGTAATTCGCCATGGGTAAGGTTTAATCCGCCTCGGCCTGCGACAAGGAATTTTCGGCCCACCGACGCCCTGGCATCGAAGATCGTGACCGAATGATCGGATTGCGCCGCCACCTCCGCCGCACGCAGTCCGGCAGGCCCCCCGCCGACAATTGCAATTTCCATAGTTGGCAATGATAGCCTCCCGTCTGGTTTCGGGAAGTGTCATTCGCGGCGGTCGTGGCCGTTGCAATTTGTCGCGTGCGTCGAGCGGCACGTGATGGTATAGTTCCAATTAGAATTTACGTATGTTTGAAATCAAACCCCGGGAAAAAATGGTGGAGCGCGCTGTGTTGGTTGGCGCATACATGGATGTGGAAGGCAGGGCTGAGGCTGAGGACCTGCTGCAGGAACTCGCCGAGTTGGTGCAGACGCTGGGCATTCCTGTGATCGAGCGTATCCTGGTGCATCATCGTGAGGCCCACGCGCGGCTATTGCTTGGGACCGGAAAGGCGGATGAGATCGCGGATCGCGTCCGGGAGATAGGTGGGGATGTAATTATTTTCGACAATGAACTCACGCCTGCTCAACAGCGAAATTGGGAGGAAATTAGTAAGGTCTCCGTGATTGACCGTCATGAGGTGATCCTGGACATTTTTGGCACTCGCGCCCAGACGCGTGAGGCACGGATCCAAGTTGATCTAGCTCGGATGTCGTATTCCTTGCCAAGGCTCACCCGTGCATGGAGTCACTTAGGTAAGCAGGGTGGTGGTATCGGCGCCAAGGGCGAGGGAGAGAGCCAGTTGGAACAAGACAAACGGAAGATTCGTGGCCAAATGGACGGCCTCAGGCGCGAGCTTCAACAGGTCCGGAAATCGCGCGCCACCCAGCGCAAAGATCGCAAGCGCGCGCCGGTTCCCAACGCTGCGATCGTCGGCTACACGAATGCGGGAAAATCCTCCCTGCTCCGCCACCTCACCGGCGCAAATGTTTTGGTCGAAGACAAACTTTTTGTAACACTCGACACCACCACAAGGAAGATTGCCCTCCCGAACAAACAGCCACTGCTACTCACGGACACGGTCGGCTTTGTTCGCAAACTGCCGCATCAGCTTGTGGAATCGTTTAACGCGACGCTCGAAGAGGCCGCCCTCTCAGATTTTCTCATCCACGTGCTTGATGCGTCGCACCCGAAGGTGATGGAGTTTTACAATACGACGATGCACGTGCTCGCAGATCTGGGCGCCGATACCAAGCAAATGCTTGTCGTGTTCAATAAAATGGACAAGGCCGATAACCCTGCCGCCAAGGTCGTGCTCCGGCGCCATTTCCCGGATGCGATTTTTATTTCTGTTCACACGGGTGAAGGAATGGATGAGTTGATCGAGCGGATCGGGGGGTTCGTGGATCACGACACCGTGACGCTTCAACTGACGCTGCCGCTGGAGCGGACGGATTTGCTTGCTCGCCTCCACCGGGAGGGGCGGGTTCTAGCCACGGAATATGGCGACGATTCCGTCGATGTCCAAGTTATCCTTTCCGGCCGAACGACCGATGACTTCCTCGAATATGTGCAGGTAAAAGAACCCGCGTTGGGCAGCGACGTGACCGTACCGAAGAGTTAAGCGATCAGGCTTTTGCCGGATCCGTAGGCGCTCCGTCCGTGCCGTAGAACTTCACGCCAAGCTTGATTTTTTCCCGCCCTTGGGAGGAGCGCCACGCATTGGTATCGCGCAACGAATAGATGCATCCGCAGTATTCCTGTTGGTAAAATTCTTCGCGCTTCGAAATTTCCAGCATGCGCTGAGCTCCACCACCCTTACGCCAGTTGAATGTCCAGTAGGACATGCCGTCATAGCGGGCTACCGCGCGGGTTCCACAATCATTGATCTGTTCAATGTTCTTCCAACGGGAAATCCCAAGGCAACTGGTAATCGTTGGAAATCCATGCTCATGTGCGTAGAGTGCCGTGCGCTCGAAACGCATGTCGAAGCAACTCGTGCAGCGGGCTCCACGCTCCGGTTCCCATTCCAGACCCTTGATCCGCGCGAACCAGTTGTCGGTGTCATAGTCCGCGTCGATAAACTCGATTTTATGTTTATCAGCAAACCGGATATTTTCCTCCTTACGCAGGTCATATTCGCGTCGGGGATGGATATTTGGGTTGTAAAAATAGATCGCGTAATCGATTCCGGAAGCTTGGATCGCCTCCATGACCTCGCCAGAGCAGGGCGCGCAGCACGAGTGCAATAGCACGCGGCCGGCGCCGGGCAGCGGTTCAATCGGTTTGCGGATGCTGGTAGGAGACTCCATGACGCACTATCTTTTAAACACGATCATCTCCGCGTCAATCGCCGTTGTTGTGACGGACTCCTCGGAAATGTAGCCAGGTTGGAAAATTGGCTGCCAGTTGGTGTAGGGAGCGAACTCGGTATAACATCCCCCGCCATACCCACGAACCGTGTAGGGCACATACGATGTGTAGGGGATGTAGTTCCAGTTCGGTGGCACCTCCGTGAGATAGATTTGGGTTTGCTCGTCAACCTCCTTGAGTATCACCGCATCCGCACCATGAATCCGGGCATTGTAGTCAATGCTCCGGCGCATAAATCGATATCCCAGCGTGGACGAAAATGCGAGGCGGCCGATTTTCTTAAATGGTCGGTCCGGCGCATTGCCAATGACGGGAATAAATGTGTCCTTCGGCTTGGGCGGATATTGGTCGATGGTGTAAGCCGTGTAATAAATCGCCGTCGATTCCACCGAGGCGCAGCCGGAAATCCCAACAATCGCAAATAACCCGAACGCAATACGGATTGAATTTTTCCTGAAGAGCGACGTCATTATAAAGATAAACGCATGGCCCCGATGAATATTCGACTCATTCTCTCAGCATCCGTGATTGCTTGTTTGCTATCCGCCGCGACCGTTCAGGCCCAGCGGGTGCAGATCGTCGTGGGGAGTTCCGGGTGCGGCCCCATCGGATATGCGAGGCCGGTGTATCCACGTCCGGTATTTTTCGGCGGCTCGGGCTATTGCGGGCCGACGAGCTACGTGGTGGTCCGACCGGTAAACACCGTTTACCTCTCCTCGACGCCCGTGCTCGCTTCCCAGCTCCGCGTGCTTCCTCCAATCAGTCGTTCCACCGTTTACAGAGCGCCGATTGTTCCAGTGAACGCCGTGCGGTGTGGCAATGGATTTACTTGGCGGCGCTAGCCAAAGAATCCGCTCGGAAAGCAGTTTTGTAGAATTTGACACTAGTTTCGTGCACACTATAGTTGTTCGAAATGAAAAATATCACACTGAGTGCAAGTGAGGAGCTGATCGCGCAGGCGCGGGAGGTGGCGAGAACGCGGAAGATCTCGCTGAACCAGCTCTTTCGTGATTGGCTGGGAGAGCTTGCGGGGCAGAAGCAGCGGGAGGAGCGGCTTCGCGATCTTGATGTGCGGCTGCAATACGCGCGGGCGGGGCGTAAGTTCACGCGGGAGGAATTGAATGCCCGCTAGGTCTCGTGGCGGTGCGGCTAAAACGTTTCTGGATACGAACGTCATCATCTATGCCTTCGATCCTGCTGCCCCGGCAAAACAGGCACGGGCGGCGGACATCATTCGAGGACGGGGGTGGGTCGTGAGTTGGCAGGTCATTCAAGAGTTTGCCAACGTGGCGCTTCATAGGTTCGAAGTGCCGTTGGGCGCGGAGGATCTGTCGGATTACCTCGAATGGGTGCTTTGGCCGCGCTGCCTGGTGTTTCCCTCGCCGGAGATCCATCGCAAGGCAATTGCGATTCATGACGAACTCGGGTTCCGGTTTTACGATAGTCTCATCGTGGCGTCTGCACTCTGCGCAGGCATGGAGGTTCTATTTTCTGAAGACCTGCAACACGGACAGCTAATCGGGCCGCTGCGTGTCGAGAATCCCTTTCTCTGAGTTGCCGTCCGGTGTCGCGAGCGGGTTCTCAAGGACTGCCGGGTTTCTCAAAAGCAGGTAAAACTCGGTGAGGATAAATTTGCTCAGGGCGACATCTTCCCGCAGGGCAAGACCTTCAAGAAAGCTTTTGGCGCTCGTGTGAAATGGTGAAGCAGCCGAGAAGCTGTGAAGCAGGATATTCGCGTCAACCAAGATCACGGAGTTTGGAGAACGGGTTCTGCATCCTGAAAAGCTAGATTGCGTAATTGTTCGGGATCGAGACCCTTCCAACCCACGGTCGCAGAGACGGGTGCAGTCCACGGGGCGACCAGCGGCAGCGGGTCGTCGTCGTAAACCTTCAGCAGGAGTTCCGCCCCACGGCGGAATGTTTCAGCTAGAGACCATTCGCGCGCCTTGGCGAAGGACCTTAGCTCCGATAAAGTTCCTCAGGCACTTGAATCTGTGTCTTTGTCATGCGTATGAATTTATGGCTCCATCATTTTGATGTCAAAAATGTTTTATAGGTATCCCATGCGATGGTAATTTGAAGGTTGCATGTTTCTCCCGCAAATCCAGCGGCGCGAATTTGGCAGTGCTACAGCCTACTAGGGTGCCGTGATGACGCCGTAGGTCTCGGGTCGGCGATCCCGGTAGAATTGCCACACATCGCGAACTTCCCGGATTTGATCCAGATCGATGTCGGCGATGAGGAGTTCGTCCTGATCGCGTGAGGCAACTGCGATCATTTGACCGCGGGGATTGCACACGTACGACTGGCCGTAAAATTCGCCGATGGCCCACGGCTGCTCGGTGCCTACGCGATTGATGGCGCAGATAAAATACTGGTTGGCGACAGCATGGGCAGGTTGTTCCAGTTTCCAAAGGTATTCGCTGAGCCCTGCGACAGTTGCGGAGGGATTGAAGACCACCTCGGCTCCGTTGAGCCCAAGGCACCGGGCGCCATCAGGGAAATGCCGGTCGTAACAAATGTAAACACCCACCTTGCCAAACGCGGTCTGGAAGACGGGGTAGCCAAGGTTGCCCGGCCGGAAGTAGAATTTTTCCCAGAAGCCGGGTAGGCAATGGGGGATGTGGTTTTTGCGATACTTCCCGAGGTAGGTGCCGTCGGCATCAATCACTGCGGCCGTATTGTAGTAGATGCCAGCGCCGTCTTCTTCATACAGGGGAATCACCAGGACGATGCCAAGGCGTTTGGCGGTCTCCATCATGAGCTGTGTGGTTGGTCCGTTCGGCACAGGCTCGGTGATCCCATACCAATGGATTTTTTGTTCGGCGCAAAAATAGGGACCGTAAAACAGCTCCTGCAAACAAACCATCTGTGCACCTCCTGCGGCCGCCTGCTCGATCATCGCCATGTGTTTGTCGATCATGTGAGCTTTGATCACCGAGGGATCTTCAGTTCCGCTGTCAGTGGTGGATGCCTGGATGAGACCAATACGAACATTGCGTGCCATAGGGCTTGATCATGCAGCGGCAATCGTGCCAAACGAAAGGAATTTTGCAGGAAATTTTGCGGTAGTCTCGAATTTTAGGGATCAAAGTCATTGCTGCCGCTACGGGTTTCGACTATGCCCTTACTCATGTTTCAGATCTCCCGTCCCCTTGCCTGCGCTCTCGCCGTCGCTCTCACTGTTTTGGTATCTGGATGTGCTTCGGGGCCGGCAGTGGATTCCCAGATCACCGATGCCCTGTCGTCCCGCGGGGTGACGGGCAGCACCTATGAGAAAGTTTACACCGGGCAGGCGCTTGCGTATAACGACATCGTTGCGCTCGTGCGGGCCGGAGTGCCAAGCCACATCATCGTGAGCTATCTCCAGAGTACGGAGAAAGTATACAGCCTGACGCCGTCGCAGATCGATGGTCTTACTGCGGCAGGTGCGTCGTCCGAGGTGGTTCATTATTTGGGCGAAACGGAAGGACTCTATGCGTATCAGCCTCCAGCAGCTGCGGCCCGCTCGAAGAAGCAGCAGGCGGACCAGTATTATAATACCCCGCTGGCTCAGGACGAGGCGCCGTTTGGTTACAATGAACCGATTGTCGATGGATTTTATGACTCCGGCTACGAGGAGTCGATTTACAGTCCGTTCTCGATGAACTGACCCGCTCAATCCCGCCAAACGCTCCGGCAGCATTTTTATCACCTGCTGATCGCGTGCTCCGGTGCGGTTAAATGATGGCAGCGCCCCGTTTTTTATCTAATGAAACTGACCCAGTATCCCAAAATCGGAATTCGTCCAACCATTGACGGTCGCCTTGGCGGCGTGCGTGAATCGCTTGAAGATCAAACCATGGCGCAGGCCTGCGCGGTGGAGGCACTTTTTGCTTCCGAGCTCTGCTATCCGGATGGTTCGCCAGTGGAGTGTGTGATTGCTGACACGACGATTGGTGGCGTTGCGGAGGCGGCTGCGTGCGCGGAGAAATTTCGGCGTGAAGGGGTTGGGCTCAGCATCACTGTAACGTCGTGTTGGTGTTACGGATCCGAGACCATGGACATGGATCCGCACCTGCCAAAGGCGATTTGGGGATTCAATGGGACGGAGCGGCCGGGCGCGGTTTATCTTGCTGCGGCGTTGGCGGGTCATACGCAGAAGGGAATACCTGCATTCGGTATCTACGGACGGGATGTCCGGCCTGCGGGAGACCCGGCGATTCCGGCTGACGTGCGCGAGAAGCTTCTGACATTTGCGCGATGTGGTTTGGTCGTCGCAATCATGCGGGGCAAGGCGTATCTCGCCATGGGCGGAACCTCCATGGGGATCGCTGGATCGGTGGTCGAGTCATCGCTTTGGGAGCAATATTTTGGAATGCGTGTCGAAGCGATCGACCTATCCGAATTTATTGGCCGGATGCAAAAAGAGCAATACGACCGCGACGAATATGTCCGCGCGCTCGCCTGGGTGAAAAAACATTGCCCGGAAGGCAAAGATTATAACGGCGAGTCGAGTGTGCGCTCGCGCGAACAGATCGATAAAGAATGGGAGGACTCCGTGAAGATGGCGCTCATCGCACGCGATCTCATGATCGGAAATCCCAAACTGGCAGAGATGGGCCTGGGTGAGCAGGCGCGTGGGCATTTCGCCATCGCCTCCGGATTCCAAGGCCAGCGGCAATGGACGGACCATTTTCCGAATGGAGATTTCCTTGAAGCGATTCTGAATTCGTCGTTCGATTGGAATGGAAAGCGTGCGCCAATTATCGTCGCTACGGAAAACGATGCGCTCAATGGCGCAGGCATGCTTTTTGGTTGGCTCTTGACGAATTCTGCGCAGGTGTTTGCTGATTTGCGCACGTATTGGAGCCTCGATGCGATTCGGGAGGCAAGTGGCAAAACATTTTCGCATCCAGCGGTTCCCGATGGCTTGCTTCACCTGATTAACAGCGGTCCTGCGGCTCTGGACGGCACGGGTGAACAATCCGATGCCGACGGGCAACCGGCGATGAAACCATTTTGGGAGATTTCCGATGAGGAAGTTCAGGCCTGCCTTGGTGCAACAACCTGGCATCCCTCGATGACGGAATACTTCCCCGGCGGCGGTCTCAGCACTCGATTCAAAACGAAGGGCGGGATGAAGGCGACGATGATCCGGTTGAACCTCGCGGGAGGTCTCGGGCCAGCACTCCAGATCGCAGAAGGTGAAACCGTCGAGCTTCCCGATGATGTGCATGACGCTTTGGACCAGCGGACCAATCCCACATGGCCAACGACGTGGTTTGCTCCACGGCTTACCGGCGAGGGCGCATTCCGCAGCACGTATGATGTGATGAACCAGTGGGGAGCCAACCATTGCGTGATGACTTATGGGCATGTCGGACACCTTTATATCACGCTGGCCTCAATGCTGCGCATTCCGGTTTACATGCACAATGTCAGCCCGGACCGAGTTTTCCGTCCGGCTTCCTGGAACCTCTTTGGGACAGCGGATACCGAAGGGGCGGATTTCCGCGCGTGCGCGAATTACGGTCCGCTCTACAAATAGCGTATGCGGGCTCCGGAGATTTACATCCCCGATGGACTGCCTCCTGAGACGGGGCTTTCGCGCACGACGCATTTGGGCATTGGCGCTCACCAGGACGACCTGGAGTTCATGGCTTTCCATGGGATTGCCGAATGCTTTTATTCCGCAGACCGCTGGTTTGGTGGAGTCATCTGCACGGACGGTAAAGGAAGCTCCCGTAAAGGTCCCTATGCCAACACTTCGGACGATGAACTTTGTGAAATTCGAATGCGCGAGCAGCGGCAGGCGGCGGACATTGGAAGGTATTCCTTTGTGGCGCAGCTCATGTATCCGAGCGGCTCGATCGTACGGCCTCAGGGCACCGCGCTGGTCGAGGAGTTGCGCGAGCTGTTGGCCAAAACTTGTCCCGAGGTAGTCTACACCCATAACCCTGCTGACAAGCATGTGACGCATATCCGTGTGCTTGTGGCGGTGATGGAGGCGATCAAGCAACTGCCCGCCTCCGGGCGTCCCCAACGGCTTTATGGCTGTGAAGGGTGGCGGGGTCTCGACTGGCTCGACGATGCAGAGAAGATTGTGATGGATGTGAGCGGATCCGCTCATCTTGCCAGTGCACTCGTTGGCGTCTTTGACTCCCAGATTGCTGGCGGCAAGCGATACGACCTGGCGGTTGCAGGAAGACGGAAGGCCAATGCAACATTTCTTAACGCCAAACAAGGCGATGCGATTTCGGATGCGGCATTGGCCATCGACTTAACGCCATTGATCGGAGCGGACCCCTCGGAACTGCTCCCATTCACGCTGAAATACGTGGACCGCCTCCGGCAAAATATCCAAGACCACCTCGAAAATTCTCTTTCTCAGTAGCCATGGAGATCATCATTCAACCCAATGCTGATGCTGCCTCAGCCCTTGCAGCTCGACACCTTGCCCGGGTGATTCGGGGAAAACCGGACGCTGTCATCGGCCTCGCAACCGGGAGCACTCCGCTCCGGTTGTATGCGGAATTGATCCGGTTGCATCGGAACGAGGGATTGGACTTCTCAGGTGTGACGACCTTCAACCTCGACGAGTATTTGGGTCTGGCGCCAGATCATGTGGCGTCCTACCACCGCTTCATGTGGGAGCACCTCTTCGACCATATCAACGTCGATCGCCAGCGGGTACACATCCCCACGGGATTACTTACAGGCGAAGACGTCCCCGCCTATTGCCAACGCTACGAGGATGATATTCGTGGAGCTGGTGGAATCGATGTGCAGGTGCTGGGCATCGGGTCTGATGGCCACATTGGATTTAATGAGCCGGGGTCGTCATTGGCTTCGCGCACACGCATCAAGACACTCACTCGGCGCACGCGCGAGGATAACGCGCAGTATTTTGAGTCTGCCGCTGAGGTGCCACACCATGTCATTACTATGGGCATCGGAACGATCATGGAAGCACGCACGGCGCTCCTGCTGGCATTTGGCGAATCCAAAGCGGCTGCGGTGGCGGGTGCTGTCGAGGGGCCGGTGACTGCCAGCAATCCGGCATCGGTATTGCAAATGCATCCGGTGACCAAAGTGTTTCTTGATGAAGATGCCGGATCCCAATTGGGTCGGCGTGACTATTACCACTGGGTTTTTGACAACAAGCCGACTTGGCAGCGCGACTAGTGAGTGGCCGCGTGGATTGCTGGAGCGTGTGAGCCATTCGTGATTGAATCACGCGGCCGAATGAGATTACTTTCAAAGAGTGAGCAAATCCGATCCCCGCAAAGTTGAAGTAAAGACCCCGATTTCGTTGATCTTTGGGGCAGTCGGCATCGGTGTTCTCGTGCTTGGCGTGGTCTTTTACGCGGTCTTTTTTACCGGCAATCAGATCACCGATGCGCGCATGCGCGGTATAGTGACGAAAAAGGAATTCATTGCTCAGCGGGAAGAGCAGGTTGTGATCGGTGCGGGCGGTGTGGCCGCGGCTGTATTTGATGGACGGTATCTCATCTTTGTGGACGTCAAATTCCGGGATGGGTCAACGAAGGAATACGAGGTGGATCTCCGGAATAAGGAGCGCTACGATAATGTCAATGTCGGCGACGAGTTTGATGTGGGTGCTTATGTGCAACCGGAAACCGTGCCGTAGCGCGCAGCTTCGTTTTGCTTCGGGAGAAACTTTCTTTCACGAGGCGAACGAAACTTTCGAACATTAAGCGTTGAACGCTGTCGAAGTTAACATCGCCGGGCATGTGTCCGAAGCGGTATATCTCTTTAAACCCCATAACTAGTCGTATGAGTCGCAGCACACAGGAATTGAATCAGGAAGTTCAACAGGCCAGCCATTGGGTGCAGCCGTTGATGCAGGAAATCAGCAAGGTAGTGGTAGGGCAAAAAGTGTTGATCGAGCGGTTGCTCACCGGGCTGCTCACAAATGGTCACGTCTTGCTCGAGGGTGTGCCCGGCCTCGCGAAGACACTGACGGTTAGGACGCTCGCATCTTGTATCCACACGGGGTTTCAAAGGCTTCAGTTCACCCCGGATTTGCTACCCGCAGATTTGATTGGAACATTAATCTACAATCCGCGCGAAGGGGAGTTCTCCACCAAGTTAGGGCCGATATTTTCCAACCTGATTCTGGCTGATGAAATCAACCGAGCGCCCGCCAAGGTCCAAAGTGCGTTGCTTGAGGCGATGCAGGAGCGGCAAGTGACGATTGGCGATAAGACATTCAAACTTCCGGATCCGTTTCTCGTGCTAGCCACGCAGAACCCGATTGAGCAGGAGGGGACCTACCAGCTTCCCGAGGCGCAGTTGGACCGGTTCATGGTAAAGGTGCATGTCGGCTATCCTACCCGCACTGAAGAACGTGCAATCCTCGACGCCATGGCGACTTCCGCTCCGAAGCTGGAAGTGACGGCCGTCGTTTCGCCCGAAGACATCATCAGGGCGCGCGGGGTTGTGAATGAGATTTTCGTGGACGATCGTGTCAAAGATTACATCGTCGACATCGTGTGGGCGACACGCGAACCACGTTCGTTTAAGCTGAATCTCGATGGAATGATCCGGTACGGCGCTTCACCGCGTGCGACGATCTATCTCACGCTTGCTGCCAAAGCGCAGGCATTCCTTGCCGGTCGTGGCTATGTCACGCCGCAGGACGTCAAGTCGGTCGGTTTGGATATCCTGAGGCACCGCGTGGCAGTCAGCTACGAGGCCGAAGCGGAATCCGTGACCAGCGAGACTATTGTCGAAAAGATTTTTGCCGGTATCGCCGTACCCTGAGTGGAGGATTGTGGTTGGAGACAAATCCTCCGACCGCGAGACCACCTGCTCCATGAGCATCGTGCCCACCATGTCGGTATCCATTTTTTTCCCAAATGCGTGACGCAAAAGACATCCTGAAAAAGATTCGTCGCATTGAATTGCGGACCCGGCGGCTTGTGGATTCATCCTTTGCCGGGGCGTATCACAGCGTCTTCAAAGGCCGGGGCATGAACTTCGAGGAAGTTCGCGAATACACGCCCGGCGACGACATCAGGAGCATCGACTGGAACGTGACGGCGCGGATGAATGTGCCGTATGTGAAGAAGTTTACCGAGGAGCGTGAGATGACTGTGATGCTCCTCGTGGACGTGAGCGCGTCAGGGACCTATGGCAGTGTTGATTCGAGCAAGCGAGAGCTGGCCGCGGAGGTCGCGTCGATCCTGGCATTCAGTGCGATCCAGAACAACGACAAGGTCGGCCTGCTTTTGTTCACCGATGAAGTCGAGCTATTCATACCCCCAAAGAAGGGTCGCTTGCACACGCTGCGGTTGATTCGGGAAATGTTATATTTTGAACCCAAGCGGCGGGGGACCGCAGTGTCGGTTGCCCTCGATTATTTGAATAAGGTCGTCTCGCGCAAGGCGGTCGTCTTTGTAATCTCGGATTTTATCAGCGGAGATTTCGTGAAGGCACTTACGGTCACCGGCAAGCGGCATGACCTTGTGGCGATGCCAGTAATTGATCCCGGCGAAGAGACGCTGCCGAACGTCGGTATCCTAACGCTCGAAGACGCGGAAACGGGTCGCCAGATCGAAATCAATACTTCCAATCGGGGAGTGTCGGCGGCGTTTGCCGCGATGGAAGACCGTCGTCACGAGGAGTTGGAGCGGGTATTCCGTCAGCGCCGGATCGATGTGGTTCCACTGCGAACCGACCGGGATTACTTGATGCCATTGCGGGCATTTTTTGAAAAGCGGGAGCGGAGGATGTCAGCATGATGCCCGAGGAATCGGCCACTCCGGTGCCAATCCACGACATTCTGCCTCCAGTTGGATTTTTTCCCTATCCAGTGTGGATGGTCGTGGCCGCAGCGATCGCGGTGCTTGCGGTAGTCGGCTTCCTGGTTTGGTTTTTCTTTCTGAGAAAGCGCAAATCCCGCGTCACGACGGCGACGGAACGAGCAATGAAGCGGATCGACGCCTTGCGTGGGCAGGTCGGGGGAGCGCAGGCATATCCTTTTAGCATCGAAGTGTCCGAGGTCTTGCGCAGGTATATCGAGGAGTCGCAGGGGCTGTTGGCCACACGTCAGACGACGCGTGAGTTCCTCGATGCGATGCAGGGTCGCACCACCTACACGGAAGAACAGTTTGAGATGCTGTCAGATTTTCTGGAGTTGGCGGATATGATTAAATTTGCGCGGATGACAGCAGGTCCCGACGAGTGCCGCAGGTTACTATCCGCAGCAGAAGGCCTTATCCAAAACGCAACGGCTCGGACTGAGGAGGTAAAGTTGTGAACGGCATGGAGCTTGGTGGCATGACGTTTCAACACCCGTGGGTGCTATCGTTGCTATTGCTGTTGCCAGCGATCGCCTGGCTGAAAGGCCGGTTTGGCGGCACTCCTGGCGTCGTCTTTTCATCAACCGGCGCGCTGGAAAAAATCGGAAGTCGTCGCCGGTCGCGCGTGGGTGGTCTGCTCACCTCGCTGGCGCTGGTGGCACTTGCGTGTTTCACGGTCGCCGCAGCGCGACCACAACTGGGCTCGACGATCACGCGTGTGGAAGCCAGCGGTATCGACATCATGCTTGCCATTGACGTTTCGGGATCGATGAAAGCGGAGGATTTTTCGATTGGCAACCAGCGTGCAAACCGGCTTGATGCGGTGCGTCAGGTCACTGAGCGATTTATTACCGAGCGGCCAAATGATCGTATCGGGATTGTTGCATTTGCGGGGCGTCCCTATTTGGTGAGTCCGCTGACACTCGATCACGAGTGGCTGATTCGCAACCTGGAGCGCGTGCAAATCGGCTTGGTCGAGGACGGCACTGCCATCGGGTCGGCGATTGCTTCGGCCGCCAAGCGATTGGAGAATAAGGAAGCAAAAACCAAGCTCATTGTTTTGCTTACGGATGGAGACAACAATGCCGGCAAAGTGATGCCGTTGACTGCGGCCGAAGCTGCGAAGGCGCTGGGGATTCGGATTTATACGATTGGTGCGGGAACCCGTGGAAATGCCCCCTATCCGATGACTGATGCTTTTGGTCGAACGGTGTATCGCAATGTGCCGGTGGAATTCGATGAAAACGTCCTCAAGCAAATCGCTTCAATTTCTGGAGGACAATATTTTCGCGCCACGGACACGCGTTCGCTGGCTGAAATTTTCGGGGAGATCGACAAGCTGGAAAAGTCCAAGATCGAGATCGAGAAGATCGCGCAATACGAGGATTTGTTCCCGTGGTTTCTAATGGCCGGAATCATTTTCCTTTTAGTTGAAACTGTAGGATCACAAACTTTATGGAGACGACTGCCGTAGAAACTGCTCTTGCTTTCGGACAGCCGGAGTGGCTGTGGGCGCTGCTTGTTGTGCCAGCTCTAGCTGTTGTATATTGGCGTGCCCAGATCAAGCGGAACCAGTTGATCACCCGCATCGTCGCGCCCCGCTTGAGAGAGCAACTCGCGTCCGGAGTGAGCCATTCGGTCCGGATTTTTCGCTTTGCTCTGGTAGTTTCGATATTTGCTTTGGTAATCGTCGCGCTGGCAAAACCCCGCCTCGGATACATCCAGAGAGAAATCAAAACGACCGGGCGCGATGTCATTATGGCATTCGACGTCTCACGCAGTATGCTGGCGACGGATGTACCGCCCACGCGCTTGGCGCGGGCAAAGCTCGTCGCGTTGGACCTCGCGCGCATGCTGTCCGGGGACCGGGTCGCTGTGATTGCTTTTGCGGGATCGGCATTCTTGCAAGCGCCGTTAACATTGGACCGGAATGCGATCTTTTCTTCGATTGAGGAACTCGATACCGATTTGATTCCGAGGGGAGGGACGAATATCGGAGCTGCAATCCAAACTGCGATTGACGCGTTTGGAAAAGCCGAGGGTGTGGTCCGAGCATTGGTTGTTTTAACGGATGGAGAGGAACTGGATACCGATGGGTTGGCTGTTGCCAAACGCGCCGAAGGGGAGGGGATCCGGATCTTCACCGTAGGAATCGGTTCTGAAGAAGGATCACTGATTCCCATTCAGACCATTGATGGACGCAGGGATTTTGTGCGGGATTCCGCAGGAGAGCCCGTTTTGACCAAGCTCGATGTGGCAAGACTTACCGAAATTGCAGAGATTACGGGCGGCTTCTACACTCCGCTTAATCCAGATGCAGCGCGGTTGATTTTCACTAATGGAATTGAGCCATTGGAGCAGGTTGAGACGGGAGTGCTGGCCTCGCGTCAACCGGTGGAGCAGTACCAATGGCCACTGGGCATTGCTATGGGGTTGTTTGCAATTTGGATGTTAGTGGGTGAGGGGCGCCGTCGGCGGAGGCCTGCTGAGGCGCGCAACGGTGCGCGAACCACCGTGATCAGCGCTTTGGTTTTTGGTGCTACCTGTTTCGATGTTGCTGCGCAAACCGGGGTGGAGAAATACAATGCCGGGGATTACGAATCGGCGCTGCAGGCATTTCAGTCCGACGCAACCACAAGCCCCGATCGTGATAAACTCCAGTTTAATGCCGGTGCCTCGGCGTATCAGTTGGGAGATTTCCCTGGGGCAATTGACTACTTTACGGGTGCGCTGCTCACTCAAGACGAGGCGTTGAGGAACAAGGTGACATACAACCTTGCCAACGCCCTGGTTCGCCGCGGAGAAGGGGCGAAATCCAGTGAAGCCAGAATCACCGACTGGAAGGATGCGATCAAACACTACGATGATGTCCTCACCCGTGAGCCGGAGAATCGGCTAGCCAAAGAAAATCGGGATCTTGTTCAGAAGCTTCTCGATGAGGCTGAAAAAGAGCAGCAGGAGCAGGATCAGGAGCAGGATCAGGATCAAAAGCAGGATCAAAAGCAGGATCAAAAGCAGGATCAAAAGCAGGACCAGAAGCAGGATCAAAAGCAGGACCAGAAGCAGGATCAGGAGCAGGATCAAAAGCAGGACCAGAAGCAGGATCAACAGCAGGACCAGAAGCAGGATCAACAGCAGGATCAAAAGCAGGATCAAAAGCAGGATCAGGAGCAGGACCAGAAGCAGGACCAGAAGCAGGATCAACAGCAGGACCAGAAGCAGGATCAACAGCAACCAGACGAACAGCAGACCCCGCAGAGTTCACCGCAGCAGAATCGCGATGGTCAGTCTGCCCCGACTCCCCAGCCTACACCTGGCGAGAAGAAAGAAGGTGATTTGCAGGCAAATCCGGATATGTCCGAACCTCAAGGAGAACCACAGGATGGTGAGGCAACCGAGGAGCGCGAGGGTGAAATGTCTGAGGCGCAGGCTCGAAGTCTGCTGCGAGCCATGGAGAGTGAAGAAGATCAGATCCAATTTCGAGAACGCCGACAGCTTCAGGATGTGTTGCGGGATTGGTAGAAGCGTGTGATGAATATAACGTTGAAAAATTTCCGATGGATGGCGGCGGGGGCAGTAATTGCCTTAATGGCCGCGGGGAGCGCGGCCAACGCAGCTATCATGGCTAAACTCTCGCGCAATCAGACGAGCGTAGGGATCCCCGTGCAATTGATGGTCGAGGTGGATGGTTCAACGAATGTGGTTCTGCCTCAGTCGATCGCGGTGGATGGGTTACAGATTCAGCGCACCGGCCAGCAGACGCGTGTGGAGATCATCAATTTTCGGATGAAAACCTCTGCGGTTTATAGTTTTACGATTTATCCGGATCGGGAGGGAGTTTTTAAGATTCCATCCATTGACGTCACCGTGGACGGCAAGCTGGAGCGCACGCGCCCGCTCGAACTCCAGGTCGATGCGGGCTCCCCTGGAACGCAGATTCAACGAGCGATTCCTGTGACACCAGGGCAGGGAATGGCAAGCCAGGCACCTCCATCTGCGACGAATTCGAGTGCGGATCCGAGTGCAGATAGACTTGCGTTTGCTGAGTTCATTCTTCCTAAGGAATCCGTGTTTGTTGGCGAGGTGGTGCCCGTTGAGGTGCGCTTCTATTTCAATCAAGCCTATCAGTTTGAGATTTCGGGTAACCGTCCGAGTTTCTCAGGCGAGGGGTTCACCGTGCAGCGTTTGCCGGACCCTCAGCGGGGGGAGCAGCAGGTGGGGAATGCCAACTATCATGTCTTTTCGTTCCGCACATCAATCACGCCGTTAAAGTCGGGACAGATCGAGATCCCTGCCGTCACCCTTGATTGTATCACGCGTGTTCCGATGAGCTCGATGGGGAATATCGATGATATTTTCAATCAATTTTTTGGTGGGTCGGGAATGCCCGGTATTGGGCAGGCGCGGCAGTTGACTGTGGCATCCGAACCCACGCTATTGACTGTGAAGCCGTTACCGAAGGAGGGGCGTCCGGAAAAGTTCTCGGGAGCCGTCGGAGATTTTACACTGTCTTCAGACGCGGCACCAAACCAAGTAGGTCCGGGCGAGCCGGTGACGATGTCTGTGACTGTCTCGGGACGTGGCAACTTTGATGCCATGGGCGATCCGGTGCTGGTGAACGAAGAGGGATGGCAGAGTTATCCGCCGACACAGAACTTTCAGCCGGATGATAGCATCGGCTACGGCGGGCGGAAAAAATTCGATTTCATGCTGGTGGCGCGCACAGACCAGAGCGCGACTCCGGGAGCGGAGTTCAGCTTTTTTAATCCAGATCGTGAGGAGTATGTCACATTGAATGCGGCGCCTGTGCCCGTGCGGGCGACTGCCGCCGCGTCGGTGGATCCAAATTCGAGTGCGGTGGCAACGACTGAGCCTGGTGTGCAATCGGAACCCCCGCCCTTGGTTACTCCTGAGGAAGTGGTTGCACCATCGGTTGCGCGGGGTTTTTCCCCATGGATCCGAAGCGGAGGCGCGTGGATTCTCAATGGGATCGTGGCTATTGCGGTGATTGTCTTGATAGTCACCGGTTGGGTTCGGAAACAAAATGCTACTGATGCTGGAAAAATGGCTCAGCGGAAGCGGATGCGTCAGGCGTTGATTGCAAGCGTCGCTAGAACCAGCGATAAGGAGTTCGGTGGCGCAGTGGTGAACGTTCTGGAGTTTGACGCTGAGACTTCTGGTCAGGTTGGGGCGTGGTCGCGCGTAGACGCCATGGCAGCCGATCCCCAATACGCTGAATACGCGGAACGGCTGCGGCAATTTTTATCAGCGGTGGATGAATCCCGCTTTGGAGGCGGGATGGACCAATCCGAGCAGCAATTACTCGAATCGAAATCTGAAGTAGTCTCGATTTTGAAAAAGGTGCAGCCATGAATCGATTGTTAATCGCATTAATTTCCTGCTGCTTAGTGGTTGCCAGTATCGCCGCTGAGCCTCCAACCAAGAACGATAATGCCTCTATTTCGGAAATCGAAGCGCGCCTTGCGAGCAGTGGCCCGAGCCCACAAATCTACTATAATCTCGCTGTCGCCCAGGAAGACGCTGGGAACATCGTCGATGCCGCAATTAACTACCAAAGAGCATTGATTCTGGATCCCGGTCTGCGAGTGGCCCAAAACCGGTATTCGGCATTCGCCGCACAGCACAATATCGGGATGCGACCGCGGTCGTGGCAGGACGATGTCGTTTCTTTTGTGCATCCGGAAACATTGCTCATTGCGGGCATGGTCCTGGGGTGGATTGGTGCGCTGTGGCTGGGTTGGATGATATTCTCGGGACCACAATCCCGGTGGCATTTTGCGATTGCGATCTCCGCGCTTTTAATCGGATCGGCTTTTTTCTCGATGGGATATGTTTCCGACCCTCGGATTGCGGATGCAAATCTCGCTGTGATTTCGGCGGGGGCTGAAGTCAAGGTATTATCTGGACCTGCGGAGAATTCGGCAACGGTGCTGTCTCTAAATCCAGGGTCTGCAGTGGGAGTCATTTCGCCACGAGGTTCTTGGACCTACGTCACAACGTCGACCGGAGCCAATGGATGGCTGGCGTCAGATCGACTCATCCCGGTGATTCCAAATTCTGACTCTGAATCTCTACCATCTGGCGCACCGTGATCGTTGGACTCCCCCTTAGGTGCGTGCTGGGGGTGGGATTTGCGATCGGTCTTTTTCAGGTCAGCTGGGCTACTGAATTCCGGTCTTCGCCCACGGCCCCGGGGACATTTCCACCTCTGCCAGCGTGCCGTTTGACATATGCGTTTGGTTGGTCCGATTTGATTGATGCTGCCACTGCGACGGTAAATTACCGTCCGGGCAACGAAGACCTGCGTGTGAAGGTCGAAGGACGGACGATTGGCCTTGCGAGGCTGCTTTGGAGAATGGACGCCCGTCATGATGCGATCATCGACCGCGATCAGCTTCGCGGGAGATGGTTGGAACAATACGAAGTCTATCGCAACAGAAATATCGAGACCCGTGTGGCCTTTAACGGGGTCGATGGAGTGCAGAGGTTTCGGCGAGTGAATCCTGACCCTGAGCTCAGTGCCAAATGGAAACGCATTCGTATCGAAGAGCCTTTTGATATACTAGGCGGGGTGCTTTTTGTCCGTAGCCAGCCGTTAAACGATGGCGATCATCTGAAGATTATCGGGTTTCCCGGGGATTCAGCATATCAAATCGAGCTTAACGTCGTTTTGCGGGAAAAATTGCGAATCATGGAGCGTGAGATTCCCGCGATCCGACTTGATCTAAGGATACAGAAAATTGAATTTAAAAAAAATCGTCCGATTGGTCTCACCCCGCATCAGCGGTTTCGCTCCGGTACGGTATGGATTTCTGACGATAACTACCGGATTCCTCTGAGGGCCGAGGTAAGCGTCTTTATTGGATCCGTAACCGGGCAGCTCATTGCTGCGGACTTTTATTGATTCCTAGCGCCGTATATTTTAGTTACATGATGCCCGATTTTGGCTTTCGGGTTGAATCTGCGCCCCGAACCCTTTAAAACACTGCTGTGGCACGTCGTTCCCGATCATCTTCTAATCCCATATGGCTCCTTGGAGGCATTGTCGTCCTCATTCTTGCATTTGGCCTCGGCGGTCTTTTACTTAGCACATCAGGCGAGGCGTTCCGGACAACGGCTCCGTTGGAGGTGCAGGCGTATCTGGAGAACTCCAATAGCCTTCGGGGAAATACCTACAAAGTAAAAGGCGAGGTTTTGAATCAGCTGGGATATTCGCCATCCTTGGGTCGGTTGATTTCTGTCCAGATTGATGCGACCAGTGATGTTGTGCCCATGTTAATCCCCGCCTCTCTCAGTCACATCAACATCCAGCGAGGCCAGCGGTTTATTTTAAAAATTGAGGTTACTGAAAATGGAATCCTGCGAGCGCTCGATCTGACCAAAGCATGAAAAAGATACTTTCTTTGGCTCTCTCGTTTGCTATGAGCGGCTCAGCCGTTGCGCAAGTTGCAGACTTTCCTGCCCAATCGCCGACTCAAAGCCCCAGTCAGGGCGCGCCGGGTGGTGGAGGCGGCAGTCCCTCGACGAGTTCATTCCTTGGAGGCGACACCCCATTCTTTGACCCGGGGTCTGAGACAATCCAGTGGAATGGGAAATCATGGAACATCAACAACAACCGCCTTTTCGAGGCCCGGTTTGAGAAGTTCCTCAGCGCTCCAGAAGAATCGGAAGAGCAGGACCGCGCATACAACTCGATTCTATTTGAAATTCTCAATAAACTAAGTCCGAACCGGGTTGATTCAAGGTCGTTGGATGAAGCTTTTGGCCTCCTCCCGAAAGCGGCCGAATTTCGCCGCGATGCAGGGCTTTGCGACACGATCGGAAACCAAGTATATTCCGCATGGATGGCGAGACGCAATATGGATCGCCTCCAGCAGGCGGATGCCACGCTCGAAGCGGATCGTCAGCGGTTGGAGCGGAATCAACGCATCACGGCTCAGGGAAGCGTGCTGACCGGGGCCGCGCCGAAAGACGCTGCTGCTGCTGCTGAATGGAGCAAGAACCTGCAACTTCAGCGGGATGTGACCATGCAGCCCTTTGTGACCCGCTTGGCGGAAGTGAATGCGCTCCTCAATGTAAACAAAACGAAACGCGAACTTCAGGAACTGCAAACGAAGATCGAATTTCAGGCATTGATTGTGCAATTGTTTGTACAGCGGCGATTTCAGCACGTGCTCATCGCGACGCGGTTTTACCGAAGTATTTTTGGTGATGGGGATAGTAAATTGCGCGTTGATGGGGAAGCGAAAAGTTTATTTGCAAATACAACCGGGATGCCGCCAACTGTCGGCACGCTGGATGCCATGGCAAGCGAGGTGATTCGCGACGTGTCCGAGGGAATTGAGGCTTTCAAGTTTCTGCTCGAAAAGGATGAACTTGAGAGTGCGACCAAGCGGTTGGCAGAAACGTTTGTTGTCGGCGAGCATCTTCCTCAGGTCCGCACCGTTGAGCGTGTCAAAAAGCGGCAGGCGCTTTCTTTTCTGCAAGCGTCGAATAAGTTGATTTCCGCACTGGAGGTCAAAGATTATTCGCTTGCAGAGCAACTCGTTCTGCAATTGGAAGAGACCGCTAAAGATTTTGATAATTCCAAACCGCTTGCGGCCATTGAAACCGCCAAGACGGTGGCAGCAATGCACATCGCTAAAGCCAAAAATGCAGCGGTGAGTGGAGACCGCGAGGTGTTAGAGACGGAACTCGCTGCGGCTACCGTTATCTGGCCCCGCAATCCAGACTTAGCTGAAGTATCTAAGATGATTTTTTCGCAGGCCGATGTCCAAAATAAGGCACTCGTGGACTTCGATCAGCTTCTCAGTCAGCGCAACTTTCGCCAAATTTTCGATGATAAAGAACGCTTTATTGCAGCCACGGCCCTCGACGCTGATCGGCAGCAACAATTGCGTGAGGTCCTCACTAACATGACCGAGATAGAAGGTGCGATCATTCGCGCAAATGAAATCGAACGGCGCGGAGACTTCGCAGGTGCCTGGGAGAGTGCCGAGAAGGCGTTCCAGAAGTTCCCTGACGATGCGAAGCTCAATCAAATCCGAGCCAGTTTGACGACCAAGGCTGCAGATTTTGTGGGTGCGCTCCGTCGCGCGGAGGAATTGGAACAACGCGGTCAGCCGGGGTCCAGCCTCGCGTGGTTTCTCCGGGCCCAGCAGCAATACCCAACCAGCGACATCGCCAAGGGCGGAATTGATCGGCTCACAAAGCGGATTTTGCCCGATGCGACCTAGGATCGTGTGCGGGTATCCTTCAGGATCTGGTTATTTCTGTGACTCCGGCGTCTGCTTATGATTCCGCGCTCTACGCGGATGGTACCAGTGCCGCCGCTGAAATTTATTCGGACGCGCTCATCTTCAGTCGATCTCGCGGGGTTTCCTGATTTCCTCATTGCCGGCCCGCAGCGCACGGGAACAACGTGGATTTACAGGAACTTGGTCACGCATCCACACCTGTTTTTGCCGAGCACCAAGGAGATCTATTATTTTAGCACGCTCGGCAAACCGGCGCACCCGAAGTATCGATTCGATTATTTGGATGACTATCTGCGAATCTTTCGGGAATCCGGCAAGGCGCACGTCAAGAAAACCTATGACGCACTGCGTCGATGTGGTGCTCTATATAACCCCCGCCTCATCGGTGAGGCCACTGCCACCTACGCGACGGTTCGGGAGGAAATTATCGCAGATATCGCGGCGCTGAATCCCCGTATCCGGGTTGTATTGATGCTGCGGGATCCGGTGGAGCGGTCTTGGTCACATGCAAAAAAGGAGCTCCTTCGCCAAACGGGTCCAGGTGAGACAGTCGCCGAATCGGCATACAAGGAGTTCTTTACTCAGGCAGGGCAGGCGAGACGGAGCGCTATGCAGGATGTCATTGATCGCTGGCGCTCGCACCTGCCATACGATCAAGTCTATCTCGGCGACTACAAACACCTGAGCACTGATCCCCGCGGATTTCTTGACGACTTGTGTGAGTTCCTTGGTGCGGCTTTACCAAAGCATTTTAATAGTCCCCATCTCAGGTCGACAATCAATCCAACGTCACGCGCAGTGATGCCTGAGGCACTCGAAGCGTGGCTACGCGAGCGGTTGGCGAAGGACGTGGGAAGCTATCGTGCCTTACTGGACGATTTTGACACCAAGTGGCGGAAAAATCGCGTCCGGTAGTGATTGGTTATTCGCCGATGGCGAGAGAAAGCGATTAGTTCTCGGCAGGAGCTGTTGGAGTTTCGGAGGTAGCTTGTGTCGCAACGTAGGACTTTGCTTCCACGAGGTTGAGAGCAACTCCGTCATCCTCTGCGAAATCGAGCACTCCCAGGAGTAGGAATTCGACCTCGTCGAGATCGGCAGATGCGTGTCGCGCGTCTTTGATGGCATGCTTAAAATCACGCGCGGCGTGGTCGAGATCATCCACCGCGATTGAGAGGATTTTTTCGGCCTCGTTGCCATCATCAAATAGATCTTCGTCGTCATCCTTGGCAGTTTCTGCGATCGCAGAGTCTTCTCCAGAGGTCGATTCATCAATGATCTCAATGCCCTCCTCGTCCTCGTGAAGCCAGTTTTCAAAACCGGTCTTATATTCGTTTAGGGCAGCTTTCAAAGTTTTGACGGCGTGGTCGCAATCGTTCTTCGCATGGGAAAGATCTTTTTCAGCATGTGCCATATCACCAACGGCATGCCGGTATCGCTTGATGGCTCGTGTGACGCGCTTGTGCAGTTTTTTATTGTCTGGGTTTGCTGCTAAGTATGTCGCTAGTGGTGTTATTTCCATGGAAGAGGGCTGTAAGGTTGTGGAGTCTCTCAATGCATTATCGCACCCGTTGAATCAAGCATGTGGCGAAATCGTTACACGTCGATCGGGGGCGGAGCATTCGAATGCAGTTGTTTTATGCGGCGGGATGAATGTTCGTCCGGTGACCCTTGGTCTTGGCCGGGAGTAAGGCTCGAATCTTTTCTACCGCCGCTTTCGCGGTAATACCGTGTTTTTCGCGCAGTATATTGATGCTGCCATGCTCAATGAATTCATCAGGCCATCCGATGCGAGCCACGGGAGTGGTAATTTGCTGCGAGGCGAGATGTTCCATCACGCCGCATCCATAGCCATTGGCGAGCACATGGTCTTCGAAAGTGCAAATGACATCGCATCCACGAGCAAAAAATTCCAGCGTGGCGGTGTCCATAGGCTTTATCCATCGGGCATTGATCACCGCAGCCTGAATCCCATGTTCGTTGAGAAGGAGGTCTGCGGTTTGTTCTGCAAGCTCGACCATATTTCCTAGAGCAAATAGCGCAACCTGCCGACCATGGCGCAGCACCTCTGATTTACCGATTTCAAGTAACTTCGGTGCTGGTTTGGGCACCGCACCGGTGCCTGCACCCCGGGGATAGCGGATCGCGATCGGTCCCGACCGGTGGTTCACCATTGTCCAGAGCATATCAACGAATTCGTCTTCATTGCGCGCCTGCATGAAAACGATATTAGGAATGTGACGGAGGAATCCGATATCGAAAAGCCCATGATGTGTGGGCCCGTCGTCACCGGACAATCCAGCCCGGTCCATGCAGAGGGCGACATTGAGATTCTGCAGCGCGATATCATGTATGATCATGTCGTAGGCACGTTGCATGAAGGTGGAATAAATTGTCAGAAACGGTTTCAGCCCCTTGGTTGCCATTCCGCAGGCGAAAAGTGCTGCGTGTTCCTCGGCGATTCCAACATCAAAAAAGCGCTTCGGGTGCCGCTTGGCAAATGGAACAAGACCCGTTCCAGTCGGCATCGCAGCGGTGATTGCGGCGATTCGGTTATTGCTGTCCGCAAAATCGGCAAGTTTTGTCCCGAACAATTCAGAGTAGGTAGGGGAGGCCGCGCGAGCGGTCTCGCCAGTGTCCATCTGGAACTTCCCCAGGCCGTGGAATTTATCCGGCTTGGCGAGGGCGGGTGCGTATCCCTTGCCCTTTTGGGTTAGGATATGGAGGATGACGGGTTCAGTTTGTGTCTTGAGGAACTCAAACGTTTGAATTAATAAGTCCGTATCGTGACCGTCAATCGGGCCGTAATAACGAAATCCGAAATCTTCAAATATCACCGATGGCGCGATCAGGTTTTTCAGGCCGACCTCTGCCTTGTGCGCAAGTTTTCTGGCTGTTTTCCCTGCCAGCCATTCGACAAATCTTGCGGCCTTGTCATGCAAGTGAGCGTATGCCGGATTAGTAACGATCCGGTTTAAATAATCAGCAATCGCACCCACGTTCTTTGCGATAGACCATTCATTGTCATTCAATACGACAATCAGCCTGTTGGTCGTGTTTGCTGCGTTATTGAGCGCTTCAAAACTGACGCCACACGTGAAGGCCGCATCTCCGGCCACACAGACGATATGTTCTTTACCTCCCAGGGCATCCCGCCCCGCAGCCATACCCAGTGCCGCTGATAGCGCTGTCCCCGCGTGCCCCGCACCGTAACAATCGTGTTCGCTTTCGGAACGTAGCAGGAAGCCGTTGAGTCCTCCATATTGTCGGATGGTGCGGAAGCGGTTTTTTCTGCCGGTAAGTAGCTTGTGGACATACCCCTGATGGCTAACGTCGAAAACGAAATTATCGGTCGGGGTTTGAAATACCCGGTGCAGTGCGATCGTCAATTCCACTACCCCAAGGTTGGGACCAATATGCCCCCCGGTAATAGAAAGGACGCTGATTAGTTCCTGCCTGATCTCGGCGGCAAGATCCGCAAGTCTATCGGCCGGGATATTGCGGATGTCGGCAGGGGTTTGGATACCATCGAGTAATGGGGTTAATTCGTTGGTGTCACTCATTGGATCCGGTATCAAACTCCTCCAAAGTAACCTTTCCCGTTGAATCACGCGAGATAATTTCAATGCGCCGTTCGGCGTCCGTTAATCGTTCGCGGCAGAACTTCGTAAGCTTGACCCCGGATTCGTATTTTGCGATGAGTGCTTCGAGTGGCAAGTCATCGGACTCCATCGCTTTGACGAGTTGCTCCAGCGCTTCGAGTGCGGATTCGAGAGATTCAGGATCTTCGGGCATAAAAAGTGTTCGTGTAGGTGTGCCGAGGGCTATGGTGCGGTCACCTTGTTGCTCCAGCGGTCGTAGTCCGCGTATAAAATACACTGTCCATCCACGGGGAGTGGGAGCACCGCCCGGAGCGGGAAGCCTGTAAGTTGGAGATTGCGCTGAATTAACCCGGACCAGGCACGATATCTACCCATTGCAATGGTTCTCAAGAATGGCTGGTCACCGGTCACAGGAGTAAGGTAAAGCCCGCGAATGGGTGCGCCAAGGATGTCATAGTCACTAATCCGGATGAAGGTATTCGGATCCTCGGGCAGAAGCAGGGATTTCCGCTGGGCATACCAAGCCACCGCCCAAGGCATGTCGGACGATATTGCTTCATTCGGCTGGAACCACTGACCGAGGATGGCAATGTAGGGCGGCACATAAGGGGGCCATTGGACGGCGCGTTTTTGACCTGCAAAGAGCGTGAGAAACATCGGTAGGGCGACAAGTACAATGATGCTGATGGAAAAGACGGCGCGCATAATCCCGAGCTGAAACCCGAGTCGGTTCCACAGGATGGTAAGCATCGCAGCGCCGAAAAAGCTCATTATTGGGATGAAGATGACGTGCAGTTGATTGTTTGATACAGCTCCATTCACCGGCCCATAGGCAGCCATCCCGATCACGGCAGTGACCCACATCAGGAGGACGCACCACTTAAACATGGCTGTAGTGCGTCGCTTGAACGGGTGCAAAAGGGCAACAAAAAATGCACCTGCTGCGAGATTCAGGCCGAGGAACAAAAAGATGCTCCCTATTTGGGAAAGAACGCCATCGCGCAGCTTTGTTCGGAAGCCGTAAAAGAGGTTGGAAAAATCGGGATTTAGCGAGTTGAGTAGACCTGCTTCCGCCAAAGGATAGATAGCAAGCCCGAATGGCAGTCCTGTTGTGCTGAGATTGTGAATGGTCCACGGCGTTAATGTTAGAAGGTAGGCGATCATCGAGACCACAGGACCCCATCGGGGTTTGAAATAGATAAATGCGAAAAGCAAATACCCGAAAAAGATCCAGCACGTCAGGTAATGCGAGAGTGTCATGAGACCGAAACCGATCCCAATTACCAGATGGCTCCACGGCCCGGTTTTAGATTTGGGGCTTTCGTCTTGGCAAAGCATGGCTCGCACTACGAACCATAGTGTCGCCATGAACAAAAACAGGACCAGCATGTGGCCGAGACCGGATATTGAAAACTGCCACATCAAGTCCGTGGCAAGGATCAAGATCGAGGTAAGCAACGCGAGTGACGTGTCAAAAAGCTGCCTTGCAACCAGGAAGCTGATCACTACCGAACCAATAAACAATAGGATTGAGGCGAATGCGATGACTCGATCACCTGCATACACGAGATCCTTCGGTGACATGTCCCAGGAATTCCTGATCAGGAGCAACGGAAGCGCGTTAAATGCAGCCGTCAGTGGCGGGTGAAACATCTCAGGAAATAATGCCTCCCCTTGCGGCAGTGGCTTGTCCGCGCGATCCAACTGCCAGAGGTCTATCGGCCGGACTACCAGCGTCGAAAACCCCTGTCCCGAAGCCAATGCCCTGGACACGGCCGCTTGCTCCATGGCTGCGGACGACCCCAACCCGGCGAATTGGACAAATAGATACAGCAGACTCACCGTGAGGATGATCACCCCTAGCACGATCGCTCGGAATAAAATCGCAAACCGTCCCTGCTCGATAGAATGAACGAAGGACTGAAAATTTTGGGCAGAAACAGGCATGAAAGATTAGTTTGAGAACTTGGTTATACTCAGCTCACTTAGTCGGCGGTGGAGCGTGCGGCGGCTGATTCCAAGCCGCTTTGCAGCCTGAGTCCGGTTGCCGTCACTCTCCTCCAGTGCGCGAAGGATAAGGGCTTGCTCGGTGCGGTGCAAATTCAAAGCGTCCAAATTAGACGTTTGCTCGACCCGCTTTCCGCTGGCGGGGGGCAGGGGTACCAGAGGCGTCGCATCTCGCACACATGCGGGTAAATCTCTCACCCCGATTTTTGCCGCGCCGCACATCACCACTCCGTGCTCGATCGCAGTTCGTAACTCGCGGACATTGCCCGGCCAGTCATAGCCGAGAATGCAGCTCATCGCCTCCGGAGTGAGTTCGCGGTGCGGTTTTTCATTTTCGAGGGCAGATTCCTTGAGAAATGTAAGCACGAGCAACGGGATGTCTTCTTTTCGCTCACGCAGCGGCGGCATGGTCAGCTGGACCACGTTTAATCGGAAAAACAAGTCGTCACGAAATTTGCCCTCTGCCACCAGCTGTCCAAGATCTTTGTTGGTGGCTGCGACAATGCGAACATCCGCGTGGATGGTTTGGCTGCCGCCCACCCGTTCGAATGTCCGTTCTCCAAGGACGCGGAGAATCTTGACTTGGACCGTTGGGTCTATCTCACCAATTTCATCCAAAAAGAGTGTGCCGCCAGACGCCTGCTCGAAGCGGCCGATCCGACGTTCTGATGCACCCGTGAATGCACCTCGCTCGTGTCCAAAGAGCTCGCTCTCCAAGAGTTGAGGGGACAGTGCCATACAATGCACCGCCACAAATTTTTTTGCTGTGCGAGGGCTTAGGTTGTGGATTGCATGAGCCGCCACCTCTTTGCCCGTGCCGCTCTCGCCCTGAATGAGCACTGTTGCCCGGGACGGCGCCACTTGTTGGATGGTTTCGAAAATGCGAACCATCGCCAGCGAAGTCCCAATCATCCCATCCAGTGATCGGTTTTTCTGCACCTGCTCCTTGAGTTCACGGTTCTCTGTTTGCGTCTGTCGCTCTCGCAACGCCCTTCGGATCATGATCTCCAAGTGATCGATATTGACCGGCTTGGTTACAAAGTCATACGCGCCGTGTTTCATGGCCCGCACTGCAGTATCAACCGAGCCATAAGCAGTCATCATGATGCAGATCGGCGGTGCAGGGCGTTTGACAAGCGTATCGATAAGGTCCATCCCGCTTTCTCCCGCGAGGCGGAGATCCGTCACAACCACATCGGGCGGGTCAGACTCCATGATCGCCATTGCACCAGCAACATCCGCAGCCACATAAACCTCGAAATGGTCGTCCAAGGCATCCCTCAGTCCATCGCGGGTGTTTTTTTCATCGTCCACGATGAGTAAGGTTTTGCGCTGCGCCATTTTGTCGCAACGATGCGGGGATATTGATTAAGGTGCAAGAACGGAGTTTTTATTGGTCCGAATAGTTGCGTCTTGGGGCATACGATGTTACCCTCCCGCCCGTTGGAATGGAAATTGCTGATGCAATTCTTAGCGAAGCGTTTTGTATTTCCGTTCCGTAGCCTTATTATACATCATTCATGAATCACGCCCTGCCTCACTCGAAAACCGCTCTCCAGTCTCTTTATCGGCCTGATCAGGAACATGATGCTTGTGGCGTCGGCTTGGTCGCTCAGGTGAATGGGCGACGGTCGAATCTGATCTTAAAAATCGGATTGAGATCGATTTGTGGGCTGATGCATCGGGGGGCGCTGGATGCGGACGCTAAAACCGGCGATGGCGCGGGAATCGCGACGCAGATTCCGTATAAATTATTTACTCCTGAAGTCACGCGCCTCGGGCACAAATTGTATCAGGATTCGGACTTGGGCATTGGCGTGTTATTTTTGCCTCACGACAACGCGTATGCTCAGGCCCGGGCGAAGGCGATCACCGAGGACGTGATCAAGAAACGCGGTTTGTTTCTGTTCGGCTGGCGCGAAGTCCCGATTAATCTTCGGGTGCTGGGAGAAAAGGCGCAGACGACGATGCCACGAATCGAGCAGGTCTTAATGGGTAAGCCGTGGGGCATGGCAGACGACGACTACGAGCGGCGCTTGTTTTTATCACGCAATGAGATCGAGGACATGGCAGCGGCCGATGGCATCAGGAACTTCTATATTCCGTCATTTTCCCACCGCACCATTGTCTACAAAGGTCTGCTGGTCTCCGCGTCGTTGGAAAAATACTACCCGGATCTCGCGGACCCTCTCTACGAGACGGCGCTGGCAGTTTACCATCAGCGCTACAGCACGAATACCTTCCCGACGTGGCCGCTGGCGCAGCCGTTTCGGATGTTGGCCCACAATGGGGAGATCAATACCGTGCGCGGAAACCGGAATTGGACCACCGCCCGCGAGGCCGAACTCAAGGCAGACTTCTGGGGAAAAGACATCGAGTTGCTCAAGCCGATCATTCAGCCCGGCGGATCCGACTCTGCAAGTCTGGATAACGTCCTCGAGATGCTGACGATGTCAGGCCGAAGTCCGATGCACGCGATGACGATGCTCGTGCCGCCGGCATGGCGTTCAGACAAAAAAATGCCGCCGGCATTGCGAGCATTTTACGAATATCACCGCTGTATTTGTGAACCATGGGATGGTCCTGCAGCATTGGTATTCACTGATGGTTTGATGATTGGTGCTTGTTTGGATCGAAATGGGCTCCGGCCCGCTCGCTACAAATTAACCGAAGATGGAATCTTCATCCTTGGCTCGGAAGTCGGTGTGGCCAATCTGGACCCGAGCACTGTGATCGAGAACGGACGTTTGGCTCCGGGCGAGATGATCGCTATCGACACCGTCGAGGGTAAACTTCTCCGCGATTCAGATATCAAAGAAAGACTCGCAGCCCGGAAGCCGTATGCCGAATGGCTGGATTCGAATCTGGTTCGATTCCAACTGGCAACACCTGAGGAAATTAAACCCGCCACCGCGGAGATGGATATCCTTTCCCTCACGCAGCGGCAGGTTGCCTTTGGATACTCGACGGAAGAAGTCGATATGATCCTCAAGCCGATGGTTAAGTCCGGCGCAGAAGCGGTTGGATCGATGGGTGATGACACGCCGTTGGCGGTTCTCTCGCTGAAACCCCGACTCCTATATACCTACTTTAAGCAGCTTTTTGCTCAGGTGACCAATCCTCCCATTGATCCGATTCGGGAGAAGCTGGTCATGTCCCTGCACACCGTGCTCGGCTGGCGGCGTAATTTGCTTGGCGAATCGCCAGAGCATTGCTCACAGGTCATGATCGACACACCGATTCTGCTCGATTCGGAGTTGGAACGGATGAAAGAACTGCCGGAGCCTCACAAGGCGGCTACGATTTCCATGTTATGGCCGGTTTCCGAGGGCCCTGAAGGCCTGGAAAACGCGGTCTCGCGCATCCGCAAGGAAGCGGAGGCGGCGGTTGATGCTGGTGCACGGATCATCATTTTCTCTGACCGGGGTGTGGATCACACGACTGTTTCCGCGCCTGCGCTGCTGGTCATGGGTGCCGTCCATCATCACCTGACCCGGGTAGGTAAACGGATGCGGGCTAGCGTTATAATCGAGAGCGGGGAAGCGCGGGATGTGCATCAGATCGCCTGTCTCATTGGATATGGCGCCAGTTGCATCAACCCGTATCTTGCGCTGGAAACCATTCGCGAGCTGATCGAAAAAGGAAGCGTCACCGAGGATTACGCCACGGCTGTGGAAAACTACCGCGATGCCCTTCAGAACGGGCTCCTGAAAATCATGTCCAAAATGGGCATCTCGGTTGTCAGCAGCTACCGGGGCGCACAGGTCTTCGAAGCCATTGGCATTTGCACCGCGCTCATCGATGAATGCTTCGCCGGCACGGCATCGCAAGTCGAGGGGATCGGCTACATCGAAATCGCTGGCGAGAGCCTCGCCCGACACGCCCATGCATATGCCAATCCGATACCGGTCGAACCGGGTAAACTGGAAGACCCCGGGTATTACCGCTTCCGCCGTGGAGGGGAAGTCCATGCTGTTAATCCCCCGGTCATCCAAAATTTTCATACGTATGTGGGCATTAAGGGCGCTGACAAGGCGGGCAAAGCGGAGGACTATAAGAAGTACGTCGAAAGCGTGCTGGCTTCGCGACCCACGGGGCTCCGGAACCTACTCGAATTTATTGCCCTGCCATCCGGTCCCGTTCCAATCGAGGAAGTGGAGCCGATTGAGGAGATTCGCCGCCGGTTCACCACCGCAGGTATGTCGCTCGGTGCACTCAGCCCCGAGGCCCACGAATGTCTGGCGATTGCGATGAACCGCATCGGAGGCAAATCTAACAGCGGCGAAGGCGGCGAAGACCCCGTGCGTTTCAAGCGGCGTGATGATGGGGATTGGGCAAATAGCGCAATCAAACAGATTGCCTCTGGACGCTTCGGCGTTTCAGCGTCCTATCTGGCCAGCGCCAAGGAGATCGAAATCAAAATGGCCCAGGGCGCAAAACCCGGTGAGGGCGGGCAATTGCCCGGGCATAAGGTCAGCCCATACATCGCCCGCCTCCGGCATGCAGTGCCAGGGGTGACGTTGATCTCACCTCCGCCGCACCATGACATTTATTCAATCGAAGACCTTGCGCAGTTAATTTACGACCTGAAGCAGGTCAACCCACGCGCGCGGATTTGCGTCAAACTTGTTGCCGAAGCTGGTGTCGGAACGATTGCAGCCGGCGTCGCCAAGGCCCATGCCGATATCATCCTGATCAGCGGCCATGATGGTGGGACTGGAGCCTCGCCGCTCAGCTCCATCAAGAACGCCGGCGGACCTTGGGAACTTGGCGTGGCCGAAACCCATCAGGTCCTCATGCTCAATGGCCTGCGGAATCGGGTCACGCTCCGGACCGATGGTGGCATGCGCTGCGGCGAAGATATCATCTATGCCACTTTGCTTGGTGCAGAAGAATACAACTTCGGAACCGCGGCGCTCATTGCCATGGGCTGCGTCTATGTCCGGCAGTGTCACCTCAATACCTGTCCGGTCGGTGTGGCCACGCTGGATGACAGGCTCCGTGGCAAATTTAAGGGCAAGCCGGAATTTGTTGTGAACTTCTTTAACGGTGTCGCGGAAGAGGTCCGTTCGATCATGGCACAACTCGGGTTCCGCACGATCGACGAGATGGTCGGTCGCGTGCAGTGTCTCCGGCAGCGCCATGTCCCGGATCATCCGAAAGCGAACACCCTCGACTTGTCCCGCTTGCTCGTCAACGTAGCCGGGGACGATCCCAGCGCCGTGCTCCACGCCACACGGGACCGGAACGACGGCCCTGAGGATCGGACGTTGGACGAAATCGTTCTTCAAGATGCCAAGGACGCCATCACCGATGGCAAGCCTGTCAGCCTCAGTTACAAAATCAAAAATACGAACCGCTCGGTGGGTACCCAGGTGTCCGGCGAAATCGGCTATCAGTATGGCGAAGAGGGCCTTCCCGAAGGAACGGTTGAGTTGCTTCTCACGGGTACTGCCGGGCAAAGTTTTGGCGCGTTTCTCACCAGCGGAGTTCGCCTCGACCTCACGGGCGAGGCCAATGACTACGTTGGCAAAGTCATGAGCGGTGGCGAAATTATCATCCGGCCGCGTGCAGACGCGAAATTTAAGGCCCACGAAAACAGCATCCTCGGAAATACCGTGATGTATGGTGCGACCGGGGGCATTCTTTTTGCTAATGGCCGCGCAGGGGAGCGATTCTGTGTGCGCAATTCCGGAGGCGCCGCTGTCGTGGAAGGCATCGGGGATCATGGTTGCGAATACATGACGAATGGAGTTGTCGTCGTTCTCGGACCGACAGGGAAAAACTTTGGAGCTGGTATGACGGGTGGAGCCGCCTTTGTGCTCGATCTCACCGACGAATTCCCGGATCGCTTAAATGGGCAATTGGTCACTGCGGCGCGTATCGAATCCTCCGAGGATCGTGCGGTTTTGCTCGACTTAATCGCGAAACACAAAATGAAAACGGGCAGTGCACTCGCCAGTGCGATCCTGGCTGATGCCGATAGCTATCTGTCGAAGTTCTGGATGGTATTGCCGACCGTTCCCACTGCTGCGGCGCCGGGTTCCTCCAAGCTCGAAGATGATGACAAGGAAACAATCAGCGAAAACGTGACAGCCGCTCGGTAGCGAGCGGGTCGCTAGATTAAACGAAGATGCGGTGGGTTCTGGAACCACCGCATCTTTTTTAACCGACAAGACCTCATCTTAATATAATTAGATCGATAATTTTCATCCGCGGCGCAGCTGTGTATTGATTTATCTTCTAGTCTGCCCCAAGATCGACAAATCCATGCGCCCCCGACTCCTGCCCTCCGCCACCATCTGCGCCTTGATCGCTGCTTCTTCAGCTTTCGGTCAAGCGCCTCAGCCCACGCCTACACCGCGGCCTGTTCAGATCCTAAACGGTGATTTCCAGCGATCCTCATCCCGTCAGGACATCTGGTCGGGAGTGGATTCATCAGGTTTCCTCATCGGAGCCCGTGCCAGCGTCAACCTGCTCACGGCATCCGGCGCAATTGGCCAGGTCTCAGTGGCGCCGGCCGTTGCCATTGCCGATATGGACAGCGATGGGCTCCAGGATATCGTCACGGCAGATGCTCAAGGGTATGTGCGGGTGTATTTTAATCAAGGGACACCTGCTGAGCCGAAATTTGGGACTGCGGAAGTTGCAGCGCTATATCTTGGGGTGCCTCCCACCGGGCTTCCGCCGATGGCGCGACTTGCTCCCCGAATCAGCATAGTCAATAATGGCGGACGTCAGGATATTCTGGTCGGAAATTATAACGGTGAGATCCTGATGATTCGCAATGAAGGCTCCCCCAACCGCCCCGCTTTCCGTCAACCTTTGGACTTCAGCCGTATCACGATTCCGACGACAGAAAAGCCGGATCGCCGGTGGGGAAATCTTTTTGCACCGCTCTTCTTCGACTGGAACAATGATGGTAAACCCGACTTGTTGATTGGCGAGGGGTCGTATTCTGCGAATAACATACACCTCGCAATCAATCAGGGTTCCGCGGCAAGCCCCAAGTTCACTGAAGCCCAGCGCATGGTTCTGGCTTTTGGTGATGGACGAGAGCAATTAACTCCAGCAATTGTAGATTACAACGGAGACGGAAAACCCGATCTTCTTGTGTCCGCCCGTGATGGTAAGATTGGCGTCCATCTGCACCCGCCGACGCCTTGGAAACCGGGAGACGAATTGAAGTTTAGCTCGTTTGTTGCGGCAGCAGGGGGTCAGGATTTGACGTTGGGCGGTAGTGCCACCATTACTACCGGTGATTTAAATGGGGATGGTTTATTTGACATTGTGGCTGGACGGCCCAACGGGCGCCTGTCGGTTGTGATGAACTCCGGTACCAAGACGGAGCCAAAATTTGGGGCTCCTGCGGATTTAAAAGCAGATCTGAAATCTGCACCTAACCGCCCGCCAGTCGGCTGGGATATCGATATTGGCTTTGACCGGGGGAACGTGATGGGCGATGCCACCGTCGTAAAGAAAGAGGATGACCCCACCCTAGGACTCGCGGACAAAGAAGCGGCACTGCGGGTGGGATATGCCACAAACGCAAATAAGGTCATGCCGCCTCCGTATATCATGGTCCCTTCTCAGGGAAATTTTCAGCCGACAACTACAAATCTGATTAATGCTCCCTCGAATTTCGGGCGTGTAAGCCAGGTGATCCGCACCCCTCTGGTGCCGAATAAACCATACACGCTGACTTTTAAAGTCCGTGGAAATCGCGTCTCCAACGGGCAGTTGGCCATCTACGCAAGAGGATCCAAAAGATTCGGTGAGGATCGGCAGGTGGTTGGCGAACGCGGTCGCGTCGCCGTGCAAAGGAACGTGGTCACCGAAGATTTTCGGGATACTGTGTCGTTCAGCCCGGGTGGCTCATGGACTGAGGTAAAGAAGACATTTACCGTGAAATTCAAGGAAAAGGAGCTTTCGGATTTGGAAAAAACAGACGAGGCGACGATTAATTTTTTCTTTCAGCTCCAGTCGGGTGACGGTGTGCTTTACATCAAAGATGTGAAGATTGAGGGCTGATAATCACTCCTTGGACGCGTCCTTCATGGGGCAGGAAACCATGAGCAAAAACGGGATTAAAACGGCATTCGTCGCAGGGGCTGGCCTGGGGAAGCGGTTGAGACCGCTCACAGCGAACCGTCCCAAACCCCTTGTGCCGCTCTACAATCGGCCGCTCATCACGTATGTGTTTGATGCGCTGCTGGCGGTTGGCATCGAGCGCATCGTTGTAAATACGCACCATTGTCCGCAGAGCTATGAGGAGATCCTACGGCTGGAGCGAGGGCAGGGGATCTACCGCGGGATGCAAATCGAGTGCATTTACGAGCCGGTGTTATTGGAAACCGGGGGCGGAATAAAAAATGCCGCCCGGTTATTCGGCGATGAGCCCGTGCTTGTCCACAACGGAGACATTTTTGCTTCGGTTGATCTTCCGGGATTGCTCCACGCCCACACGACGACGCGACCGGAGGTCACCGCCCATTTGCGCAGCTTCGGCGGGCCGCTACAGGTTTCATATCAGCCGGTCACTCAAGAGATCACTGATTTTCGTGGCGCTTTGGGGCTGGGATCCGACGCCGGATTTTTGTTCTCCGGGATCTATATTATTGAGCCCGCGTTCATCCGTCGGATTCCACCGGATACGATCATTTCTGTGGTCCCGGTGTTTCTCGATATGCTTCGGGCCGGTGTGACGATTAACGGATTTCTGGATGATTCCGGAGTCTGGGCGGATCTCGGAAATCGGGACGCCTACCTGGATGCGCACGCTACCGTCCCCCGGCCTGCTGAAGAAGGACGGATCAGCGTCGATCCCTCGGCGGAGGTCAGCGCTTCGGCAACCCTTCGAGGATTCGTGGCTATTGGGGCGCGTGCGGTGATTGAGGATGGCGCAGTGATCCAAGACTCCGTTATTTGGGAAGGTGCAAAAATCGCTTCCGATGCGCAGCTTGTGCGGTGTATCGTCCGCGATCACCAATTCGCACAAGGAATTTTGGTCGATCAGGACATTTGATCCCACTTAAAGCTGCATGCAAACAGACGCTGTCATCCAGGAAACCCGCTTTCGATTCCCTGCACTCGCAGAAGCTGACTTTCAAGTCGCGCCGATAGAAAAAGGCGGGTCCGGAAGAAAATTCTACCGGATCGTGAGTGCGCACAACGATTCCATGATCGTCGTGAAATACACGCCGCAGCGGTTGGAAAATTTGCGCTATGTCGAAATTGCGCAGATGCTCGCTGGATCCGGGGTGCCTGTGCCTGCAATCTATTTTCATGACGCGGAGGAAGGATTGATCTGGATGCAGGATCTCGGAGAGCACGACTTATGGAGCCTGCGAGGAGCGCCGTGCGAGGATCGTCGTGCCGGTTACCGCCTGGCTCTTCAGGCTATTGCCACAGTGCATGTGGACGCCACGCGGGCGTTCGAATCCAGCCCGCTTGCATTGGAAATGGAATTCGACCAGCAGCTTTATCTTTGGGAGCAGGGGTACTTTCTCGAGCATTGTCTAGGCGGTGTTTTTGGCCTCACCGAGGAGCAGATTAAGCGATACGGTGAATTGCCCGCGTTGGGAGCAATGGCTGCCGACCTCGCGCGTGAGGATCGCACGCTGGTTCACCGGGATTTCCAATCGCAGAATGTCATGCTCCGCGACGGAAGCGCTTGGCTTATTGATTTTCAAGGGATGCGTCCCGGCTTGCCCCACTACGACCTCGCATCTTTACTTTACGATCCGTACGTGGATCTCACGTCTCAGGATCGTGAGGTATTGATGGATGACTATAAATCCATGATCCGATCCCGAGGCGGTGAAATCGGCTCCCAATTCGATTTTATCTATGCCCGATGTGCCATGCAGCGACTCATGCAGGCGCTGGGAGCTTACGGATTTCTGGGCTTGAAATGCGGGCGGCCCGAGTTCCTTCTGCATGTGCCCGCCGCGCGTCGCTCGCTCCGCGAAGTCGCCGCACGAGTGGATGGAATGGATGAATTTGTTTCTCTGCTGGAAAACCTGCCATGATTACGTCGCCATCCACCGTCTCTATCGAAAATATCACGCCGCTTCTTGATGGCGGGAAATACCCAATCAAACGTATCCCCGGTGAGGATATTTCGGTGGAAGCCGACATCTTCAAAGACGGGCATGATGTCGTGAAGGCCGTTTTAAAATGGCGGCAAATGGGTGAAACGAAGTGGCATGAAACGCCGATGCATCTGCTCATCAACGACCGCTGGGCAGGTGTCATGGCACTCAGCCAGACGGGGCATTACGAATATACCATCCAGGCATGGGGAGATTCCTTTCTCTCATGGTGCGATGAGATTCAGAAAAAAGTGGGGGGTGGAATCGCTGACCTGGTGAGTGAATCACTCGAAGGCGCCGTGTTGGTGCGAGCGGCAGCAACCCGTTGTAAGGACCTGGGAGACGCGGGCTTTCTCAACGCTACCGCAGATGCGATTGCCGAAGCAGCAGGTTCTGATCTGCGTAATCTAGCATCCGACGCAAAGCTCGCTGCCTGCATGGCCGCAAATGATGAGCGCGCACTAGCCACGCAACACGAGCCGACTCTAAAAGTCTGGGTGGACCGCCGTGCGGCGGCTGTGGCTGCGTGGTATGAGTTTTTTCCCCGCTCTGCGGAAGGGAAGCCGAATTCGGGATCGACGTTCCGCGACTGTCTGGAGCGCATTGATGACGCCAAAGCGATGGGATTTGATGTCATCTATTTCCCTCCAATCCACCCTATTGGAGAAAGTAACCGGAAAGGCCCTAATAATACATTGCATGCCGCCCCTGGTGATCCAGGCGTGCCGTATGCCATCGGCAACTACCGTCATGGTGTGAATGGCGGAGGTCACATGGATGTCGCTCCTGAGCTGGGCACGCTCGAAGATTTTGAATGGCTCGTAGGCGAGATCCATAATCGCGGAATGGAAATCGCACTCGATTTTGCGATTAATTGTTCACCCGATCACCCCTACGTCGCGGCACATCCCGATTGGTTTTTTGCGCGCCCGGACGGCACAATCAAATATGCGGAAAACCCGCCAAAAAAATACCAGGACGTTTATCCGCTGAATTTTTATTGTGCCGACTGGCAATCCCTCTGGCAGGAACTTCGCGATGTGCTCCTGTTCTGGGCTGCGCGAGGCGTGCGAACGTTCCGCGTCGATAACCCGCACACCAAGCCGGTTGCATTTTGGGAGTGGGTCATCGACGAGGTATTGGCAAAATTCCCCGATGTCATTTTCCTGAGTGAGGCATTTACGCGCCCAAAAATGATGCAGATACTGGCAAAAGTCGGATTCACCCAAAGCTACACGTATTTCACTTGGAGGAATTCGAAGCCCGAACTCACGGAGTACCTCACGGAGCTAACCCAATCCGAAATGGCGGAGTATTTTCGGACAAACTTTTTTACCAACACCCCAGACATCCTGCCTGAATTTCTACAATCTGGTGGACGCCCGGCATTCTTGATCCGCTCGGTGCTGGCAGCGACGCTTTCGCCTGTGTATGGCATCTATAGCGGATTCGAATTGTGCGAAAATGCCGCTCTGCCAAGCAGAGAAGAATACGCCGAAAGCGAAAAATACCAATTCAAGGGCAGGGACTGGAACGCAGAGGGAAATATCAAACCGTGGATCACGGCATTGAACCTCGCTCGCCGCGAAAACCGCGCCCTGCAGGAATACCGCAATCTGCGCTTCCACAGCGCCGAAAACGACCAGATCCTGTTCTACAGCAAGATCACTGAGGCCCGCGACAATATCATCCTGGTTGCAGTGAGTCTCGATCCCTTCGGCTCGCAGAGCGCCTGGGTGGATGTTCCCATCGACCTCTTTGGGTGGTCAGACGGAGCGGCCTATGAAGTCGAAGATCTTCTTTCGGGTAATCGATTTCTATGGACTGGTCGTCGCAACTACGTTTCGCTGGACCCACATTTTCGACCCGCACATGTTTTGAAAGTCCGCCGTCACGTGGCCAAATCCCTTGGGCAAGACATCTTCGCGTAGCATCGCCATGTTGCCTTGCAGGACGAGGTAGAATCGGCTAGAACACCTATGTGAAACGCGCTCAGCAATTCTCAGATTCGCAGCCTCGGTGGATGGTGCAGGCTGACCTTGCTCCGGGAGATGCCAAGTGTGTGGGACTTGATTCCCGAGGGGTGGAACTTCACTATATCCGCTCCCGGGAAGATCCCCTGTTCGAGACTGCCTTTCAGATGCTCTGGGAGGAGTTCGGTGCGAAAGGTGAAATGGAGTCCATCGATGTGATAGTTCGCCGTCTCGCATGGAAGCCAGAGCCCCGATCGACCGGCGAATTCCTTTGTTATGAGTTGCTGCTACTCACCCACGATGATGTTCCCATCGCGGTTCGCGATCACACCGCAATGGTAGATCCCGGCTTTTCGCAAGCAGTCGTTCACATGTCGCACAATCTGGTCAGCGTGCCATGGAGGCGAACTGGAATTGCCGGATGGATGCGTGCGTTGCCGATTCAGGCGGCCCGTGCGTGTATGGATCAAGCCGCGATATCGCAGCCGCTTCCGGTAACACTTGTTGCCGAGATGGAACCTGCCGACCCGACCGATCCCGATCGCACGACGCGCCTGGCGGCCTACGGAAAAGCCGGATATTGGAAAGTGGATCCTCAACGCGTTCAATATGTCCAGCCAGACTTTCGCACCCCGGACGAGATTGATGCCTCTGGTGGCCCGTGTCCGCTTCCCTTGTGCCTCCTTGTCCGCCGGATCGGTCGTGAGAATGAGCGCTCAATCTCCGGCTGGGAGGTGCGGGAGATTGCGGATTTGCTATATCGAATGTATGCGGCAGAATTTCGCGATGCTGATATGCGACCGGTGATTGCATCTTTGGACGCGTATCCGCCAGCCGCCGATGCCATTCCTCTTGTGCAACCCCCGCTTCCGTAACAGACGATAAACAACCATGAAAAATCTCGTTCTCTTTCATCATGTAGATTTCGCTGCACCTACTGGGGACCACATCATGCCAATGCGGAAGTTTGCGATGGTCGCAGAGGCGGTGTCTTGGGAGCCAAATATTGAGCTCCGCGAGCCAGTACCCGTGTCTTATGAGGACCTGCTGCGCGTGCATAATCCCGATTACATCGAAGCTGTGAAAACCGGTCGCCCGCGAGAGTTGGCTGAGGCTCAGAAGTTTCCTTGGACGGAGTCGCTATATCCATCCGTATTGTTGACTAATGGCGGGGTATATGCGGCCGCCGATCACGCACTTACCGCTGGGGTCGCGGGCGCACTGGCCAGCGGATTTCATCACGCAGGTCCAGCTGCTGGCGAAGGATTTTGCACCTTCAATGGCCTCGTCGTTGCGCTTGAAAAATTACGAGCTTCAGAAAAAATTCGCACGGCAGCCGTGCTCGATATGGATTTGCATTATGGCAACGGCACCGCAATGCTTGCCGAGTCTCGGGCCTGGATGTTTGCGCTATCAATCTACGGAAGCGATTACTGGAACAACCAGGCATGGCCCGATGTCACTGAGCGGAAACACCCCATGGGGGTGCACCACGCATCGCACTCCCTCCCGGCAGGTTGTCACGGACTGGAAATGCTTTCGATTCTCAAAGAATTGCTCCCGATGCTGCTCGGCCATGGCAAGCCGGACATCCTCCTGTATCAGGCGGGAGCCGATCCGCTTCGCGACGATCCGTATTCTCCGCTTGAACTCACTGCTTATGACCTCCGGGAGCGGGATCGTGTCGTGTTTGAGTTTGCTAAAGAAAACGAAATTCCCGTCGCCTGGGTGCTTGCGGGGGGATACTCGGAGGACACCTCGAAAGTCGTCGATGTCCACGTGAATACCGCAAAAGTGTGCCGCGATACATATTTCCCGATCGTGTAAAATCACCGGTGCCCGGCAAGGTGGTCCGCTACGGTTTAGGATCCAGCTTCTCAAGCAATAGTCCGTAGGCTTCGTCGATACGGCTGCCGGTAGCAGCCTCCAGTCGCGCTGATGCAATCTCTTCGCGCAGTGCTGGAGCCGTGTCCGGGGTCACACTCTCTGCCCGTGTCGCGAGGCGACGGAAGTTTTTGAAATCGAGGATATACGCCTGAATCAGTGGTTTATAGGTGTTGATCCAATCATTGGGTGGTGCTGCATTTGATTCGTCGAATGCTTCAAACATAACCCCTGCGTCCTGGAGTGCGCCCGCGTTCCAGTCCTTCAACCCATAAGAGAGGATCGCAAATAAATCGTAGTTATTTCTTTCGTAAAGACGGATTGTGCCACCTCTCACGGGTTGAACGGAGCGGACAAGGCGGCCCATCTCGACGAAAAAATTTGCCAACCGTTGATCCTTTGGATGGGTGCTGAACAGCCCTCGCTTTTCAAGATCTTCAAACGCCTCATTAGCCTCGCGAGTGTCTCCTTCGAATAGTCGGGCGAGTCCCTTGTTTGCGATTGCCCAATTTAAGGTGGGCTGCGATGTCGTGATATCAGCCACCATGGCAAATGCCTCCGCTGCTTCGTTGAAGTTTCCTTTTGCAAGGGAACTTTGGCCAGAAGCCATGATTTCATCAAGCTCGAGGGATGAGAGCGCTGCCGACGCAGTGGAGCCGTTTTGCTGCGGAAAGATCTCGTCGCGATACACAAAAGCCATCACCCCCGCGCTGATTAATACCAAGAGAGTTGTTCCCCAAATGATTCCCATCACCTTGCGGCTGTTGTCCGACTCGACAATGCCGCGTTCTTTTCTCTGGATCGGTGCCTTCGCGCGCTCTTGGAGCTTCTGTTTGGCGTAGGTCAGGTGCCCAATCAACTCGTCGTAGCTCGCATAGCGGCCATCGGGATCTTTGTGCAGCATCCGATTAACCACATAAGCCGTCTCGCTGGAAACATTCGGCGCGAATGCTTGCAAGCTCACCGCCCGGCTCTTGATATGCTTGAGCGCCACCATGGATGCCGTGGTTGCCTCAAACGGCGGGCGACCTGCGATGGCATGAAACAAAGTTCCGCCAAGACTATAGATATCGCTGCGGAAGTCTTCTGGGCGATTGTCCAGTTTTTCTGGAGCGATATAGTAGGGCGTGCCCCAGATCTCCCCCTGCTCCTGCGCCTGCTCGTCGAGCAGCACCGCTAGTCCAAAGTCCACGATCTTCGCGGTGGCTGCGTCCGCAAATAATATATTCCCCGGTTTTACGTCTCGGTGCAGGAGACCACGATCCAATGCGGCCTGCAGGCCTTGGGCAACTTGGATTCCTGTGTTCAGCGCCTGTAATTCGCCCACCCGGCCTTGCAGCCCCATCAAGTCATCCAGCGATCCTTTCGGGACGAGCTCCATCGCGAGGTAGAATAGACCATGGTCCTCGCCGAAGGAAAAAACTTTCACGACGTGCGGGTGGTTGATCGACGCTGTGATGCGTGCCTCTTCGGCCAATTTCTTGTAATCCACTTCTTGCGCACCCGCGCTTTTTTTTAGGATCTTTAATGCGACTTGGCGTTGTAAATTTAAGTCTGTCGCACGAAATACCGATCCCATACCGCCCTCACCAAGCAACTCTGCGAGTTCGAAGTGGTGAAACGTCTTCCGCACCTGCTGGCTGGCACCACAGTTCGGACAATCGATCTCGCTGAATGGCGCAAGGTCTGATACATCAAGCATCTGACCGCACGCATGGCACGTCTCGATGACTTGGGATGGGAACTCGCTCATCACCTCCACCATTGCCAAACTCAACCCGTCAGCAAAGCACTAAAATGCAATCCACTGCTAATATTGAATCCCAAGAAGAATCATCGCTCACCGTTGCCCCCGAGCAAGCAGGCGAACGACTGGATCGCTTCCTTGCCGACCGTGTAGCCGACCTCACCCGCAGTCGTATTCAGACACTTATACGGGAGGGGTGCATCCTGCTCAATGCCGCCACTGCCCGACCCTCCGAATCCCTTCACTCCGGCGACAAGGTCACCATCCACCTTCCTGCTTCTCGACCGGTCGAGGGAATGGTTTCCGAGGATATAGCCCTCGACATCCTGTTTGAGGATGAAGTCATGCTCGTTATTAATAAACCCCCGGGTATGGTCGTCCATCCGGGAGCCGGGGTGCCGTCTGGTACGGTCGTGAATGCCCTTTTGCACCACACCGGGAGCCTGTCCGTGATCGGTGGCATCGAGCGGCCTGGCATCGTGCATCGCCTGGATCGCGAGACTAGCGGATGCCTCGTGGTTGCAAAAAGTGACACCGCCCATCAACGATTGGCCGAGCAATTTGCCGGACGCACCATCGAGAAAACCTACCTTGCCATCGTAGATATCAAGCCCCCGCGGGCCACGGGCACAATCACCGCTGGAATTGCCAGGCATCGTGTCAATAGACAGAAAATGACCGTCTCCGAGCGTCCCGAAGCGCGCTCTGCGGAGACGACGTATAAGGTTCTGAAAGCCGACAGCGGGCTTCATTTGCTTGAATGCAAACCCAAGACGGGCCGGACCCATCAAATTCGCGTCCACCTAAAGCATCTGGGTTGTCCCATCGCCGGCGATTCGGTTTACGGAAAACGCGGGAATTTCGAGCGTCATCTTTTGCACGCATGGCAGATTGCATTTGATCATCCAGTCACCGGAATTCGCCAGACGATAACCGCTCCAGTGCCTGCCGATTTCCCGCTCGCCCCGTGACGGCACAGTCCACATACTCCCGAAGATGGACACGATTTCCGATGCTGTAGAGCGGGTGCTTCCGATGTTGCGCCGCATGAACGGGCAATTAAGCCCGATACCGGTTGCCTCCGCCGCTGCGCTGGATCGCGTGGCTGCGGCTGCGCGCGACTCGCGCAGCGTGTCCAGACGACTCATTGCGCCGAACGAGTATATCCCGGTCACGCCGGAAAATGACCCGGCGGTGACATGGACATGGGAATCTCTCGAGCAGGCCGCCACCACTTGCACCAAGTGCTCGCACCTCGTTGTCTCCCGCACTCAGGTTGTCTTCGGCGTAGGTCGCCGGGACGCGGAACTTTTGTTTGTTGGTGAGGCGCCCGGCGCAGATGAGGATGCTGCGGGCGAGCCATTCGTCGGTAAATCCGGACAACTCCTAACGAAGATTTTGTCTGCAATGACTTTGGCGCGAGACGATGTGTTCATCACCAATGTCCTGAAGTGTCGTCCAGACATGCCGCCGGGCACCACGGGAAATCGCAAACCTCGTGCCGATGAAATGGCAACTTGCCTCCCATGGCTCACTGAACAAATCCACCTCGTCCGTCCTCGTGTCATCGTCGCGCTCGGTGGCACCGCAATCCTGGGATTGCTTGATGATCATCGCCCCATTGGTGGATTGCGCGGCCAATGGCTGGATTACCGTGGCATCCCGGTCATGCCGACCTACCACCCGAACTACCTTGTCAAAAATCAAGCGATCTCGGAGAAGCGTAAAGTATGGGAGGATATGCTTGCTGTGATGGAGCGGTTGGAAATGCCAATCAGCCCCAAACAGCGAGGCTTTTTTTCTTCCTAAAAGTTGAGCATACTCGGTATTCAGACCTGACTCCCGGCCTCACCGTTGCTGTATCCATGTATTCGCCGCTGCACTTACGCCCACGCCGAGAGCACCTGCCAGGATCGTCTGATAGAGCGTGATAGGACCGCTGCTTTCGATGAGCCAGCCATTTGGTGTGGCGTGCTGAGTCATGACTATCGGCCCGAGATGTTTCGAGATCGTCTCTGTCTCAGGAAGGTTCTGGATATCGACCGCTTTTGCTACGTCAGGAGACATCGCCGCTCCAAAGATGATCATTGGCCGAGCGGTGTTGTAGATCCGCTCAAAAATCGTCTGCGTGTCGATGAACATAAAACTCTGCGATTTTTTTTCCCACTGGGCAGAAACGGATTGGAACGCCGTCGAGTTTGCCAGTGTTTCCTGTCCGGGTGCGCGGTTCATGGCGCCTGTTAATGCGCCACTCGTGAGGGCTACCACCAGATGACCGTCGCTCACTGCCACCGCCGGATCGATGAGTGGAATCCCTGGAATAGGGAAATCAAACACCGTCGCCCCATGGCGCTCGCTGATCGTTACCGACGGTGCAAATTTCTCCACCACGCCCCGTGTCATTGCCTCGATGGCTGGACGATCCTTGATCGATACGGCGAGAAGCGCAGTTGGGAACATTGCGTCCGGAGGCCAATTGGCCACGGCCACACTTTCGGTACCGAAAATCTCCGGAAGTTTTTTCAGGTCGACTCCGTTCTCAGTCAGAAACCCAAATATCTCCGGCGGGAGGGATGCGATGTTGGCAGCCGAGGAAAGCGTCCTCCAATCCTGCGTCCCTTCAAAGAAGAAGATATTGTCCGCCGAGGTGAACTCCAGTCCGCTTCGGTCGATTGCCGGTAATTCGGGGATATCTTTCCACAACATGAAAATCCGCTCGACTTGATCGGCCCCGGAAAATGCCAGAGAACCGCCCACTGCCGAGATCTGACGGAGTTGCTCAAGTTGTGCTGGATTCACCGCAGCGCCCTGCGCCTGTCCCTCCGTTAGCAACAAATCGAGAAACGGCGTCGTCTCAAGGAACCAGACCATCTCTGCCGTCCGTGACAACTCGCCCCGCACCGTGCGGAAGTTCTCGGCGTCGGCAAGCGATGGCGTTACGCTGCGCCCAGACACCCGATCCAGCGCGTCTTTGAGCGTTGCGAGGTCGTTCGACACAAATCCCCAACTGGTGTGCGATCCGGTGAAAAGCGAATGCTCGCCGGACTGGATCTGGATGATAGTCGAGCCCGCATTCTCGATTTCGGTGCGCACCGCACCAGGAGCGACTTTCATCACTTCGCGGTGGAACCGCTCGATCGCTTCTTCGTAATCTTTTTTGCTGCCAAAATATTGAAATCCAAGAAGCGCCGCACCGCCCGATTCGTTCAGCGAATAGAGGGCCGCAAATATCCGCCCTGGTTTCAACCGGGAGAGAATCCCAATAGCCTCATCCATTCCGCCTTGGCCAACCAATCCCAGCGGGCGCTCCAAAAAAGCCCGTATCGTTGGCTCTGCGCCTATCTTTGCCAGCGCCGTTTGGTTCCAGCGAATGCCAGATTGCACCAGATCCGGAAATGCCACAAACGCCACTGCATCAGCCGGGACAATCTCGGCACTATCCGTCACGCCGTAGCGGCTCAGTACATACCAGATCAAGGCGCTAATGAGCGCCACAACAAAAACTAGGATTAAAAGAATTTTTTTCATCGCGGCGATACGTTTCGCTTCCGGCGGCAAAAATGTCGAGCAACAATCCCATTGCAGAGGCCCGCAGATCGAGATACAATTCAATTCTATGGAAACAACGGAAATCAAAGAATATCTAAAACCCGTGTGCAGCGCTTACAACCGTGAGAACCTCAAAATGGTTTCTGACATCTGCCTATACCTCGGGTTCGTTTCAATCATTGCTTCAGTGGTAACCTGGTTCACCGCATCCCGCGAGAACCGCGCTTACGGCGAACGGTTCGGGATTTTTATCGGCCTTTGGGTCCCCAGCTTTTTCATCCTATCGAATCGCCTCTCCCGCAAAGCAGACGAAATCTGCGAGGGTGAGGACAAAGAATAGTCGCCACCCCCACCGGGGAACTTTGTAGTATCCACCGCTGCCGCCGGGTTGCCGTGGAATCACGGCGCGGCGGTGATCAGTCGTCGAAGCACGAAAGTCCGATTCGAACTGATCCCGTCTTTTGAGGCGATGACGTCCGGCATCCACTGGAACCAGCCAGAAAGTTTTTACAGGTAGCGAGGTTTTTTGCTTTGGGGAAACTACCTAAATAATCCAAAAATAGAAGTTTATGGCATTGGCAGAAATTAGTCAGGTCTCCGGAACTGGCGTATATGTAATAGGTGATGATGTGGATACGGATCGGATTATCCCGGCCCGGTTTATGAAATGCATCACATTTGATGGGCTCGGCGAGTTCGCATTTATTGACGAGCGGATTGACCCCGCGACCGGCGAGTTGAAAGCCCATGCGTTGAACGATGCCCGATTCGGTGGAGCGAGTATCCTGCTCTCAGGGTCGAACTTCGGTTGCGGCAGTTCCCGCGAGCACGCACCGCAGGCGCTGTATCGTTATGGTTTTCGAGCCGTGCTGGCTGAAAGTTTTGCTGAGATTTTCTTCGGAAACTCCACAACGCTCGGGATGCCATGCATGGTGCTCTCCAAGGCAGACATCCTTTCGCTCGCTGCTCTCATTGAAGCTGACCCTACGGTCACACTCACCGTCGATGTTGCGGGTGACCGAGTATCCGCGGCAGACGTGGATTTTTCCGCTTCGCTACCGGGATATGCCAAGGATGCGTTGCTTAAGGGGCGTTGGGACGCGATTGCTGACCTGCTGGAGGGAATCCCTGAGGTGCGCGATACGGCTGCGAAACTGCCCTACATGCGCTTGGCGTAGTTCGTGCCCGGCGGCGCAAGACGCACGAGGAATTTTTATCCACCGACGTTCGGTCGTTGGATGACAAAGCCGGGAGATCTGTTTAATGTCGCGGCATATGGCACATCTAGGATCAAATCGGTATGGAAAGCAGCACGTGCGGGTATTACGAAAGCATGTCGAAGAGGATCGGCATTCGCTGACCGAAGTCTCGGTCGATGTGCTTCTGGAGGGGACTTTTGATAAATCCTATCTCAGCGATGACAATACGGAAATCGTCGCTACCGACATCGTAAAAAATACGATCATTGCACTCGCACACACACACCTCGGACACTGTATCGAGGATTTTGGGCAAGTGCTCGGTCGCCATTTTTTGAGTGCGCACAACCATGTAGATCGCGTTCACATCGAAATTCGGGAAAAAGTTTGGGATCGTATGAACGTTGCTGGAAAGCCGGGCCCGCATTCCTTTGTCGCCTCCGGCAATGGCGAGCCATTCACGCGGATGGCTGTGTCGCGTGTCGGAGCAGATATCCAATCGGGGGTGGGGGGATTGCATGTAATGAACTCTACCAATTCGGCATTTTGTGGATTTGACCACACGGAATTCACCACGCTGCAAGACGCGACGGACCGGATTTTCTCCGCGGTGATTCATGCGACTTGGAAGACATCGAGCGAAAATGCGGATTTTTTAAATGTGCGGCACAACGTGACGGATGCGATTCTCAAGGTGTTTGTTGAAAATTTCAGCCCCTCGGAGCAGCGGATGTTGTTTGAGATGGGAGAAGCTGCGCTGGTCGCAGCACCGGAGGTCTCAGAAGTCGAACTTCGCCTTCCAAACAAGCACTACTTTGTCGCAAACCTCGATGCTTTTGGAATTTCGAATCAGAATATTACCTACCTCCCCCAAGATGAGCCGAATGGCGAAATCGAGGCAATTGTTCGCCGCTAGGCACCAGCAATTGCATGGCATCGAATCATGATTCTCTAATGGACGCCACCGCCTCCCCGCCTCATCGGGTTGTGATCACAGCCATGGGGTGCCTCTCGCCGCTGGGGATTGGGGTGTCCTCGACTGAGGTTTCGCTGCGGAGCGCAAGCGACTGCATCACGCCGGTAGATGCTTTCGACGTATCGGCGTGTCAGGGGAAAACGGCCGGGCAAATTCCTGATGCCTGGTTGACCAGTCATTGTCGGGACGCTGATGCTCCCGAAGAAATAAATCGAGCCGCGCGATTTCTTTTGCACGCAATGGAGGAGGCGCATACGGCGCGCCCTGAGTTTGAGCCGGAAATCGCTGTGATTGGAACAACGAGTGGTGGAATGCTGCTAGGCGAGCGATTTTTTCGGTCGGCGGTATCTGGCTTGCCATCCCGCCGTGCGGCGCGCTGGGTCCGGGCCTACGTGCCTCAAGCGCCGGTGATCGATGCGATGCAATCACTCGGCTGGAATGCCCCGTGCCGGATTCTTTCGAATGCGTGTGCCTCTGGCACGAATGCATTAGGGCATGCATTTTCGCTCGTTCGGACAGGCAAAAACCGCCGTGTCGTCTGCGGAGGATACGATGTCCTTTGCCAGCTTGTGTTTGCGGGATTTGACGCCTTGCGCGCCTACACCCCGGAGTTGTGCCGCCCTTTTGATTCAGAACGCTCAGGGCTGGTCCTCGGGGAGGGCGCTGCGATTTTCTTCTTGGAGACGATGGATGATGCTGTGGCGGCCGGACGACCCGTTCTGGCTGAAGTGACGGGATACGGCTCTTCCACCGATAATCATCACCTCACGCAACCAAATCCAGATGGGAGCGGTCCGCGCCTAGCCATGCAGCGCGCCATCGCTGACGCGGGGATTGCTGCGGATACGATTGACTACATCAACGCTCATGGCACGGCTACGCCCTTCAACGACGCCTGCGAAGCGAGGGCAATCGCGGATGTTTGCCCGTCGGCAAAAGTCAGTAGCACCAAAGGCCAGATGGGCCACTCGCTTGGAGCTGCGGGTGCAATCGAAGCCGCAGTGTGTGTGATTGCAATGCAGAATCAGTTCTTACCCGCAAATCTCCATTTCCGGCAAGGCGATCCCGACACCTCACTTGATGTCATAGCGGGCCAGGCGCTCCCGGCCTCACCCAAACGAGTGATGTCCAACTCGCTGGGATTTGGCGGAGCAAATGCCTCAATTATTTTGGAGGCCGGGCCCTCATGAGCGTCGCCATCCGGGGCTGCGGCTGGGTGACTCCAATGGGAGCCAGCGTCGATGCGGTATGCCAGGCGATACTTCGCGGAGAGTGTGCGGATCCCGTCACCCTGACCTATCCAGACTCGGGTCGGACGCTGCAATGCCTGCGCGTGCCCGAGGCAGACATCGCCCACGTTGCCCGGTTTCCGCGCCTCCGAAGATCAAGTCGCATTTCTCACCTGGCCATGACTGCTGCGTTGGCGGCAATTGCCGACTCGGGGCTCGACCCAGCCGATCCGAATCGCCGCTGGGCGGTGCTGTTCGCCGCGTCTAATGGTGGAGTGGTCTATACACGTAAATTTTTTGCGGAGCTGGCAAACCGTGGGACTCACGCCGGAAGCCCGCTGCTATTCCCCGAAACGGTTTATAACGCTCCCGCAAGCCACATCGCAGCACATCTAGGAATCACCGGAACGACATCCACGATGGTCGGCGATGCCACGGTATCAATCCAAGCCCTGGCCATGGCTGAAGACTTGGTGAATTCCGGGGGCTGTGATTCGTGCCTGGTCGTGGCAGCGGAGGAAACGGATTGGATTCTTGCTGAGGCCTATGCGGTGTGGGGAATTGGAGGTTTCGTCCGCCCGGTGTTTGCCGATGGTGCCGCTGCCGTGGTGCTTGAACGGGAAGGGGATTGTAGGGTGACTTGCGATGCAGGCAGCAGCTATTCGAATTCGGGTGAAGCAAAATCTGCCATTGTCAGGTCGCTGCAAGCGCTCACGGAAATATCCGATGTCCATTCTGTAGTTGGCTCTACATCAGGAGGGAAATTCGACACACCTGAAACCAGAGCAATTGCTGAAGTTTTCGGAGATATTCCTCAAACCCATCCCAAGTTTTCTCTTGGTGAGGCATTTGGTACCTCCACCTTGTCTCAGATAATTATGGCAACGCGAATGGTCCAATCGCTATCGCTATCTTCAATAGCTGTGCCGGTTTTAGGATGGAACGGGCAATGCGCCGCAGCGTGCGTGCAGCTTCACTGACGCTTTTGATTCGTAGGTTGACGAGATCCGGAAATGGATTGGAATATTTGCACGGGAATCATATCCGCACTTGCACCGGGACTCTGGAAGTCTCAATATCCGGAGATTGGCGCGTTCGTCTAGGGGTTAGGACACGGCCCTCTCAAGGCCGGGACACGGGTTCGATTCCCGTACGCGCTGCCACTCTCTTTCACTCTGTAACCCGCTTATACACAGGGTTCCAGCCTGTAAAGCCCCTCGAATCATTCGCCGCCATTCTTTGCCATAAATCGCCGTTTGGTGCCATAAAAGAGCATTTTCTTGGCACCAACTTGGCACCAGATGGCACTAAATCCCGGCACCGAATCCGCAACCCTGCGCGAAATGTTGGCGAGAATTCGGGAAAAGGTCCGGCGGTGGATTTGTTTCCAGTCCTCCAGATTGGCACCAGATGGCACCAGATGAGTTGCCTGATTCTTGTTGGCGGCTTGCTTGCGGGTGTCGAGTTTGGAAGTCGTTGGCAATTTTGCCGACGATTTAGAAGGTCTTCCAACATTCTCATTGTAGCTTTTCATCGCCAGAATCCCCTTGCTGATTCTGATGTCGGAGAGTGTAACTTGGTCGCCTCGCGTTACTAAGTCCATCCTCTTTCCAGCGTGATGATTGCGCCTTGGTGATTCCCATGTCTTGCAACGTGGTAACGTCGTGCGACCGCGTCTTGATTGCTGTCCCCTTGTTTTTCACCATCCCAGCCAGTATCTCCCCGGCCTTGCGCCATGTTCTGCCCCTCGAAGTGAAATCAGACGGGCTGGTGGCGGTCCTAGAGCTTCGGTTTCCGCACTGATGGCATTTTCGGAATAGGTCCGCGCGGTCTAGTCTGGTTTTTGAGCCAAAAATGCAAACTGAGCGCGAACACTCTCCAAGCCTCCCGCGCCTCGGGAGAAATCCTTTTTGGATTCATGGTTTAGCCCTCGGTGCAAATTTCCGCTCGAATAATTCGCGAAGTCGTTTCTTCAACTCGATTTCGCCGGGACACGCGGTCGGGGTGGGTGCGGGTTTCAGCTGTCTTGATTTTGCCATAATGGTAGACGGGTTGAGATGGTTTTGATTTCGTCACGAAGTCGGTCGGCCTGCTGGTCTGGAATGGCTCGGAGGATGTGGCTAATTTCGGCAATGAACTGCTCCACGAATTCAACGACGGTCGCAACCGGGACGCGCGTCTTGGCTTCGGCCGCGGCCTTAAGCAAGTTTAGATTGGTCCTCGATTCCAGTTCCTCAATCCTAGCCTTGGTCAATGTCTTTGCCCCTGTGTCCGCTTCGGCTGGTGCTGATTGAAAGACGAATTGTAACGCCCGCTCCGAATCGTAAAAATTTGCTCCACCAGGTCGAGTCTCCAGAGGCACCAAAGCGGAGATGCGCGACTGAATGGTTCGCCTAGTCGATCCTGTTAACAAAGAGAGCTCTTCGATGGAAATTGGTCGCATGATGTTGTTGCCCTATATTGGCGGTGATAACTAAAAAGACAGTGCTGAGACATAAGCCCCTAGACGATCACCCTAGGAAGAACCTAGAATGCCTGCTAGGAGCCGCACAACGCCCGCCACAACGTCCGGCCATGTTCCAGCCAGAACAACGCAAAGAGCCATTGCAAGCGGGGTGTAGGCGATTCTGCGAAGTTTGGTTTGGATTGGCTTCATGGCTTTTTCTGGCTTTGGAAATTGTCCCACTGCTGGCACCGGGTGGGAACTCGGATGATGGAACCTCGCCAGCTGAGTTTTTTCAAGAACCTGTACTTGAAAATCTAGGTGGGAATTTCGGAGATGTAATCCACGCTCGCCGATAGCGGTTTGCGCTTGGCCCAAAATTTCCAAACGTCCGAGACTGTCAGCGTGTCCGGCTCGCGTTTGAGTCCGATTGCCGCTTGGTCCCGCGCATCTGCGAAAATAGATGGCATGTGGATTCGGATGATTTCTTTTAGCGGTGTGTTCGCCGGCACTGGCTCAAAGGATTTGCCGCCAACAATTGAAGCGTAGATGCTCGGAGAAAGGTCAAGGACACTCCCGCGCTCAAGCGATTGACCATTGGCGTTTCGAATGTTCACCAGCTTCAAAAGGCGGACGCGGGTATTGGTCAAGCCAGCCCGTCGCATCTTGGAGTCTGCTGCCGCTTCGCTATCTTTATCCCCGTTAATGATATCAGGCCAAATTGCGATTTTACTCCAATGCGATGAGATAGCCCTCGCCGGGTCGGGAGCCCAGAACTGCTGGTCCGGCCAAGTATGGTTCGATTCGTAAGGCACACCTAGTTTTCGGCGTGCTTCTATTTCGGCGGTTTCGGCTTCGATGGAGATTTGCGCTCGTTCACGTGCTTTACCGTTCGCGTCGGAGTCCCAAGTAGTAGCGGAGAGATGATTCATTTTCTTTGTTCCTTTCGTGGTGAATTACTGAATTCCGGAATCGGTGCTTCGGCAGAACGCGCCAACGTGGATTGGAGCAAAGTCCACAAGCAAATTGGCGGTGATTTGAACCTGCCCGAATGTGGAGCGAGTGAACGCATCGACCATGATGTCCAAGCTCCATTCGTGAATATGGAGCATTCCAAACGCGCCGACTATAACGCGGTTGTCTGTGATGCAAGCCGACTCGATAGGCGTGCAAAATTCACGTGTCGCACTCCAGAGGGTGTTCACGTTTGGCGTACCAAGGGTATGCCGCCATGCTGATGCGGTTGTTGGACTTGCGATGAGGGTAAGTTGTCCGCCGGTCCCCGTGTTTCGAATCGCGCTGGAGAACTCCTCCGCCTTGGCTAGGTCTGCCGCGCCGCCGAATGTCACGCTCTGGATGGCGGTGTCATTTAACAATCCGATTGGCTCGCCTAGGGACGCTGTGCCGCTGAGGATGGCCTTGTCGAGTGCCGCGCCTAAAGCTGAGCGAAGGTCTCTCATAATCGACTCTTCGACACCCGGTTGTTTCAAAAGCTGGGAGCTGATTCGAACGGTACAGGTAGCACGCTTAGGCGATAGGGTATTTGCGCCAGTCTCTAGGTCCACTATCGGCGACGCTTCATTCTCCCCTACCCACTCGGCGATTGCACCGGAAAGGATTTTAGGGACGATTGCGCTTCCGATTGGTTGCCGGGTAATAATGGGGTTCAAGCGAGCAACTAACGAATCTTCTCGGAGGGCCTGAATGATACCAATTGGATGCTCAGTGCCGGTGAGTGAACCACCTTTTGCGAAATTGGTAGCCGTCAGGTCTCTGGCTTCGAGCTGGCCTTCAACGACGCTGCGATTTTGGGTCGCTTCCGAAATGAGTCGGGAGAAGTTCGATTGGTCGCTATCTAATCCGGCAAATTTGCGGAAGGCTTGGGTAAATTCTGCGGTCTGGTCGTTGGAGTTATTCATTCCCCCATGTCCAAACGTCACTTTCGAATCTCAAAAAAGCGCACTTCGATATAGTGGCAAACCCTTCAAGCCCTGTATCTAAGGGGGTTCTAGATCGGTTGCTTCCGCGCCTTCCGTTTCCTTTCAAACAGCCAAATCTCTAGCCTCGCTTGCGACGCTATCTTCCTAAGGTGGCCGGTAGAACATTTGAGCTTGTGCCCCAGTGGCTCAATCTTTTCCCGATTAACGATGGCCGACAATACTGCTGCTCGGATGCCGATAGACTGCGCTGTCCGTCCTTCCGCCGACCAAGCCAAGAGAACAAAGGCTGGAATTTGCTCCAGCCGTCTTCCCGTCCCGTTCTCGATGATGCTGATGAACGATTGTTCGGCCCTCGCTTCATGCTTTTGGATTTTGCGAAGGGTTGTTTTTTCTTGCTTGGTCATCATGTGGTTTTTACGTGGTTACGGTAATTAGTTTTTACGCAATTCTCGGAAAAATGTCCGGCTTCGTGGTTTTCTTTTGTGATTTCATATTCCGGGCCCTGTGGTGTGTTTAGAAATCTCACTCGCCGCCGCCATAACCGCCCGCGCCCTCCACCATATCCAACGCTCTACAAGCTCCGCCGCTTTGCTTTCCTCGCGCTCAAAGACTATCGGGACACCGCGCGCCTCGATTGCGTGAAGGCTGTGAAGTATGGCCTTCGGGGACGTGTTGCCGCGATATTTATGCGCTCCGATTTCTTCCACGGTGCCAACGATAAGCAACCGGCGAAAGGGAAAGGCGCGCATTCTCTCAAGTTCTCGCATGAATCGCTCCCTGCCGCTGGTCAGTGAACCTATAAGGTCCGAGATGGATTTGCGCTCGATGGAAATATCCGATTCCAATCCCCGCGCGGAGTAGTCACCTGTTGCCAGCGTGTCCACCTCGAAAGGTAGGCTGGCAAATTGTAGTGGCGCCTGCTCTCGGGTGTCCACGATGACGGTCGGGAGTAAGGTTTTTAAATTCATAGTTCCCCTGCCGTTGTAATTGTCGAATTGCACTGGCTGGAAAGTCGTGACGGTTGGCGGTCCCTCACTCCCCCCCAGTCACCGCCACCTACACCGCATCTATATATATGCGGTTGACGGTTGACGGTTGAAGCCGTCAAAGATGTTTTTGACGGTGGTTTGACGGTTGACGGTAAATCAACGCACATACTCATATCCTCCCCGCTCAAGTTTGCGAATGAGGCCGCTTTCTAAGAATGTTTTCAGCCTGCGCTCACTCGTTTTCCCCTTCGTTTTGAGTTTCGTCCACATGGCATCCATCACTTGCGACCACGACATTGAGCCAACATGGTCTGCAAATATTGCTTCCGCTGCTGGTCGGTCATCCTCCCGCTTTGATTCCGCCGATTCCGTCGCGATGGTTTCATGCCGCTCCCGTTCATCATTCCACGCAAAGCGGACTCCTGCCGACTTGGGTATGTCCGCATGACGACAACCACGCTCCGAGAATAAGGTGGTTACACCCGCCGCGTCTTTCGTAAGTCGCAGATTTGATTCCGCTTTACGCTCAAGCTCGCTTCCAAGATGGCCGCGTGTTTTTCCAAAGTCGGAGCCGGGATTCTCATGCAGAACAACAATTACCGGACACTCATATTTCACCGCCAAAGTGATTAGATGCTGCCTCAGTTCTCCCGCCTCAGCCGGATCGTTAACGTTTACGCAAAGGTCGGCCACGCCGTCAATGATGATAGCAAAGATGCCGCCGCAAACTTTAGCGGCTCGCGATAGCTCTATGTCCAGAAGCTCCCGCCGTCCCATGGTGCTGATGTCCAAAAGGGCAAACCCTCGGAAATTTGTCGGCAAATCATCACACCCGGCACGCTCTACCGCGCGCCGCGCTATCATATAGGCGTCGTGTGGCGATTGCTCGGAATCAATGAAGACAACCGCCTTCCCCTCCGATTTTCGGGACTGGAAGCCCAAGCAATCTACGCCATCTTGGTCTATGTCTGCCGCCATGATGGCAGCAAGCATTCCGCCTATTAGTCCCGTCTTTCCGGCCTTCGCTTGCGCCGCGACCACGGTGAGATTGCCGGAAGAGCTTATTTTCTGATTGAGTAGCTTGAATACCGGTGGCGGGTTAGGTGGTGGTGACTGGAGGGTGATGCGCCGCTCGTCAAGTGCCTGTGTCTGTGAGTCAGTATTCCACGATGAGCGTTCAAGGTCGGCAAGGCCTTTCAAGAAATCACCTAGTTCAATGGCGCCTGCTGCTCGCGCTTTTGTTAACTCGTCTTCTTTGCGGTTTCTGTGACACGACCTCACGCGCTCCCGGCAATCTCTAGCAGTTGCAGGGCAAATGAACGTAATGGCCTCCGCGAAGTCATGCTCCCATCCCGGATCTAAATTCAATTTCGCGCCTACGCTATCGGTGCAGATTTCCTCCCCTTTGGCGTACATTGATTCGATTGCGAAAAATGCCCGTCTGATTTCTTTCATCGATAATTCAAACGGTGCGATTTTTAGGCCGGCTAGGTGGTTGGCATAGCCTTGATCGAATAACGCGACGCCAAGCAAATGTTTCTCGGCAGCTAGATCGGAAAATCGGGAGTCAATTTTGTTTGACGATGGCCGTTTTGTAGGTAGTTTTGACATTGTAAGTTTTGTCCTTTTGCCCTGTCTCCGCGCTAACGGATGACAGGGCTTTTCTTTGTTTCTGCTGGGGTGGGGTTCGCTTCGTCTAGAAGCTCAATGGCGAGCGCAACGGCTCGTTCTCGGATCAGTGCGGCGAGGATGTTCCTGCGCTCGATTGGATTGGTGAGTGCGGCAACTAGGGCTCGCGCGGATTCTCGGGTCGATTCGGCTGCGGTCATCGAATCGCCTGTACCTCGAATGCTTGAAGGGCGGTGCGAACCTTCTCCGCGTTGAATAGCACGGTGCGGTAGCCCAGCCGGATGCACGGGATTTTGCGATCTCGGGCGAGCTTGAGGAGGGTAACGGGCAAGATTGGAATCAATGGCGCAACTTCGGCAGCTGTGCCCAAATGTCCGGTTTCGGTCGGTGGTTGTGGTTTTTGTTTCACGACATAGTGATGACGTCAATTAATCGCTGTTGCAATTGGTGCTTGCCATTCCACGCAATAAATATACACACTTTGCGTATATGGCACGAAAACCAAATAGCAGCCGCACTCCGAATTCGTTAAGACATCTGCGCGAAACCCTCGGACGAAATCAAGAAGGCTTTGCCGAAAAGCATGGCCTTTCGCAGAGGTCACTTCAGTCGTGGGAGTCAGGCCGGGAAAGCCCTTTAGAGCTGCGGGAGGCCTTATCTACCGAATACGGGTTGGCTATTGCGTCCTTGTCCGCTGAGGATGGAATCGCGCGAATGTTAGACGGCTCTCCGGTCACTAGGGAGCTGCTAGCCGGGTGGCAAACCGCGCTCAATCAGGAGTCAATTCCTGATGACGCCTTCGAGCATCTTGTCAGAAATACGCAGGCTGTGCTCGTGGCTGCGGAAGGCAAAAAAATTGCGGGTCGGGTTTTTATCCGCCTATCGCAAGAGCTGCAGAAGCTCATCAATGAGCACGGGCTACAATCCGCCGTGGAGGAATTCGCTGCCAATCCGGTCGCGCTGCCTGTCATTAAAACAACGATTTTGGAAGCTGGAAAATCGATTACCGAAATGGACTCTCCGGCTGCTATTCGCTGGCGCAAGGAGTCACGGTCAATGTCCCTTTCAACTCCCTGCGAGATTATCCAAACAGTGCTGCCACAATACGTGCAAACGGTCCAACGGATGGAGATTGATATTCAAGGCGTAAGGCATGGCGGGTTTGCGATGGGAGGAACTACGTGCAATATCATTCACGTTGAGGTTCGCGCCGGGAAATTTCGCTTTCGCATGAAGTTTCCAAAATGGAAGTTCACCAACTTCGTGAACTGCGCGTTTTCCGAATCTGCCGCCGTCACGCCCCCTTCATCGAAACGACCTTCGAAGCGGATGACTGGCAAGGTTTAATTGACCAGTATCTTGCCGCGTCCTTTGGCTTCACCAGCTCCCGATAGTGGCGAAACAAGATAGCTTGATCGTGTCCGGCCTCTAAAGCGGTCTGTGCCGCGTTTCCTGTGTCAGCTAGGCGGTAGGACACGAACGAATGTCGAAGCGCGTTGTCCGGCCAAGGAATGATGCCAGCCGCTTTTCTTACTGATCCTGATCGTCTGCGGAAGTTTGTCTGTTGAATCCTGCCAGATGTTTTTGCAATCGGTGTGATCCATGACCGCAAATTATCAAGGATTGGCACCAGCCGCCTTGATCGCGTTTTACTGGTCGCTGCTGATATATGGATGAAGCCAGATTCAAGATCCACGTTGTCCCATTCTAGCTTTGCAAGTTCAGAGCCGCGCAATCCGGCGAAAAGGCCAATGGCGTGACAGGCAAGAACGTCGTCTGCGTTGCTCGCCATTAACAACGCCGCCGCCTGCGCTGGCGTCAATATGCCTGGGGCCTTATCAATCTCGCTTGCTCTTTCGCTTTTCATTGCCTCATTGACTGGCACTAGTCCGGCCTTCACGGAAAAGGACCATAGCGTCACTAGGTCGCGCCTATACGTGTTCCACGTTCCTTCGGCTACATTTAACGATGTTAAGAACGCCTCAATGTCTGGGGCCTTAAACTCTCCAATGGTCCGCTTGTCGGCGTAGTCTGCGAATCGCGTAAGCCTTCGTCTAAGGTCGCCGCAATAGTCTGCTCGTCGCCCTGCCGCTGACTTCGAAGCAATCAACCGCTCGATGGCGTCAGGAACGGGTATTGATGTCGATTGCTTCTCCAGATGGTCGAGCGCGAAGCGGATGGCGCGTTGAACTGTCCACCCGTATTTGAGCAATGAGGAATCATCGAACGCGGATCCACCCTCGTTTTTTAGCCTTGTCCTTAGTAACTGCGCCTTCGTATCGGCTTCCCTTCGGCTGTGGAGGTAAAACCGCTCGCCCTTTCCCTTGATGCGGGAATCGACCAGAAACATGATGATCCCATTCTTGCTGACTTCCTTGATTTTCGGCCAATTTTTAATATTCATTTTTCAGAATATGGCACTAAATTGGCACCAGCGTCAAGAATACTCTGTTGGCGCAATCCTTCTCAAGGCCGGGACACGGGTTCGATTCCCGTACGCGCTGCCACTTTTTCCGGCGGCTTAAATACTCTGAAAGCCCCTTAAAATAAGCATCTCCGGGCGATACCCTGAAAATCCAGAAACTGACAGACAGCGACAATAATTGACAAAGTTTTGTCACCTTTGTCACCTTTTTGAGCAACTCTTGCTTCTCATTCCACGGCACGCGTGAGAAACGGGAAGTCTTACGTAAGAGATTCGGGTATCATCTGCTTTCGCGCGGAATGATCACCATGGCCTGAGCGTCCATTCTTGTTGCCGAAAACAGTCCCGGTCCCCAAATTAGCGAAGTGAACTTTCCAGCAAATATCGTGATCCTGATTCGCAAAAATAGAAAATGGCATCTTGGGCAGGTTCACAAAAGCATCCCGGCTGATCCTGATTTCCCGAGTAGCTTTAGCAAACTCATTTCAGCGGTTTCGACCTTCGACCTTGGAAGCCCTCGCAAAGCTGTCGTCATGCGGTGGATAGCCGATTTCGCCGATCCTCGCGACGGTTTTCGTCACAGAATCACTCGAACTGGCGAGTCGCGCCCCGGGGAGATGATGACTTACGTATTCGAGTCAACTTTCCTCCCAAGCATCACCGGTGAGGTTCCCGAATGGTTCCTCGGAGGTGGAGACGATATTCCCGAAATGATCCAATTTCAGTTTGCGCCGGTGACATTGGCGTCGATTGATTTGGCTACAGCGTAGGTCTTCCCAAAATAGTTTCAGCCATGCCAGAACGCCGAAAAGCACGGAAATTTTGCCGATGGAGTGATCCAATACCGATCCGGCAAACGATTTGCGCCAGTGCATCCAGAGCCACCCCGCAACAACACACTCATTCACAACAACTTGCGCGTAAAAAAAGACATTGTCAGCAGGTCAAATCATGGTTTTCTGCGGGTCTATGGAAAACACCCGAATCAGTTTGACCGTCAGCGAGGAATTCAGCGAAGGACTTACCGTCGTGGGCGATCACCCGGGAGTCAGCAAGAGCTACTTCATTGAGGATTACATGGCTTCCGTGGTGGAAGAGTTCTTGAGCGATCTGGAAGGCGCTGGCAACGGTCCCTTGGTTGATTACATTCAAGACCAATCATGGCCCCGTGGGGGATGCTGAACGGATGGCGGCAAACATACGCGGACTACCCCGGCCCTTCGCCGGCGTCACCATCAACGAGTCGAAAGAGCACAGCGGTTATTGGGAAGTTCTGAGCGTAAGGAAGGAGGTCGTTTAGCCATGGCTGATTTTAAAGCGAAGCGCCGATCCGAAGCAGAAATCCGCAAAGCCTGGGAGTCCGACTCCCCGGTCAAATCCGCAGCGTTGGCAATGATAATGTCCGTGCCTCGCGGCACCGTCTCCGAATGGTCCCGTAAGGGAATGCCGCGCGTGGGATGGCTGATTCGCAAATCTAGCTTCGATGCATGGTGGAACTGCCACGCCAGAAAGACCGCTCGCCCGAAGAGCAAGCCCCGGCAAGCGCGATGGATGTCTTTCGCCACCGCTGCGCTAACCGTATTACGCCGGAACGGTGACTGTCATTCCGGTGACTTGCAGGTCTGTCTTGATGGAAAGGTCAAATATATCGCGCCTGATGCTGCCGTGTGGATCGGGCTTATTGACTCAAAGATCCCGCCCTCACTTCTGGCATTTTCCGCTGCAAATTTTGCGAAGATGCAAAAGCATCGGCGCGGCATCACATCCACAGATGCCCGCCGTGAGAGTTCATCCGCTGCTTACTGGTTGGCGATTCCCGGCTTTATAAACCGTCTGGCATCGTATTGCCGCAACCGCGCTCCCAGGCGTATTGAGGCCTGGGAGCTTATCGCCAGGCTCGCCGATGTTCCTGAGCCCAGGCACGACCGGAATATTGAAGTCACGGAAGTTCGCAAAGGCACTGTAATTCGATCTGAAATACTGGAAATGATCTGCCAGAGATTCGTGTGATGGCGGAAGCAAAGATACAGAGAGTGATGAGCGCTTTTGTCGGCATTGTCTCGGACGAAGAAATTCTAGATCGTCTTGAAAAACGCGCCCCTCGGATCTTGCGTGCCGTGCTCCGGATGTCGGCTAGGGGTACCTTTGTTCCGGTTATCACAGAGAAACCTGGCGGCTACGTCCCAGAGTATTACACACAGAGTGTCGAGTTCGATTATAAAGCATTAGATGAGCGCCTTGGATTCGAAGAAGTCTCGGAAATTTAGGTCAATTGGAGCCGCGTGTCCATGTCCACTTGGGTATTGTCTGTCCTTCCATTCGATAAACGCCAGAACGGCGAGCGTCTGCTACGAGTTCAACGCCTTTCTTAGTCGCGGGGTAGCCTTCCAGAAAAATATAGTCTCCAGAACGGACAACTGGACTGAAGGATTCCCCTGCGGCCCCGCCTGAGCTAGCGAGTGTAGACGGCCCGCCAACGAAAAGAATAGGGTCGCCGATGATTCCGCCAGAACCTGAATCCACCACATACAGATGCAACCTTTCGATTGGTCCGGTCGCGGCGCCACCTTCATTGTGGGAATCTTCTGGCTTTGTGCTTGCCACGGCTTTCGGCTTCACTGGTGTTTGTGCCGCAAGCGACTGCGACTTGCGATCAGATTCTGCGGCCTCACTGGCAGTCTTCGCAGAATCCGTGAGAGAGGATAAAGGAACTTCGATCTGTGATCCAGATGCATCAATGATGATCGAATCCCCAAGGCTGCGTATTACCCTTACCTTGCTGCCTGGAGGTATCCCCGTTATCCCGGAATCGGTTGTGATCGATGCGCGTTTCAGCAACCAAATTTCACTTCCAACGCTAAGATTGGCTTCGTTTACCGGCACCTCGGATGTGCCTTGAGCCTCTCTAGGTTCTATCCGATCAAAAAAATAATGATACGCAAAGAAGCAAAGAGCCCCTAAGACAATCACAGCGAGAAAGGCCCTCATGGATCGATTTTTGCCGAATGATCATCTTGAAGATTGACGTGAAGACTCTGAGAAAAAAACATCGCGTCTCTCACCTTGTCCATGAGCTTGGACTTGCCCGTGTATGATGGAATATCGTCCATCGATTGCCAGATGCTATCGATGGTCTTCTTCAACCGCGCTGCAGTTTC
>Ga0209491_10000537_pt1 | contig 76412 bp, 71 predicted proteins | sample BON02_FD_187213 | JGI IMG/M metagenome (GOLD analysis project Ga0209491, IMG submission 187213) | Freshwater microbial communities from Lake Bonney liftoff mats and glacier meltwater in Antarctica - BON-02 (SPAdes) (version 2) | ecosystem: Environmental > Aquatic > Freshwater > Ice > Glacier...
GCATGGCTTTATGCTGAACATCATTGCTGGGCTTATCGCTTACTCACTTAAAGAAAATAAACCTTCGCTAAGAATGAGTAGCGAAGTATTTAGCATGATGATCGTTTCTTAACCAGATCTCAGGTTAATTACTGCTTTAGTGACTGCGTTAGCAATGCTACCGATAGCCATGAATTCTGATAGCCCAGGACGCGAAGTAATGGGACCGATGGCCAGTATTATTATTGGCGGTTTGATCTCATCGACAGTGCTTAATCTACTCGTTTTACCGAGTATTATGTTGCGCTATGGCAAATTTGAGAAGAAATAGCTCTCATTGAATGTTTGTTGTAACGCTATCGGGTAAATTTAGGCTAGTTTGTTGTCTAGTTTATTTGATAGTCGTTTGTGAATAAGTAAGCGCAGTGACATTACATTGTGCTGATGGCTATTTTAGTGTGAATCAATCACCTCTCTTAGCCACAATAAACGCACTAGCAATAATTAGCCCGACGATAATGAGGAAGAGCAAGTCAATCATGTTTAGTTATGGGCATCGTCATGGTTAACGTTTTAATTGGAAATACCAAAAGTTTCAATTTCCTGATTTCTATGTTCAGAGAAAAACTGATAAATCTGCTTGAGTTCAGAGCTTGGAAAATGAATTAAAATCAATTGCTGACCAGGGAAGATAAGGTTTGCATCATGGCCCATGCTGCGAGTTTTTAGGTTATAAATAAAACTATTATCCACTTTGTTTTTGAGTATTATTCCGAGAAATGAACTGATACCTGAAGGCAATTTTTCGTCGGCATCAGCGGGGATAATGGCCTGGATGAGATTTTTATTATGGGCAATACCTTCTAATTCTATGCCATGTCTAAATTTATCAATCAGCCCTGCTTGGATGATCCCCCACAAACCTTGCACGTCCTGGTCTGTGACGCGATGTAAATAAAACAAGGCATCGTCTGGTAGTAATTCTGACTGGGTCAGATCCTTCAAAGTAACCGCTTGTGAACCATGTGTAATGGTGGCGATTAACGGTTGATTCGGTGCAATATCGATACTTCTCAGTTCGCCCATCGTAGTCACAATACGGTGTTTTTGTGGAACGACATGGATAACTGGCGTAGTCAGTTCAAGATCTTTGTGATTGAGTAAGTCCGCAAGCGGTGAGATGATTTGCTTGCCATCAGGAGTGATAATAGTGATGTTTGAGGCTTGATCTTCTATGATATCACTAAGTTCAGCTAGGGTGGTTTGCACCTTGTCATGAGTAATGTAATTTAAGGTGAGTGGAGTATCAGCATTTAAGCTCTTATCGGCGAGGAGCGCTTCCTTGGTAGTGGCAATATATTCCAAATCAGGTAGCACGATTACACTGTCATGACGTACGAATTTATCGTCATTTTCATTGATGGTGATAAATTCTTCAGTTGTCGCTAAATTATCTACAAATAGTTCAGCTTCTTGTTCGGTGTTGAGTGCTTGAGGAATAGCGGGGATGATTGTTAATGGTGGTGTATTGATGATTTCAATCGCGGGACTTACATTGAGTTCGGTACGTGTTGGTTTTAGATCGGTAAACAACAAATAAGCGGCAACAGCTAAAACAAGCAAAGCAAGGATAGCAGGGATTAGAGAGGGTTTCGGTGAAGATTTTGCCATAGTGATTGCCTTAAATTCTTACAAGAAGTGCCTAGCGTGCAAAAACCTCAGAATAAGCTATTCAGTGTTTGTTGATCAAGTCGGCGACACCAAGCTGCTTCAACTGAAAATTCATTCAATTTGATCAAAAGCTCTGAAGCCTGCTGTAGCTGGCTAATCGCGACGAGCGGCAGGTGTTTTTGTAGAACAGTAGCCAGTGAATCTATATCTGCTTTATTATTATTCAGCGCCTTTAATAGCGACTGTACTAGTACTTTAATATCAGTCTGAGCTAATAAACTGGGAATACTTCTAACGAGTAAGGCTGTGGACTGAGGCTGTAGCTGCACACCGATACTTTCAAGTAAAACCTGATTTTCGACGGCGAGTAGAATTAAATCATTCTCAACAGACAAGCTAATAGGTACCAAAATAGGACGAGTACTAAGTGTGTTGGTATTGATAGCATTTTGTAGTTGCTGACGGCGCAATTGTTGTTCGGCTTGTTGTAGATCAATTAACAAAAATCCCTGAGATGATCGTGTGATGACATAGCGCTGTTCTATTAATGTGAGGGCTTCGCCAAATTTGACGTTTATCGATTGTTTAGAATGAGACAGTATGAGTGAACTTGATTGATAATTAGAGTTTTTTTCGGCAACATGAGCTGGCAATGAGGGCTTATTCTGATTACTAGTAGTCGGCTGTGTATTTTTCAACGCTTGCTCTGTCACGGGTTCATTAAGCACTTGATGAGAGAGTGCTTCTTGTAAGGCGCTGGTTAGCAATCCATGAATTAAGCGTGCATCTCGAAAACGTACTTCGTGTTTGGTCGGGTGTACATTAATATCAACCCGATCTAATGGAATAGTGAGATATAAAACATAAGCAGGTTGGCGACCGGCGGTAATCTTGTCTTTGTATGCTTGGCGGATAGCATGAGTAATAACACGATCACGAATAACACGTCCATTGATGAAAAAATACTGCACATCCGTTTGCGGGCGGTGGGCATCCGCCTTACCTAACCAGCCCTTGAGCTTTATGTCATCGTAGTTTTGTTCGATAAATAAACTGTTATTTATAAAATTTTTACCACATATCTTAGCAATGCGTTGTTGTTGTTGAGTAAGCGTAATCGCCACGGGTAATTTCAGACTGCTGGTGGCAGATAAATAGCATTGAAATCCCACTGCAAATTGGCTTAATGCAAGACGTTGTAAAGTCGTTAAGATATGATTTTGTTCTGTTTTATTGCTACGAAGAAAATGTCTTCTTGCCGGTAAATTGAAGAATAAATCACGGATTTCAACTGTCGTACCATGGGGATGAGCGGCGGGACTAATTACACTGTTTTGATCGCCTACAAGTTGCCATGCGCAATCACTCTCTGCTTGGCGAGAAGTCAATGTTAAACGTGAGACTGAGCTAATACTAGGTAAGGCTTCACCACGAAAACCTAGGCTGGCAATATGACTCAGTTGTTCACTGGAGTGTAGTTTACTTGTGGCGTGGCGGCTGAGCGCTAAAGGTAAGTCTTCAGGGTGAATGCCTTGGCCATTATCACGTACTCGAATAAGTTTGTTGCCAGCCCCTTCGACCTCGATAAAAATTTGATCTGCACCTGCATCAAGACTATTTTCCACCAGTTCTTTAACTACTGAAGCGGGACGTTCGATTACTTCACCTGCGGCAATTTGATTGGCAAGATGAAGGGGGAGGGCATGAATACGTTGCATATCTGACATTACGTTTATTCTAACAGCTAGCTAGGTTATATATAGCCAAGAAATTTATTATTGTAGATTGTTGCTGCTCGGCAGGCTTAGTGTTTAAGGGATAAGTAGTACATCGCCGACACTGATTTGTGAACGGGTCAAGTTGTTACTTGTTTTAAGACCTAACATGCTGATCTGATAGCGCTGAGCAATCATGCTTAAGGTATCGCCATTGCTGACAATATGTTGCTGAGGTGAGCCTGAACCAGGTAATGGATTGCGCTGAAAATAATTACTGATACCCGATAATACTGCTCGGGCTATCTTATTTTGATGGCTAGGTGTATTTAATTTGCGTTCTTCATCAGGATTCGAAACAAAGGCAGTTTCGACCAGAATGGAAGGGATGTCTGGTGATTTTAGGACGACAAACGCCGCAGATTCAACATGCTTTTTATGGACATTTCCAACGCGTTTTAAACCCGCTAACACGGTATTAGCAACCTCAAGGCTGGCTTCTAAACTCGCTGTTTGTGATAAATCGAGTAAGACTGATGCTAGCATGTCATCTTTATCTTCTAAGCTAATGCCTCCTGCTAAATCAGCGGCGTTTTCTTTGTCAGCCATCATTTGTGCCGCCTCACTACTGGCACCACGTTGAGACAATACAAACACCGAAGCGCCTTTTGCTTTTGCATTTGTAAATGCATCGGCATGGATAGAGATAAACATATCCGCTTTATTTTCTCTTGCCCTTTTTATGCGTTGACGAAGAGTGATGAAGATATCTGTGTCACGTGTTAAATAAGCACGCATGCCAGGTTCATCATTGACTATCTTTGCTAAACGTTTAGAGATAGCCAGTACAATATCTTTTTCTTTAGTGCCGAGTTTACCTAATGCACCGGAATCTGCTCCACCATGGCCCGGATCTATAGCAATGATGATGTCGCGTCTCACCATTGATTTTTTGGATTTGCTAACCGTAGCCACAGGAGATGGCACGGCAATTTCAGTAGGTTTGATAGCTATTTCTGGCTTGACCGCCATTGTCACGGGTTTTTCTACTTGACGGGTAGGTGATAATATCGACTGCATGGTTGGCGTATTGGTGGCCGAATCATGTAAATCAATGACAAGTCGGTGAAGATAATCTTCTTTTGGTTTTAAAGTTCGACTTTCATAGCGAACTTGATGTTGTAAATCTAGTACTAGACGCAAGGTGTTTTGATCCCGCGTGGCATAACGAATAGCGCGAATAGGACTGTCTAATAGTTTAGGAACTGTAAGTTGACTGGTTTGTAGTGTATTTTTTATATCGACAACTAGACGAGCGGGGTTGGCGAGTGAGAAAACTTCGTATTGAAATGCCTTATCAATATCAATAACAAGGCGAGTCTCGCTACCTGCTTGAGATAAACGCATGGCTTGAATATTTGCTGACCATGCATTACTGCTGATCATGAATAATGTGAGGCTCAAGCAGAAACGGAGCATTATTGTTTTCCTAACACTAGTCTAGTGATGCCTAGTGTGTAATTATTTAAGAAAAAAATCAAGTTTCTTTTATATTAATAAGGAGATAGCGACTAAACCTGAATTAAATATTAAGATTTTTGCAGAGTGAAATGGCCACGGGAGAAAGCGCTAACACATCGGCACTGCGAGCATGCTGCTGATAAGTAAAGGTGATAACAAGGTCAGGTCGAGGGAGTAATTCACCACCTTGTTTGGCCCATTCCACCAAGCAAATTGCATTATGACTAAAGTAATCATCGAGGCCTAAATAATCTAATTCTTCAGGATCCGATAATCGGTAGAGATCAAAATGAAAAACAGTGCGTTCAGCTACGTCATAGCGTTCAACCAAGGTATAAGTTGGGCTTTTGACGTTGCCTTGGTGGCCTAAAGCTCGCAAAAAACCACGGCTAAAAGTTGTTTTACCCGCGCCTAACTCACCTTCTAAATGAATGACAAAAAGTTGTTCTGGACACAACTTGGCAATGCTTTTTCCCAGTTCAAGCGTAGCGGCTTCATTATCTAAATGGATCTGCATAGAGAGTTTATTATCGCTAGTTTTTAAAAAATAAGATTAGATAGATGCCGCAGATGGGGAATTAAATCCATTGCTAGCATGCCACGCTCACCATCTTGTTCAGCGGCTTTATCGCCCGCCATCCCGTGTAAGGTGACACCAACACATGCTGCTTCCATAAGAGGGAAACCTTGAGCTAATAAACCACCAATGACACCAGCAAGTACATCACCCATACCACCACTACCCATGCCTGGATTACCCCATGTTGATAGTCGAGTTGGCGTGTCGCCATTGCTAATAAGCGTACCAGATCCTTTCAATACTGCGATGCCACCGTAGCGTTTTTGCAGTTCATTAACCGCAATAAAACGATCGGCTTGGATTTCGGCAGAAGAGCAATCTAACAAACGCGCGGCTTCACCTGGATGTGGTGTCAAGATCCAATTGTCATGACGCTGCGGGCTTTTGCTCAACATATTAAGTGCATCAGCATCAACAACCATCGGTAAATTGCTCGCAATTGCTTTTTGAAAAAGTGCTTCGCCCCACTCGCTCTGACCGAGACCTGGACCTATGGTTAGAGCATTTGCACGTTGAATAAGCGTTTCGAGATCACTAGCATCTTCAACCCCATAACACATTAAACATGGGCGAGCTTGATTAAGCATCGGACTATGAGCGATGCGTGTAGCAATACTTATTAAGCCTGCACCCACTCTGGCACCTGCTTCTGCGGCGACCCGTGCTGCACCTGGCATGCCATGGTCGCCACCTATAATTAGAAGATGACCATATAAGCCTTTGTGGCCCGTCCGCTCGCGAGGAGCCAAGCGTGCACCATCTTCTTCTAGACTAACGCGGCGAGCAATTGGGGTGAATTCTTTATAAATAGCTGATGGGATTTGTAACGAATCAAAGCATACGGTGCCACAGTAGTTAGGACCTTCACCGGTAAATAATCCTTTATGTAGGCCAATAAAACTTAATGTAATAGTCGCTTTAACTGCGATACCTAAAGCACTACCAGTATCGGCATGTAAGCCTGAAGGTATATCCAAAGATAATACAGGTACCCGTCTTGCTGCTTTATTGATAGCAGCGATCACAGCTTGATATTCTCCGCTGCACTCTCGGTCTAAACCTTGGCCAATTAATGCATCGACAATCACATCGGTAGAGGGAAGTTTGTCCTTAAAACGTTGGATTTCTGTGCCTGTATTGAGCAGTGCATCTCGCGCTGCGAGTGTTTCAGCACTCATTTTCTTTTCGTCACCAATTTGTATCACCAACACGCGATAATCATTTGCTAATGCTTGCCTCGCTAGTTCGAAACCATCACCACCATTATTGCCTGTGCCACAGATGACTAATAATCGTTCAGCTTGGCGCCAATGATTTTTAATTGATGACAAGGCAGCTGCGCCTGCACGCGACATTAATTTGGCTGCAGAGATATTGTGCTGTTCTATTACGATACGTTCTAATTCACGTGTTTGTTCAGCAGTGTAAAGGTCATGAGGTAGATTAAGCATAGACTTTAATTCCAATGTATAAACGTGGTTGTTCGCCTATAATAGCCTGCATGGAAGAAATAAATACAGCTTTAGCAATGAATCAATTGCTGAATAAAATGCAAGACTGGGCGCAATCGTTTGGTTTTCAGCAACTTGGCGTGAGTGACCTAGATCTAGCTGATAGCGAAGAAAAATTACTGAGCTGGTTAACGGCTGGTTTTCATGGCGAAATGGCTTATATGTCTCGTCATGGCGCTAAACGTACTCGCCCTAGTGAATTAGTGTCAGGCACTATTCGTGTTATTACGCTGCGTATGGATTATTGGCCCGAACCCGTTGCTGAACCTTGGTCGGTATTAGAAAATGACCAACTTGGTTTTATTTCACGTTATGCCTTAGGGCGCGATTATCACAAATTAATGCGTAAGCGTTTGCAAGACTTAGCAAGCAAGATAGAAAGCGAGCTGGGAGAAATGCAGTATCGTGTATTTTGTGATAGTGCACCGGTAATGGAAAAAGCATTGGCAGCAAAATCCGGTATAGGCTGGGTTGGCAAACACAGCAATATTTTGAATCGTGATCATGGGTCTTATTTCTTTTTAGGTGAGATTTATACGGATTTACCTTTACCGGTGACTGAGCCGATTTCCGATCATTGTGGATCATGCTCCGCGTGTATTGACGTTTGTCCTACTCAAGCGATTGTGGCGCCATATCAGGTTGATGCCCGACGTTGTATTTCCTATCTGACGATTGAATTACGCGGATCGATTCCAGTTGAATTTCGTTCTATGTTGGGTAATCGAATTTATGGTTGTGATGATTGTCAGTTAGTGTGCCCGTGGAACAAGTTTGCTCAGGCCACCGTAGAGTCTGACTTTTTACCTCGTAATGGTTTGGATGCGCCGCAATTAGTCGATCTATTTGCATGGACTGAGCAAGACTTTTTAGTAAAGCTACAAGGTAGTCCCATTAGACGTATTGGTTACGAATGTTGGTTGCGTAATATCGCTGTGGCATTGGGTAATGCGACAACTACAGTTGATGTGTTGACAGCGTTAACATCACGTTTAAATAATCCTTCAGAGCTGGTGAAAGAGCATGTTTTATGGGCATTAGCACAGCATCAGTGAACTGAGGCAGCTGAGTTCAGATAATTGATTTGCCGTCGCATTACCCAAGCCGCGAAAATGACAATGTATTTATTGGGGTGTCAGTGTTTCAACAGCGGGTCTCACATATCCCTTATCTATATACATTGCTTGTGTCGCTTTCGAGAGTAAATCATCCGCTTCATCGCCATTATCTGGATAAATGGCGATGCCAATACTAACCGTTATTTGAATTGCATAACCGTCAATGATCGTTGTTTGATTAATTGCTTTTTTTATCTTTTTACTAATCTGTACTGGGTCTTTATCAGCATCTTTTACTTCAAGTAATATGATGAATTCATCACCTGTTGTTCGAGCTGCAACATCACTTTCACGCAAATTGTCACGTATTTTGGCGGCGATAGTAATCAGTAGTTTGTCCCCGATTTCATGGCCAAATTCAGTATTAACATCTTTGAAGTTATTTAGATTTAATAACAAAACAACCAATTTAGTATTTTTACGCTTGCAGGCTGCGAGTAATAGCTGGAACTGCTCATTGAGCAACTCGGCATTAGCCAGCCCCGTTAGCGTGTCATGAATTTTCCCATGTTGGGATAGTAAATATTCATTTGCTTTTTCTAATGTGGTTGTTCTTTTTTTGACGAGATTAAATAGCTCTCTGTCATTATTTCTTAATGTATCAACCAGTTGATTTTGCGTTTTAAATATTTCTTGCCGAGAAATATTATTTTCTTTATTCAGTAGGGTAATTTTTTGTGCCAGCGTAAAAAACAGTAGGATCATCTCTAATGTACTACCGTAGATTATGCTGTTAAGAGTCCATCGATTATTAGGTAGCCAGCCCAGTGCTTGGGCTGAGAATAATGTCACGCCAACTAAAAACGCTAACCACGAAATGAGATATATACGTCCCAGCCAACTACCTTTTATGCTGAGTACTACGCCTGTAATTATAGCCACAAGTGTAAATATTAGTGCACATAGCGCTACTATTTGCATACTCAATGTACTGGCAATAAATGGGCTGGCAAAGACTGTTAATAAAAAGGCTGCACCAATATAAATAAAGGCTATATCTAGGATGGGTGCATCTGATTTGGTTTGTAGAAAAGATCTGGAGAAAAGAACCGCAAACAAACCAGAAATAGCAAAGCTAATAGGAATTGACAGGGTCTGCCAGTGAGGCAGGCTAGGCCAAAAAAGTTCAAACCATATCCCTTGGTATGAACCTACAGCGAACAACATGCCACTAGAAAATAAAGCGTAGAAAATATAATAACTGTCTTTGATTAGAACAAACAGAAAGAGGTTATAACAAATCAAACTAATGAGCAGACCCAAGTATAGGCAGACTAAAAAATAAGCGAGTCTGTCATGTTCTGCAAAAGCATTGGGTTGCCATAATGTTGCTTCAGCCGCCATATATCGATCAGACTGAATACGAAAATAGAAAATTAGATCAGTTTTGGCAGGTAGGGTGACAGGAAATATAAAATTTGAATGCTGGAACAGGCGGCTATTAAATGATTGAGTATTATCGGCATCAAAACGAGCCAAAACTCGTTTACTGTGTTTATGAATGATGTAAACGCCTAAATCGTTAAGTAATGGGAAATTAAATTCAAGCAACTGTTTAATATCGAAAGCGTTACTATTGCTTACGTCGACTTTGAACCAAAGCGCTTGCTGGCTAAACTCAAGCTTATAATCTTGGTCAGTTAAAGGGGAAAATTCAACCTTATTGCTGGGCGATAAAACGTCGTCTATGCTGAGCTTATGTTGGCTGTCAATGTGTAACTGATAGTGTGGCGCTAGTGCGATAGGCGTTGGATTGTCAACCTTTAATATAATAGGTTCAGCTTGGGCGATAGAGATGAATCCCAACAGCATTAATAGGCAATGTGTTAACCAGAAGCTAATGTGAGATTGAAGCGTCATCATTTATTTTATCCCATACTTAAGTGCTTGCAGTGAGTCACTGACCCCATTATTGCAAGTTTTACTTATTCCGGTAGTTTTATAAAGTGCTCACGATAATGTTGTAGCTCGCGAATAGAATCTTTAACATCATCCATAGCAAGATGAGATGATTTTTTCTTAAAACTTTTTTCGACTTTTGGTGCCCAACGGCGCGCTAACTCTTTTAATGAACTAACATCAAGATTACGATAATGAAAAAATGCTTCAAGTTCCGGCATGAGTCGAGCCATAAATCGTCGATCTTGGCAAATACTGTTACCACACATTGGTGAGGTACCTGCGGGTACGTACTTGTTTAGAAATTCGAGTGTTTGTTTTTCAGCTTCTGCTTCAGTTGTTGTGCTATTACGAATGCGTTCGACCAGACCTGAGTTGCCGTGCTGTTTTGTATTCCATGCATCCATACGCTCGAGAATGGCATCAGGCTGGTGGATAGCAATGATCGGGCCTTCTGCTAAAATATTCAGATCGGCATCAGTAACAATCGTCGCAATCTCTATAATTTCGTCATTATTAGTATCCAGACCTGTCATTTCCAGATCAATCCATATTAGATTTTTTTTGCTTTTAGCCATAATGTCCGTCTTTTTGTCAGTGAGAGAATGAACTTACTTGCCAGAGATTGTATCAAAGGCTAACCTGCATGACATGTATGAATTTTTTGGATTAAAATATGAATGAATTTACTTGGGTTTTTCTCGCCGCATTAGTATTGATGATAGGCATTGAGTTGTGGCTATCGCTTCGACAAAGTCGTTATGTACAAGCGAATAGAGGACAAGTACCTAGCGCATTTAGAGAACAAGTTAAGTTGGCTGCGCATCAAAAAGCCGCCGACTATACGGTAGCGAAAGGTAAATTAAATAGAATCGAAAATGTATTAGGAGCGGTGTTTTTACTAATCTGGACACTCGGTGGTGGTTTGGCATGGTTATCGGGTGCATGGCAAAGTGTAGGGTGGTCAACCACGTTAACCGGTATCGTATTTATACTCAGCTTTTTTGTGATTGGCTCATTATTAGATTTGCCTTTGTCTTGGTACCGCACCTTTGTTTTAGAACAGCGGTTTGGTTTTAATAATAATACCCCTGCTTTATATTTTGCTGATTTAGTTAAACAAACCTTATTGATATTGATAATTGGCGCACCTTTAATTTGGGGCGCATTAACATTAATGGAGAGCACAGGCGATTATTGGTGGATCTATTTATGGGCAGCATGGATTGGCTTTGCTATCTTAATGATGTGGGCATATCCCGCATTTATTGCCCCTTTATTTAATAAATTCACACAATTAGATAATGCAAGTTTACAAGCGCGCGTTGAAGCATTACTACAGCGTTGTGGTTTTAAAAGCCAAGGTATTTATGTAATGGATGGCTCACGTCGCAGTGGTCATGGTAATGCGTATTTCACGGGTTTAGGCAACAACAAGCGAATCGTATTTTTTGATACTTTGTTAAAGACGTTAAGTGAAGATCAGATTGAGGCGGTATTAGCCCATGAATTAGGGCATTTCCGTCGTAAACATGTGATCAAAAATATGGCTGTGATGGCAGTATTAAGCTTGATAGGTCTAGCTATTCTAGGGTGGGCATCTGCCGAATCATGGTTTTACACAGGATTAGGTGTTGACACGCAATCTAATGCGATGGCGTTAATTTTGTTCATGATGGTTATTCCAGTATTTAGTTTCTTTTTACACCCCATGATGACGGGTTTATCACGTAAATATGAATATGAAGCGGATGCTTATGCAGCGTCAGTATCGAGTGCTGACGATCTTATTGCTGCTTTGGTTGCTTTGTATCAAGAAAATGCAAGCACTTTAACACCAGATCCCTTAGTGTCGGCCATTTATGACTCACATCCACCGGCTAGTTTACGTATTGCCAATTTACAAGCGAGTAAAGTATGAGCAGAGTAGCGTTAATTACTATAGGTCTTCTAGCGCTGTCACCGATGGTGATGGCAGAAGGCAAAGTCTTGCATGATGCAGCCTGTTTAGAATGTCATGCCTCGCTAACGGGTGGTAAGCCAACCAGTATTTATACTCGGGCTGATCGAAAAGTGACAACGTTGGCAAGCCTAGATCAGCGAGTAAAAGGCTGTGCTATCGCTGCCGATGCTAATTGGTCGGATGCTCAACGAGCATCGGTAGTGAAATATTTAAGTACGGCGTTTTATGGCTTTTAAATACGTCATACCGTGTATGCAATAAAATTTTATAATAAAACAGTAACTTGGTTTCGCCCTTTATTTTTTGATTGATATAGGGCTTGGTCAGCACGATCGATGATACTAGAAGGCGAATCTTCTGTTTTTAACATGCTGACACCCGCTGAAACAGTGACTTGATGAATGTATTCATCTTGGCCTTTCTTTTTTAAACGACTATCGGCAAGCGCTACGCAAATTGTATCGGTTATTGATGTCGCTTGTTCAATTGTTATATTCATCAAAATCATTGCCATTTCTTCACCTCCAAATCGTGCGACTAAATGATCTTCGCCGGCATGTTTTTGAAGTAAAGCTGAAAAATACTGCAAAATTTTATCGCCTAATACATGACCATAAGTATCATTAATCTTTTTGAAATGGTCGATATCAAACAAGGCTAATGCAATATCCGTGTTTGACTGTTCACAGACTGCATTTAATTCGTGGTTAAATGCCCCACGGTTTAATAACCCCGTCAAACCATCAGTGCGAGACGCCTCTTTAACTGCACTTAACTCTTCCTTGAGCTTGGCTATTTCTAGAGATGATTTTTCTAAATCTTGTTTAAGATCGCTACTTGCCTTGGAGAGCATTTGCGTAGAGGCAAGAATGTCACTCACTAAATTGTGGAGTTCGTTGATATCACGACAATTATTTAATAAACTTTTAGTATTGTTCAGTTCACTAATAGAGTGTGCTGCATCAGCTTCAGTTTTGTGGAGGTTGCCGAGGGTATTATCTACGACCAGTTTCAAACCATTATTAGTTGATTCAAGTCGTTCTGGCATGCCCATCAGTACGTGTTTTTCAAATAAGTGTTGGGCAAATTCGGCTGAAATCGGTAAATTTTGGATAAGTCGATTATTAATTTCTTCAATTAAAGAGTGATTGTCACCCGACACATATTCATACCAAACAGCATAATTAGCAGGGTTAACGGGTATCTTATGTTTGCTAATTAGCGGTATTACTTGCCTCAGGTTTTCAGATGCCTTTTGAATAGGATCACTGTAAACAGGAGGATATGAAGATTGATTAGACATTAAAGCTCTCTCTCAAATAGCGACGTCACTGGTTTTTATTACGAGTTATCCATATCTCTAGGTAACAAAATACGCCTAGAAAGCCATGATGTAAATATTTTTTTGTTATATTTAAGTAAGATAGAGCTTAAAGCTTGGAAATGGATTAGGTTTATTCCAGTATGATTAATCGGGTTTTTACCCATAAATAAATTAACTGATGTTGTAATACTATCTTGGCACAAACTCTGCATTAGCCTAAGCAACCTAGCTATTTGGAGAGCGATCATGACATTTTTGATACGATTTTTGGCACTTACAAGTCTTATATTACTGACTGCCTGCACGACAACCGCTGTCAAACGGGATCCCGCTTATGCAGCTGTTAGGCCAGTGGCACTGCCGGAACAGCAGAAAACAGATGGTGCGATTTTTAATGTTGGTACTAACGTTTCTTATTATGAAGATTATCGAGCCCGTCGTGTCGGCGATATTTTGACGGTTAAATTAGAAGAAAAAACAACCGCCGAAAAAACATCCGCCACCACAGTCAGTAAATCAAACAGTAACAGTGTTACCTCCCCTACGATTCTTGGTTCAGGCGTACAGTTTAGTGCTCCGGGAATATTGCCATTAGCGAGTAATAGCAATAATGACTTATCGTTGAGCTTGGAATCGGATCATGAGTTTGATGGCGCAGGTGATAGTGATTTAAATAATAAATTGAGTGGCGATATCAGCGTATCAGTAGTCGAGGTATTACCCAACGGCAATATGCTTATACGTGGAGAGAAAGTGATGACCATTAATCAAGGTAATGAGTACCTGCGGATTGCAGGAATGATCAGTCCGCGTGATATAGATGCCACTAATTCGATTTCATCGAAAAGAATTGCCGATGTTCAAATGTCTTATGTCGGTGATGGTCCGACAAATGATGCCAATGTTATGGGCTGGTTGGGCAGATTTTTCATCAGTGCATTGATGCCGTTTTAAGGGGAATAAAATGAATATTAGAACAGTATTAATAACACTAACCATGTTAACCATATCTCAACTCGCTTCAGCAGAAAGGATTAAAGATCTTGCTTCAATTGCTGGGGTACGATCTAACCAACTGGTGGGTTATGGTTTGGTTGTGGGCTTAGATGGCACAGGTGATAAAACAAAGTTTACTGGTCAAAGTTTACGAAACATGTTGCGTGAATTGGGAGTAACGTTACCACCTGGTATAGATCCAAAGAGTAAAAATGTTGCAGCAGTAACAGTTCATACTGATTTACCTGCCTTCATCAAGCCGGGTCAAACGATCGATGTTACGGTGTCATCTTTAGGTGATGCCAAAAGTCTACGTGGGGGTAGTTTGATTATGACGCCATTAAAAGGTGCTGATGGTCAAATTTATGCGATGGCGCAAGGTAATCTCGTTGTGGGTGGTTTTGGTGCTGAAGCCAGTGATGGTTCACGAATTACCGTCAATATACCGAGTGCGGGACGTATTCCCAACGGTGCAACGGTAGAACGCACAGTGGGTAATGCATTTAATGTGGGTGACAGTATTATTTTGAATTTGCACCAGCCTGATTTTACGACGGCAAGTCGTTTGGCTGATTCAATAAATCACACATTAGGTAAAGGAACTGCACGCTCAATGGATGCTTCCTCTATCAATGTAAATGCCCCGCGTGATCCTAGCCAACGTGTGCCGTTTTTATCGTTGATTGAAAATCTAGAACTTAATCCTGGTGAAGCGGCTGCGAAAATTGTGGTGAACTCGCGTACGGGTACAATTGTAATTGGCCAACATGTACGTGTGAGCCCAGCAGCTGTCACTCACGGTAATTTGTCGGTCACTATTTCAGCCAATACCGAAGTAAGCCAGCCCAATGCTTTCTCGAATGGCGAAACAGTAATTTCACCTAATTTTGATATAGCCGTTACAGCAGAAGACAGCCGGATGTTTCTTTTTAATTCAGGTGTATCGCTTGAAGATATTGTGAAGGCGGTTAATCAAGTCGGTGCCGCACCGGGTGATTTGGTGGCTATCTTAGAAGCATTAAAACAAGCTGGCGCCTTACATGCCGAGTTGATTGTTATTTAGTTATGTTATGGGATTATTTGTCCAGGCTTCGTTGGACTGAAGTCCAACCTACAATGATGCTAGCCGTAGGTCGGGTTTCAACCCGACAAATGGAAAGTTGGACAGAAGTCCAACCTACAATGATGCCAGCCGTAGGTCGGGTTTCAACCCGACAAATGGAAAGCTGGATAGAAGTTCAATCTACAATGATGCTAGCCGTAGGTGGGGTTTCAACCCGACAAAAAGCGGAGTTAATGATATGAAGCCAGTTCAACAGACCTCGATCGACTTTGATGGCCTCGCCGAACTTCGTCGCTCTGCAACGGTTGATCAAAACGATCAAGAAACCTTAAAGCAAGTTGCAGGTCAGTTTGAGGCATTATTTACCGGTATGATGCTGAAAAGTATGCGCCAAGCGAGTTTGGGTGAAGGTATTTTTGATAGCTCACAAAGTGATATGTACCGTGATATGTCTGATCAGCAGTTAGCGATGGATTTATCAAAAAAAGGCGGGTTAGGTTTACAAGATGCCATTATTCGTCAATTAGGGGGCCAACTCGAGTCTAAACTAGGCACCAATGGTGAAGCTCAAGCCTATAGTATGGATACTGTGCCCGTTAGAGCGGCATTGCAGTCTATTGAAAATCCCGCTTTATTCCAGCAAATAATGCAGGCAAAACCTAGCTCTGAAATTCACACTTCAGAAATTCAGACTTGGCCAAAGCACAGAAACTTTACGTTTGATTCCCCAGAAAGCTTTGTGCAGCAGCTATTGCCAATGGCAAAACAAGCAGCACAAAGAATTGGCGTCACTCCTGAAGTCATATTATCCCAAGCGGCATTAGAAACTGGCTGGGGACAACACATTATCGATAAGGCTAATGGTCGTTCAAGTCATAACTTATTTAACATTAAAGCGGATAGCCGTTGGCAGGGTGAGCATGCGACAACTGGAACGGTCGAATACCGTGATGGTGTCGCTGTCAAAGAACAGGCGCAGTTCAGGTCATATGATAATTATCAAGACAGCTTTAATGATTATGTTGATTTTCTACAAACGCAACCACGCTACCAAAATGCATTAAAACAAACGCATGATCCAGAACGATTTATTGAAGGTTTGCATAAAGCAGGCTATGCAACCGATCCTGACTATGCCAATAAGATTAAACAAATTATGAATAGTTCTACATTGGCACAAATCTCGCAACAGCTTGACTATTCATGATTTTCGTCGATAAATTGACGGATAGAGGGCTTTAAAATGAGCATGTTAAATATTGGTACATCGGCGCTTCTGACGACTCAAGCCTCGTTATCCACTACAAGTCACAATATCAGTAACGTTAATACCGATGGCTATAATCGCCAGCGTGTTACACAAGGCACGCAAACCCCTAATTTTGAGGGTGGTTACTATATAGGTTCTGGTGTTACGGTAAATAGTGTTGAACGAATATTTGATTCGTTTATATCCGATCAAGTACGGATCTTTACCTCACAAGAAAAGTCATTCGATACCTTTTCTACATTTGCTCGCCAAGTGGATGATTTGCTCGGTGCCCCACAACTGTCATTAAGTTCTGGCTTACAGGGTTTTTTTGATGCGGTGCAAGATGTTGCCAATGATCCGACTTCTATTCCTGCTCGCCAAGTTATGCTCACTGAAGCAGATACCCTAGCGAAGCGTTTTAATACGCTCGATACCCAGCTCAACGCGTTTAACGAACAAGTAAATCTTAATCTAGATACCGCGATAAAAGATGTCAATATTATTTCGCAAGGTATTGCTGATCTTAATCAAGCGATCACTGAAGCATCTGGTGGTTCTGGTATACCGCCTAATGATTTAATGGATCAACGTGATCAACTTATTAACCAATTATCAGGCTATATTTCTGTTTCTACTAATGTACAGAGTAATGGTGCGGTCAACGTATTTATCGGTAATGGCCAAGCCTTAGTCGTTGGGCAATCGGCAATCTCATTAAAAATCATCACTAATCCGCTAGATACCACACGTAGTGAAGTCGGATATGGTCCTAGTAATATTAATGTGTCATCACAATTGACGGGCGGTTCAATTGGCGGCTTACTGAGCGTCCGTCAGGATGTCATTGACCCTGCACGATCTGAAATTGATGCTTTAGCAGCTGGCATGATTAATAGCATTAATGCTCAGCATACCGTCGGCTTAACACTCGATGGCAATACGGGCGGTAACTTTTTTGAGCCTAGTGATACCTTAATACAAGATGCCGGTAGTATTCGAATCGCGATAACGAATCCACGTGATATCGCCGTGGCATTTCCTGTTTCAACAACAACCAACATCAATAATACTGGTACAGCTCAGCTTAATGTTACGAAAGTTAGTTCTCTGGTTAACCCTGCGGGCGCACAAGCCTTGGCGGGTGATGTTAAATTTAGCTATGCTAATAATCAATATACGGTTACCTATCAAGGCGAAACAGCCTTACTTCCATTCACGCCTGGCGTTGATAGTGGCAAATCATATGATTTGTCTTTACTCAGTTTTACCGGTGGGCTAGCAGCACCAACGCCACCCGATTTAAAAATTACCCTATCAGGTGTCCCTGCGAATACCGATAATTTTACGATAAGTAATAGTAATAATGGTAGCTTTACAGCGGTAGGTGATAACAGAAATGCACTGGCATTAGGCCAATTACAAATTGCAAAAACACTCAATCAAGTTAACGGTGTTGCTACCCGTTCTTTTGGCGATGCCTATGGCATTCTAGTGGCCAATGTTGCGACTAGAACTCACCAAGCCGACGTCGGTCAGCAAACCCAAAAAGGCTTACTCGATCAAACTAACCTACGCTATGAATCTATTTCGGGCGTGAACTTGGACGAAGAAGCTGCGAATTTGATTAAATTTCAACAAGCTTATCAAGCTGCATCACAGATTATTACCGTATCCAATACTGTATTTAATTCGTTGATGAGTGCGATGTAAAGCGAGGTAATAATTATGCGCGTCTCCACAGCTTATATTTTTGATCAAAACCTATCGGCGATGCTAAATAAGCAGGCTGAACTGGGTAAAACACAGTTGCAAGTATCAACAGGTAATAGAATATTAAACCCGTCAGATGATCCTGCTGGCTCTGTGCAAATTTTAAATTTGCAACGTGAAGTCAGTTTGTCAGAACAATACTTGGCCAATGCGACTAAAGCTGAAAATAAACAATCAAACGAAGAAGGTGTATTAGACAGTGCAACCAGCATGTTGCAGCGGATCCTAGAACTTGCTGTTCAGGGTTTAAATTCTACTAATACACAAGCCGATAAACAGGCAATTGCGATAGAGATTAAGCAGCTCAATGAGCAACTTTTAGCATTAGCTAACACCCGTGATTCAAATGGCGATTACCTATTTTCTGGTTTTAAAACTAATACCCAACCCTACGGCACCATCAATGGTGATTATCAAGGTGATGAAGGTCAACGCAATATAAAAGTAGGCGAAGGCGTACTCATTGAAACTAATGATCCAGGCAATAGAGTATTTGAAGCACCACTAATTTCGACAACGACAGTAACAACGCTAAGCCCAGTTGTAACGTCTAATGTTGCTAATACCGGCGATAGCTCAGTAGCTGTAAGTAATTACACGGGTGGCGCAGATATTTTCACTAAAACGTTTACCTTTGATGGTACTAATTATGACGATGGAGCTGGAACTCTCTATCCTTATACTGCACCCGGACCAACAAGCTTTAATTTAACAACGCCACCTATGACCGTTACATTTAGTGACACGCCAGCAATAGGTGATGAGTTGACGATAACGAACGGAACCGGCACTGGACAAGCGACCATTACAGTTGACTCGGGTGCTGCTGAAACATTCTCGCCGATTAGTTTTACTTACCAAGCTGAAATTGTGGCAGATCCTCTTGCCGTACCTACTCCCATTGTAGGTGTGCCGGCTCGATATCAAATAACAGATGGCACTAATACCGCCACGGTAGATTATGTTGCTGGTATGAGTGTTGAATTAAGTAAGCTCAACCCTAGCTTTCCATCCCTTACCGTTAAACTAACCGGAGCACCTGCTGAAGGTGATCAAATGGTTATCGAAAGATCAGAGACGCAAGCAAGTCAATCGATGTTCAAAACAATTGAAAATTTTGCTAATGCCTTGATTGCCAATAATGTGGGTCCGAATAATTCACCTAACAACGGCGACTTTTTGACTAATATCAGCGCTTCACTAGGCGTGGTAATTGATACGCGTGCTAAAGTCGGCTCACGCCTTAATTCTATTGATCAACAAAATCAGATTAATGAAGGTATATCCGTGAGTATGCAAAAAGCACTGTCAGAAATTAAAGATTTAGATTATGCCGAAGCAATTTCACGTTTAAGTTTACAAATGACAGGGTTACAAGCTGCACAACAATCATTTGCCAAAGTGCAAGGCTTGTCATTATTTAACTACCTATAGAAGTAGGTCGGGTTTCAACCCGACAGTTAAGGTACGCATCCAGTTAGACTAAAGTCCAACGCACAAATAAACACGGATGTAGGTCGGGTTTCAACCCGACAGTTAAGGTACGCATCTAGTTGGACTGAAGTTCAACCCACAAATAAACACAGATGTAGGTCGGGTTTCAACCCGACAGTTAAGGTATGCGTCCAGTTGGACTAAAGTCCAACCCACAAATAAACACGGATGTAGGTCGGGTTTCAACCCGACAGTTAAGGTATGCGTCCAGTTGGACTAAAGTCCAACCCACAAATAAACACGGATGTAGGTCGGGTTTCAACCCGACAGTTAAGGTACGCGTCCAGTTGGACTAAAGTCCAACCCACAAATAACCACGGATGTAGGTCGGGTTTCAACCCGACAGTTAAGGTACGCATCCAGTTGGACTGAAGTCCAACCCACAAATAAACACGGATGTGGGTCGGGTTTCAACCCGACAGTTAAGGTACGCATCCAGTTAGACTAAAGTCCAACCCACAAATAAACACGGATGTAGGTCGGGTTTCAACCCGACAGTTAAGGTACGCATCCAGTTGGACTAAAGTCCAACCCACAAATAAACACGGATGTAGGTCGGGTTTCAACCCGACAGTTAAGGTACGCATCTAGTTGGACTGAAGTTCAACCCACAGATTACCTCCCTACAAAAATAATTCAACCCATTGAAATAAATGAAAAATAAAACATGGCATAGCCATTGCTAAACAACTATCACACGATGGTTGTCTGTCAAAAAAACAACACAGCTACTATTGAGTTTATTTTTATATATAGATAAAGGAAACTAACAATGGCTTCAGTAATCAATACCAATATTCCATCTTTAAATGCACAGCGAAATCTTAATAGCTCGCAATCGGCACTCGCCACATCATTACAACGATTGTCATCTGGTCTACGTATTAACAGTGCCAAAGATGATGCGGCAGGTCTGGCGATTTCAGATCGTTTCACTACCCAAATCCGTGGTTTAAACCAAGCATCACGTAATGCCAATGATGCTATTTCACTGTCACAGACTGCTGAAGGCGCATTAGGTGAAGTTACCAATAACTTACAACGTATCCGTGAACTAGCAGTGCAATCTGCCAATGCCACTAACTCATCTTCTGATCGTGCAGCACTTGATTTAGAAGTGCAACAGCGTTTAGCAGAAATCGACCGCATTTCAAGCCAAACATCTTTCAATGGTCAAAAAATCCTTGATGGTAGTTTTGGTCAGGCAGCCTTCCAAGTGGGGGCTAATGTCGGTGAAACAATTACTTTAGATTTAAGTACTAGTATGCGTCCTAATCAGATTGGTATTTTGGCAACATCCCAATCGGTTGATTTAACCACCTTAATTAACGCCGGTGTGGCAGCTGTTACAGAAGTGCCAGCCACCTATTCATCTGGTGCCATTGCAGCCGTTGATTATAGTACTTTAACCGGTACGGCAGGTGTTTCTACAACACAATTTACTGTTGCTGCAGCTGCAAATGATACTGTTACGGTCAATGGCGTAATATTTACATTCCAAGATACTGGTGGTGCGGATGCATATACTGTTGTTGATGCTACGCATGTAACTGTAGGTACTAATATTGGTGCCGCGACTGTTGCTACAAGTAGTGCTGCTCTAAAAGGCGCATTTGATGTTGCTAAGACTGATGCTGGTACAGCTGGCACAGGAGTAGCTTTAGCTTCTGTCGGCGCTGTTGATGATACTACTGACACAGTAACCTTTACAGATACGCAGACTGCCACTGCGATGACAGTTACTTCGTCAGCCGCAACAACAACGCCTACCACGCCGGCGGTAGCTGATGATACTTCAGCTAACAAGGTAATCTCTATTACTCCTCCAGGTGGTACAGCATTTAATGTGACGCTTGATACCAATATTACTTTGGGTGACGCAGCGGGTATCGTTTCGGCGATTACGGGAACGGCTTCATATGCTTCAGCAGGATTTACCGTTGCAGTAGATGGTGCCGATTCAACAAAACTTATTTTTACATCATCATCACCGCTAGCAGCAGATGGTGACTTTGCTATAACCGGTACAGGGGCTACAGATATTGGTGGAGCAGTGGGTACAACTGGTGTTGCGCCAGTTACAGGTTCCGCTTTAGCAACGGTTACATTGGGCGCTACTGATTTGGGTATTACCTTGGGCGATTCAGCAATTGTTTATGTTGGCGCTAAAACCTATGACACGCCACAAAGTTTAGTTGATGCTGTTAACACTGCGTTGGCAGGTAATGCACAAGCGATACTAAACGCTGATAATACAATGAGCATTATCGCAGACAAGACTATTACAATAACGGCTGCTGGAGATGCTACTGGTTTGGCGTTACCGGCTACTGTGATAGCAGATGGTAGTCTAACGGGAGCAAATATTAAAGATGTTGCCGCTTCTAATGATATTATCCGTCGTCTTGATTCAGCTTTAACATCAATCAGTGATTTAAGAAGTACATTTGGTGCGATTCAAAACCGTTTTGAATCAACGATTACTAATTTAGGCACCTCAGTCGAAAACTTAAGTGCAGCACGTAGCCGGATCATGGATGCCGATTTTGCTGCAGAAACAGCGGCGTTAACCCGCGCTCAAATCCTACAGCAAGCAGGTACAGCAATGTTATCGCAAGCGAATGCAATTCCTCAAAATGTATTGAGTTTGCTACAGGGTTAATATTTAAAGCTGCCTTGATTCTAACCTTCTCCCTATTTTTGGGAGAAGGTAGGAATGGGAGCTATGTTGGAATAAGTTGAACATATAAAAAATAATATCGTAGGTCGGGTTTCAACCCGACATGGGCTATCGAGAAAAGCCGGAAGTTGGACTGAAGTCCAACCTACAGATAAATACAGAACGTAGGTCGGGTTTCAACCCGACATGGACCATCGAGAAAAGCCGAAAGTTGGACTGAAGTCCAACCTACAGATAAACACTATCCCAATGCGGCCAATCGGCAATACGCTCAACCAACCCCGCTCGTAATGGATTTGCCACAATATATCGGGCAATATTCAATCTATCTTCTTCCTTACGCAACGCATGGTCATGAAAACCAGTTTGCCAAAGCGAACCTGAACGACCTAAATGATGATTTATCATCCGTCCACTTTGTCCCTTTACAAACTTCATTACGGTAGATAAATCATCTGGTGGTGAATTATTAAGTCGCAATAGCTCATGAAAATGATCAGGCATAATCACCCAACATAGCCATTGGCAATCGTGGCGTTGTTCGCTATCACGTAAGGCTTTAACTAATACGCGACTACACAGAAAAGAATTGAACAAGGGTGTGCGTTGGTGAGTGATGGTTGTTATCAAATATTCCTGACCGGATTCGAAAAATCGGCCTTTGCGCAAGTCGTTGTAGCTCATTAGATTACATCCGTGTAATTTTATTGGTTTTGATGCTAGTCGATTGTTGGACTGAAGTCCAACCTACAGATGAACACGGAACGTAGGTCGGGTTTCAACCCGACAGTTGGCGTACGCATCCAGTTGGACTGAAGTCCAACCTACAGGTAAACACGAAGGTAGGTCGGGTTTCAACCCGACATGGGCCATCGAGAAAGGGCGGAAGTTGGACTGAAGTCCAACCTACAAGCAAATATAAAACTCAATCCACAAAAATAAATATACAAAAACACTAAAGTTCCATAGCTCGGTGTCGTTAACGTTACCGGAAGCAGTGAATACAGCACGTTAAGATGTATATCTGCTAAATATGGAACGGGTTGACACCCACTCATTTTGGAGAAAATGTCATGGCTTCAGTAATCAATACCAACGTTGCATCTTTGAATGCACAAAAAAATCTAACACAATCACAATCAGCGCTTGCGACTTCTTTGCAACGTTTATCATCTGGTCTACGTATTAACAGTGCTAAAGATGATGCGGCGGGTCTTGCGATTTCAGATCGTTTTACTACTCAAATCCGTGGTTTAAACCAAGCGGGTCGTAATGCTAATGATGCGATTTCATTATCTCAAACGGCTGAAGGCGCGTTAGGCGAAGTTACAAGCAACTTACAACGTATTCGTGAGCTTGCAGTGCAATCTGCCAATGCCACTAACTCATCTTCTGATCGTGCAGCACTTGATTTAGAAGTACAGCAACGTTTAGCAGAAATCGACCGTATCTCAAGCACCACATCATTCAACGGTCAAAAAATTCTAGACGGTAGTTTTGGTAACGCAGCTTTCCAAATCGGTGCCAATGTAGGTGAAACTATTAGCCTTGATTTAACGACTAGTATGCGTCAATCGGCTATTGGTGCTGTTGCTACAGCAACGTCTGTTGATTTGGATACAGTTATTGCTGCCGGTACGGCCGCAATAACAGGTTCACCCGCTACTTATGCATTTGACACAGCTGCTTTGATTGCTGATTACAGCACGGTAGCTGCAACAGCTACAACATCTTTAACTTCAGGTGCTTATACACAAGCAGCATCAACTACTGCTACAGATGCGTTCCAGTTCTCAATTGACGGTGTTATTGCTTCTGACAATGTAGTTGGCAGTGCAACAGCAGCCCAACTTGATACTGATATTGCTGCCTTTATTAGTGCTTCATCAGGCGCTTATACTCAGGCTGGTACAGTTGCCGGTAATGATTTAGTTATCAGTAAGACTGATGGTACTGATTTAACATTAACCACGTCGTTCTCTGATGCTGTTGCCTCTACTGGAGTAGCTGTGGGTACTACTTCAGATGGTACATTTGCAACGGCTACCTTCATCGGGACAGCAAGTACAAATGGTACGATAGCTGATACTAGTGCCAACAAAACGTTTACCATTACTGATGCTGAATCCAATGCGATCACGGTTGTTTTAGATAGCAACATTACCAATGCCGCAGATTTGTTAGCTAAAATTACTGGTGCATCAGGTTATGGTGCCGCGACCTTTACTGCTGCTGCAAGTGGTACAGAAATCACGGTTACTGATGGCTCAAACTTCACGGGTAGCTTTGCCATTGGCGGAACAGATGCTACGACTATTACCGCACAAAATGTAGCGGCTAATACTGCTGCAGGTGTGGCTGATGTACCGCTTGTCGCTGCATCAACATTCGTTGTAAATAATGACTTTAGTATTCAATTAGGAACTTCAACTGCTGTAAACGTTGCTAATGCTACTTATACAACAGCGCAAGGCTTAGTCGATGCAGTCAATACGGCTTTAGGTGGTAGTGCAATAGCGACATTAGATGCTGACAATGTGATGACCATTAATTCTGGTGAAACAATTACCGTTACTGGCGCACAAGGCTTGGCAGCGCTAACTTCTGGAACGGCAGGCGTCAATACTGCTTCGGGTAGTTTGTCTACAGTAAACGTAACAGATGTGACCAATTCTAATGATGCGATGCGACGTATTGATGCCGCTTTAAGTTCGGTGAGTGATTTACGAAGCACATTTGGTGCGGTGCAAAACCGTTTTGAATCAACTATCAATAACTTGAGTACGTCGGTCGAGAACTTAAGTGCGGCACGTAGTCGTATTCTTGATGCGGATTTTGCTGCAGAAACAGCCGCTTTAACTCGTGCTCAAATCTTGCAACAAGCGGGTACTGCCATGCTGTCACAAGCCAACTCTTTGCCGCAAAACGTATTGAGTTTATTAGGCTAAGCTACAAAGGGGAGGTGAGTCTAAGACGTTAGGCTCACCATTTCTCCCTAAGAAGATGAAGGGGACATTGTGATGGAAATTACAAATAATTATGTTAACCCAGTTGCTTTGGAAGGCCGTGCGCCGACCAAGGCTTCTTCCGTTGTGGCGGTAGTGAATGTGGTAGCTGAGAAGGTTGCTTCGACTGTTCCGACGGAAACCGCGTCAACAACAGTCAAGCCTGACGCAGTGAGTTTGCGTGAGTCTCTGCAGAATGCAGTCGCACAACTCAATGAGCATATGCAAAATGTGGAACGAACCTTGCAGTTCACTATCGACGAGGGTAGCGGTAAAGACGTAGTGACGGTATTGGATAAAAAAACTGAAGAAATCATTCGTCAGTTTCCATCAGAAGAAGTCTTGGTTATTGCCAGACAGATAGCTGAAAATAGGGATAGTACCGTTAGCCTTATGAGTGTTGAAGTGTAGGCTGGAATTTAATCCAGCACCTATAATGCAGGTTGGGTTTCAACCCGACAGTTGGTGTAAAAATCTTGTTGGACTGAAGTCCAACCCACAGAAAAACACGTAAGGTAGGTCGGGTTTCAACCCGACATGGGACTTTAAGCAAAGCTGGAAGTTGGACTGACCGAAAAGCGCTCTTGCATTTTCGGCATACAGACCATCCATGGTCATAAAGTTCAACTCACAGATAAATACGGTAGGACAATGTAGGTTGGATTTTAATCCAACATTTAGGAAGAGGTAACTAAAATGGCTATTACGACAAGTGGTATAGGCTCAGGCATTGATATTGAAAGCTTGGTCACCCAGTTAATAGCGGCAGAAGGTCAGCCAGCTACAAACCGCATTAATAAAAAAGAAGCAACCTGGCAAGCCGACTTATCAGCCTACGGAAGCTTGAAGAGCGCGTTAAGTAGCTTTCAAACAGCGGTTAAGGCGCTCAATGATCCTGCTGACTTTCTAGGACGAACATCTACATCAAGCAACACAGAAGTATTTTCTGCCACGGCTGATGAAACCGCTGTGCCAGGTAAATACAACATTGAAGTGATGCAGTTAGCGGAATCCGCCAAAACACGCTCTGGCAATTTTACGTCAGCAGATGAAGTAGTGGGAACGGGTTCATTAGCTATTAGTTTAGGCGCTACAACCTTCAATATTACCGTTAATAGCGGGAATAATACGCTGGCGGGGTTACGTGACGCGATTAATGCAGCAAGTGATAACCCTGGGCTTACGGCTTCTATTATTAATGTTGATGGCGGTTCACGATTAGTTTTGACCTCTGACAAATTAGGCTCTGCCAATACCATTGGTATTGCAGTTGCCGATGATGATGGTCAGCCTACCGATACTGCGGGTTTATCTCGATTAGCAACGGTTAATTTAACCACTATTCAAGCAGCACAAGATGCCATTATCAATGTTGATAGCCAGACCGTTACACGTGATAGTAATACGTTTTCAGATGTCATTGCTGGTGTTAAATTTACGCTAGATTCTGCGTTGCCCGGTACAGTCGAAACATTGTCAATTGGACTAGACAAAGGCTCGTTGATTAAAAATGTAAATAGCTTTGTCAAAGCCTATAACTCCTTAGCCGATACGATGGCTAATTTATCTTCTTTTAATGCTGACACTGGTGCCGCTGGAACCTTACTGGGTGACTCGGCATTACGAAGTGTCCAAAACCAAATCAGACAAACATTGACAAGCTCCGTTTCTGGCTTAGGCTATGATTCATTGGTAGCAATCGGGATTACTACCAATGATAAAGGCAATTTAACCGTCGATGCTACTAAACTTGATGCGGTAATGACGGCGGATTATACGGCGGTATCACAATTATTTGCATCTGAAAATGGCTTGGCAAAATCATTAGATAACGTGTTGGAACGTTATATTTCAACTGACGGTATTTTGACTGCAAGACAAGATGGCTTGCAAACTAATATTGATTCTTTGGATAGTGATCGTGAGCAATTGAATCGTCGATTAGCGACTTTAGATGCCCGCTATCGAGCACAATTTTCTGCGATGGATATATTAGTTGCCCAGCTGCAATCGTTAGGTGATTATATGACGCAGCAGTTGGCGAGCTTGCCTGAACCTAATTCTATTGGACGACGTTAGTTTTGTTGAGGGTTGTGTTGATTTTGTTGGATTGAAATCCAACCTACGTAGTTATGTTGATTATCATGTAGGTCGGGTTTCAACCCGACAATGAAGTATCAATAATTTAGTTTATATAGTTGGATTGAAATCCAACCCACAGACAAAACAAGGGGTAGGTCGGGTTTCAACCCGACAAAGACTTTGTTTCACCATTAACCTTTTTTACAGATTTAATTTCAAATCTTTACTATTTTGACTAAAGATCCCATTCAAACTGACGATATAGGAGATAAGAACAGCGTCACTTGATGTTGTTTAAAAAGATATGGAAAAGGATAAAAACATGAATGCCAGCGCTGCAATGAAGCAATATCAACATAATTACATTCAAGGTGGTGCAGAGACGGCATCTCCTCATCGATTGGTACAAATGTTGATGGAAGGTGCATTAGAAAAGTTGTTGGCTGCAAGACGTTTTATGATTAGCAAAGATATCGCTAAAAAAGGCGAGAATATCAGTTGGACTATTTCTATTATCGACAGTTTGCGTTCATGTTTGAATGTGGAAGTGGGTGGTGAATTTGCTCAGAATTTGTATGCTTTGTATGACTATATGGAGCAGAAGTTGTTAGAAGCAAATATTAAAAATGATACCAAATTGATTGATGAAGTGGCCAAGTTAATGATTCAGGTTAAATCTGGTTGGGATGCCATCCCTCAAGAACATCACAATACAACATCTAAATAATAACCAGTATCAATACGTTTTGAATACTATATTTGATTTAGCCACTGACATTATTGTAATAAGTCGGCAGTTAGTTTTGCATGCTGAAATGTCTGAGTGGGATGAGTTTGCTGAATTAGATGCAAAAAGACAGTCTTTAGTACGATCAATGAATCTTGAGGAAATTGATTTATCTGATGAAGATAACGTGACCTTTCGTGAATTGATGAGTGAAATGATAGCGCTCAATGAACAGCTAGGGATAATTTGTACAGAACAGCGCTCGGAACTGGCTAAGAAATTAAAAGAAATTCGTCTTGGCGCCAAGGCTAAAAGCGCTTATTCGTAAGCGATATAATTAATTGTGAGCGTAATAAATACTAATATTTCATCATTAAACGCTATGCGGCAATTGAATAGCAACAGTAATGTGATGGCACAAACTTTACAGCGTTTATCTTCTGGATTACGTATTAATAGTGCCAAAGATGATGCGGCAGGTTTGGCTATTAGTGATCGATTTACGACACAAATACGTGGCCTTCAACAAGCAGGGCGTAATACTAATGATGCTATTTCTTTAGCGCAAACAGCTGAAGGTGCCTTGGCAAGTTTGTCCGAATTAATGCAGCGTGGGCGTGAGCTTGCTGTGCAAGCAGTTAATGCCACGAATTCAAGCTCAGATCGTCAAGCACTCCAAAAAGAAATCACACAGATCCAATCAGAAATTGGTCGTGTAACTCGTGACACTTCATTTAATTCAATTAAGGTCTTTCAACCTTCTGATGCAGTAGGTGGTTCAATACCATTATCTGCAACTGAAAAACGAATTATCACTGATTTACAAACATCTTGGCTTCAGCAAAGTGAAATAATTATTAAGGATTATTTTGGTTTGGAAGCGGATGGCAATGTCACTTTAAAAGTAGTTTTGGATCCTGAGATAGCGGCCTCTGCCTTTGTAAGTTTTTATGATGCGCCAACAAACACCATGGAATTGCACATTAATGTCGGTGAGTTAGAAGGAATTTATGCCGCTCGAGATGGTGGCAATCCAAATGCAGGGAATGTATACGATCAGCTGATTGCTCATGAAATGACCCATGCGGTAATGGCGGCAACCACTAATTTAGATGCTTTTCCCCATTGGTTCATCGAAGGTGCCGCCGAGTTTATACCAGGTGGCGATTCTCGCCTAAGTAATGTGTTAGGTAGTTTTTCTGCTCAACAAGTAGTAGATGGTATTGATACTATGGATGGCGCGAATGATCCTGCTTGGACTACTACACAAAAAGAATATGCCACTGCTTATGTTGCTACCCGTTATTTCGATTCGATAGCCCCAGGTGGTGTGCCGGCAGCGCTAAACTATTTAAGTGGTGATGGTAATCGCACTCTGGATGATTATTTTGCTCAAGCAGGCATTGCAGGAATAGAAAGTCAGGCTGACTTTGCTGCCGATTTCAAAACTAATGGTGCGGCGTTTATTGGCACCATGAATTTGAGTAATAATGATACGGGTGGTATTGGCGGTGCCGATGCTAGTGGCGGTACTCGTGATACTACCGCGCTGGGGTCTATTCCCGATACGGCCAATTTAACGGATAACCCCTTAGTGGGATTTATTGAGGTTTGGCCTACTGCGGAAACAGTGCTGGCAACCTCTAGCGTGTCTTTTCAAGTTGGTAGCAATGTTGGCGAAACAATCGATGTCAATTTAACTAGTTTAAGCTTACAAGATTTGGGCTTGAATACTCTGGATGTCGTTAGTTTAGGTAATACTGCGATCACGGCATTTGATAGTGCATTGAATAATGTAAGTACCCTTCGTGCTCAATGGGGTGCTGTTCAAAATAGGTTTGAATCTGTATTGGCGGTAACTGACATCGGAATTGAAAATTTAGCAGCTAGTCGTTCAAGAATTATGGACGCAGACTATGCATCTGAAACGGCTAATTTAACCCGTACTCAGATTATGCAGCAAGCAGGTACCGCTATGTTGGCGCAGGCTAACTCCTTACCCCAACAGGTTTTAAGCTTGTTAGGCTAAAGGTTGGACTGAAGTCCAACCTACGGCAAGGTGACGGTTTTGTAGGTCTGGTTTTAACCCGACAGGGGACATTTAGATAAGCTGTATGTTGGACTGAAGCCCAACTTACATAAATAGCGTCATTTTTTTGACAAGCAGCGGGAAAGATGGTTAACTCTTGGTCTGTGAAATACTTATGTCGATTTTTTCGATGTAACATTAACGTCAATGGCTGGAGCAAAAATGAGTTCAAACAATGTATTGCTGGTCGATGTTGATCCAGTCCGACGCGAGTTGTTATCGACATTGGTCGAGTTTATAAATTGCAAAGCTGTTATTGTTGAAAATATTGAGTTGTGGTTTGAAGATGCGGGTGAATTATCTAATATTGCAATGGCCATTGTTGGCGACTGCGGTGATAAACATCAAACTAAACAGTTATTGCGTGATTTAGTTAATCATGAAACACGCGTTCCCGTTTTTCAATTAGATCTGCCTGATTCTGAAGTAATAGATTTCCCCGGCACATTAGGCAGCTTATCTATACCCGTTAAATATCCCCAATTAAGTAATGCTTTACAACAAGCTATTATTTATCGTGGCCAGCACGATGGTAGCGGTGACAACCAAGCTTATGACTTTCGACGTTTAGTTGGCAATAGTCGCGCGATGAAAGCAGTACAGCGGATGATCGATCAAGTGTCTGAATCTGATGCAAATGTGCTGATATTAGGTGAGTCAGGTACCGGCAAAGAGGTGGTGGCGCGAAACCTTCATCACATGTCGACACGTAAACAGAAACCCTTTGTGCCAGTCAACTGCGGAGCTATACCTGCCGAGTTATTAGAAAGTGAATTGTTTGGCCATGAAAAAGGTTCATTTACGGGTGCTATAACGTCACGTAAAGGTCGTTTTGAATTGGCTGAGGGCGGAACATTATTTCTCGATGAAATCGGTGATATGCCGCTACCTATGCAGGTTAAGTTATTACTAGTGCTACAAGAACGAACCTATGAACGAGTCGGCAGCAATAAAACGATGGTGGCCAATGTACGTGTCATTGCTGCGACACATCGTAATTTGGAAAATCATATTAGCGATGGCCGTTTTCGTGAAGACTTGTTTTATCGCTTAAATGTATTCCCAATAGAAATGCCCGCTTTACGTGAACGCCCAGAAGACATCCCCTTATTGATTAATGAGTTAATTACCCGTGTCGAACATGAAAATCGTGGCACAGTGCGTTTAACGTCGGCTGCGATTGCTTCCTTATATCGCTATCAGTGGCCGGGCAATGTGCGTGAATTAGCTAATGTTGTTGAGCGTCTAGTGATTCTCTATCCTTACGGCACAGTCGATTATGATGATTTGCCAGAGAAATTTCAGGTTGATGGTGAGGACTTGCCTGCAGCGGTTGTCACGGTAATTGAAGAAACGCCAACTTCAAAAGTAATGAAACTGGTGGAAGCAAAACAAGTAGTTATTATCTCTGGAAGTGTTTTAGATGACATGCCACCAGTAGAAATTGATAGCTTGCCAGAAGAGGGACTAGACTTAAAAGAACATCTTGCAAACCTTGAATATTTATTAATTAAACAAGCCTTAGATGAAGCTTCGGGCGTGGTAGCACACGCAGCAAACAGATTAAAAATGCGCCGTACAACTTTGGTGGAGAAAATGCGTAAATATGGTATTCAACGTGATGGTGACTAGGGGGCTATTGAACTTTGAGAGATATGCCAAAGCGCACCATTACCTCGTTAGCCAAATAGTTTTAAAACGCAAGTCAGTGCATTGACACCAAGTTAAGAGTTACACGTAAGCCCTTTATTTAATTAATAAATTACATATAGGCATGTTTTTTGCTCTTAATAACGGAAAGACCATAGTCGTTATGCGGAGATAAGTATGAGTGAAACATCAGTAGGAGGAGAGCAGAAGCCACCGATTAGCTCAGTTAGGCTTAATGATGCCGTCTCGTATAATGTTCATTTCTCAGACACTCTTGATGACCAGCTAATTCGTTCGGCAAGGCGAATGACGCGACTTTTAGCGGTATTACCTGGTGGCGTTATTGTGCTAAATGGCGATGGCATTATTCAACAAAGTAATGCTGCTGTCACCAGATTATTAGGTGTACCTTTAGATGGCCAAGCTTGGACAACCGTTATTGAGCGTGCCTTCCAGCCCCAAGTTAACAAAGGTCATGATCTATCACTGAATGATGGGCGATTAGTTCATATTTCAACTAGCCCTCTTGAGGATGAACCCGGTCAGATTGTGTTGGTTAATGATGTCTCTGAAACACGTCAGCTCCAGAAGCAAGTGTCACATTTAGAGCGATTATCTTCAATGGGTGAAATGGCGGCACGATTAGCACACCAAATTCGAACGCCTTTATCTATCTACTGCCTTGTTATATGTCGCACCGTTGTTAAAAGAAAATACCGATCCACAGTTAACACAACGTTTTGCTAAACGATTGCATAATAGTATTAGCCATATGGAACGCTTGGTGAAAGATATGTTGGCATTTTCACGTGGTGATATGGCCGAGACAGCTCCGGTTTTATTGCAAGACTTACTTGCTGGCGTTGAGCAACAATATAGATCGCAATCAGATATAAAAAATATACATTTAGAAATATATAATGCTGTCGAAGGCGCTTATGTTTATGGTAGTAAAGATGCCTTAACCAGTGCGCTGAACAATTTGGTGAATAATGCACGTTTAGCCTGTAATACTGGTGGATCTGTATCTATTTTTGCTGACATAATTCAAGATGATGATAATACGGCTTATATAGAAATCAGTGTCGAAGATAATGGTGTAGGTATTGCAAAAGCAGATCAAGATAAAATTTTAACGCCTTTTTTTACCACACGTTCTTCAGGAACAGGATTAGGATTAGCTGTAGTGAACTCGATAGCAAAGGCGCATAAAGGTGAATTGTGGTTTGAAAGTGATGAAGGTGAAGGCAGTACCTTTTGTTTACGATTGCCACTGTATCAGCCTGCCGACAAATTTATGCTCACCGCTCAAAAATAAAAAGTAAGGAACCATAATGAATAAATCAACTGTGTTAGTAGTAGAGGATGATAACGATCTTCGTGGCGCCTTATGTGATACTTTAGAGTTGGCTGGTTATAACGTTTCATCAGCTGAGGAAGGGCAAGGTGCATTAGATAAACTCGCTAATGAACCTTTTGGCTTACTGTTGAGTGATCTGCAAATGCGACCAATGAATGGTCATACCTTAATGAAAAAGGCACGGGCACTGCTACCCGATCTACCGATATTATTGATGACGGCTTATGGCACGGTGCAAGGCGCCGTTGAAGCGATGCATGAAGGAGCCAGTGATTATTTAATTAAGCCTTTTGAAGCGGATGATTTGCTAGAACGCGTTCAGCGTTATATTCGTACTACCCCCAATACTGAGAACATGATTGCTGTAGACAAAAGCTCGAGAGATTTATTGAGTTTGTCACGACGAGTTGCTGACACCGATGCAACAGTATTGATTAGTGGTGAAAGCGGAACAGGTAAAGAGGTACTGGCTCGATTTCTACATGATAATTCACCACGACATGATAGGCCGTTTGTAGCGATAAATTGTGCAGCCATTCCTGAAAACATGCTTGAAGCCGCGTTATTTGGTTATGAAAAAGGTGCCTTTACAGGTGCTAGTCAAGCCTATGCCGGTAAATTTGAGCAAGCGCAGCAGGGCACCATTTTACTTGATGAAATCTCTGAAATGGATTTGAGTTTACAAGCTAAATTATTACGCGTTTTGCAAGAGCGAGAAGTCGAACGTTTGGGTGGACGTAAATTATTATCTTTAGATGTACGCGTACTTGCGACAACGAATAGAGTCTTACGTGAGGAAATAAAAGCGGGACGTTTCAGAGAAGATTTATTTTATCGTTTGAATGTGTTTCCTTTGCAATTATTGCCATTGAGAGAAAGACCTGACGATATTTTACCGTTGGCACAGCAGCTGATTAGTCGCCATTGCCGTCAAGCAAAACGGATGGCGCCAGAGTTTGATAAAGGTGCAGTGAAGGCGTTATTAGCTAATTATTGGCAAGGCAATGTACGTGAATTAGATAATGTTTTACAACGAGCTTTGATTTTACAATCTGGCGATAGTATTAAGGTGCAAGATTTGGCCTTTGAATCAATGGCAATGGAATTTAGTTATAGTCAAAATACTGACAGTGAGCCTAGCAGCGACAATAGTTTAAATGATGATTTACGTAGCCATGAACAACGTCATATTATTGAAGCATTAGAAAACAACAATGGCGCTAGGCGAGCCACTGCTAACGAATTAGGCATAAGTGAGCGCACACTACGATATAAGATTACACGCTTTAGAGAAGAGGGTGTGGCTATTCCAGAGAAGGTTGGCAAGAAGTCTGCATAAGCAAGGTTAACCAAAGAATTAATGGAGAACCATGATGATGATTAATGCAATTGACCCCAACCAATTATTAATGCAAATGCGTGCCGCACAAGCACAAGCCTCACAACAACCAACTCAAATTACGAGTCCTAGCCAAATTGAAGGGCGTGATTCGGTAAGTTTCTCAAGCTTAATGAAGTCAGCGGTAGATCAAGTTAATGAAACGCAACAAGCATCTGGAAAGCTAAGAACAGCCTTTGAAATGGGTGACCCTAATGTTAGTCTAGCGGATGCAATGATTGCATCACAAAAAGCAAGTGTGGCATTTCAAGCGACATTGCAAGTACGAAATAAGTTAGTTTCGGCGTATGAGGAAGTGATGAGAATGAGCGTATAGGTTTCGTAAATTCTATAAACAATACTTAAAGAGAAAAATCATGGAAAACGTACCCGCCACAACTAATTCTACTGCAGCGATGGGCTTGCCTACTACACCGCTCGGCGCTATGCAAGCTAACGTATCACGTCAACCTATCATGAAACAAATTATGTTTTTAGTCGCGATCGCTGCCAGTATTGCTATTGGTGGTTATGTGTTGATGTGGTCACAGACACCGAATTATCAGGTATTGTTTTCAGGCATGCAGCCGAAAGAATCTTCTGAGGTTGTGGCTATCTTGCAGCAATCAAATATCGAATATAAGTTAGATCCTACTACGGGTGCTTTACTGGTACCCGCATCTGAAGTACAAGCGCTACGTATGAAGTTGGCCGCTGAAGGTTTACCTCGTAGTTCAACCCAAGGCATGGATATGCTGAATGGTGATCAAGGATTTGGTACCAGTCAATTCGTAGAGCAAGCCCGTTATCAACGTGCGATGGAAGAGGAACTGTCACGTTCAATCTCACAATTAAATAATGTTCAAAGTGCTCGGGTTCATTTAGCAACACCAAAACAGTCTGTATTTGTTCGTGATCGTAAAGAGCCAACTGCGTCTGTTATCTTAAATTTATATGCAGGAAGAAATATCGAACCGGGTCAAGTGACGGCTATTACGCATATGGTGGCATCGAGTGTGCCTAATATGTCTAATTCGAACGTTACTGTGGTCGATCAACGGGGGCGGTTACTCAGCAAAAATGATCGCGATGCAAATGTGGCATTAAGTGATACTCAGTTGGAATATACTCAAAAACTAGAAAAAGGCTATATTGCACGTATTGAGGATATATTGTCACCGATTGTGGGTATGGATGGTGTGCGAGCACAAGTTGTCGCCGAAGTAGATTTCACCGTCACTGAACAAACTCAAGAAAGTTATAATCCTGACCTAGCCGCAGTGCGTAGCGAACAAATTCAAGAAGAAAAACGCGTAGGTGCTGGTGGCGCATTTGGGGTTCCTGGTGCATTAACTAATCAACCTCCAGGCGGTGGCGTCGCTCCTGAAACGGTTGCTAATACTGATGAACAAGTTGCTAGTACAACGACACCGGGTAGCAGCAGCAAAAATAGTACGCGGAATTTTGAGTTAGACCGTACGATTAGTCATACCCGTGTCGCACCAGGTTCGGTTAGAAAACTAAGTGTTGCAGTATTAATCGATGAGCGTCATAGTCTTGATGCTGAAGGTAATGTCATTACAACTGCGCTTACCGAGGCTGAAATGACACGGATTAACGCTTTAGTGATGGATGCAATTGGTTTTAATCAAGCCCGTGGTGATAGTTTAAATGTGGTGAATGCGCCTTTTATTGTGCCAGCTTCAATTGCTGCCTTACCTGAATTACCGATTTGGGAACAAACATGGGTATGGGATGTGGCTAAACAAGTATTGGGTGCATTACTGGTATTATTCTTGATATTCGGTGTTATTCGTCCAGCTTTCAAGGATTTAAACAAGATCCCAGTAGCTGATAATAAACAAAATTCTGGGGTTAACGCACCAGGGATGACACCCGCGCAAGCACTAGCAGCAAAATCTGGTGGTGACGATATAGCTAAAATCACCTCCGGCTCTTCTGATATGGAAGAACAAGTGAATAATGTACGTAGCTTGGTGCAGCAAGATCCTGCCTTAGTTGCACAAGTGGTTAAAAATTGGTCGGCGAGTGATGCATAATGGCTGAAGAAGTACGAAAATTAACAGGCACAGAGAAAGCAGCAGTATTTTTACGTTCCATCGGTGAGACTGATGCAGCTGAAGTATTGAAGCATATGACGCCGAAAGAAGTACAAAAGATTGGTCAGGCCATGGCGACACTGAGTAATGTTAATCGGCTGGAAGTAAAAAGTGTCTTGGATGACTTTGTGTCTACTGTAGAACAAGAAACAGGCTTAGGTATCGGCTCACATGACTATGTCCGTAAAATGTTGGTGGGCGCTTTAGGAGCTGATAAAGCGGGCAGTTTGTTGGATCGGATTTTGTCAGGTAGCAATACTAATGGCTTAGAACAGCTTAAATGGATGGATGCTCGTGCGATTTATGAAGTTATTCGTCTAGAACATCCACAAATTATTGCGATTGTCTGCTCGTTTTTAGAAGCTGATCAGGCCGCCGCTGTCCTTAGCCAATTTCCTGAACGTGATCAAGCTAATATATTACTGCGTGTTGCAACATTGGATGGCATTCAACCGTCAGCGTTGACCGAATTGAATGATATTTTAGAAAAACAGTTTAGTGGTAGTGCAGGTGGTCAAACAACCTCGGTGGGTGGATTAAAAACTGCGGCCGATATCCTCAACTTTGTTGAAGGCAGTGTTGAAGCTTCTATCATGGAAAAAATAAAAGAATCTGAACCAGATTTGGGCCAAGGTATCGAAGATCTTATGTTTGTCTTTGATAATCTGATTGATGTTGATGATCGTGGTATCCAAACCTTGATGCGTGAAATCCAAACCGATCAATTACAGCTTGCCTTGAAAGGTGCTGATGAAGCTTTGCGAGAAAAATTCCTAAAGAACATGTCACAACGGGCAGCTGAAATGTTGCGTGATGATCTAGAGGCAATGCCTCCAGTGCGAGTGAGTGATGTCGAGGCAGCTCAAAAGGTTATTCTTACTGCCGCACGTAGCTTGTCTGATAAAGGTGAGATTATGTTAGGTGGTAGTGGTGGCGATGACTTCCTCTGATAATGAACTCATTACCGAGCAGCCTGATGTTGTGTCATCAGAAGAATTGAACGCGGCATATCAACGTTGGCAGGCGCCCAAAATGGTGTCAGTTAGTGATGTTGAAGACGGCGCTCAAAAATTATTTACGGTAGAAGATATAGAAGCCCTACAAAAAGATGCGGAAGAAGAAGGGTATAAAGCTGGCTTTGAGTTAGGTCGTGCAGCAGGTAACAAGGCTGGTTTAGCCGCTGGACAACAACAAATAAATCAACAACTGAACTATTTGAAACAGATTATGACAACCTTAAATACGCCGTTGTTAGAGCTGGATCAGCAAATTGAAACAGATTTGATCGCCTTAGTATCAACCATGACACGGCAGTTAGTGCGGCGAGAATTAAAAATACAGCCTGACCATGTGATCGGTGCTGTACGAGCGGCAATGGCTGTATTACCGATCAACGATCGGAAATTGAAGATATTTTTGCACCCCCAAGATGTGGAGTTGGTCAAGAAAGGCTTATCACTCGAAGATGATGGCGGTTGGCATTGGGTTGCAGATCCTCTATTAACGCGTGGTGGTGTTCGCCTTGAGACCCTCGATACAACAGTTGATGCCACCGTAGAAGCACGTTTGAATAGTGTCATTAATAAACTGCTAGGTGAGGAACGAAGTAGTGACCACACCGAGTAATGCCATTTCCCCGCAAGCTAATCGTACTGAAAACTGGCGTGCACGATTACAAGAACACCAACAACGATTAGATAATGACCCGACAGAAGTATTGTCAGTCAAGGGCCGTTTAACACGAATGGTCGGTTTAACCTTGGAAGCTGTTGGTTTTCAAGCGGCAATAGGTAGTCGTTGTGAAATAGAATGTGCAGCAGGCCGTACGGTAGAAGCCGAAGTTGTGGGTTTTTCAGGTGAAGTACTTTATTTGATGCCAACCGGAGATATGCGTGGCTTAGTACCTAACGCACGTGTTCGACCGCTTGCAAGTGATTCACAAGTACCGGTCGGTGAAGGTTTGTTGGGTCGGGTGGTAGATGGTGCTTGTAAACCTTTAGATGGAAAAGGTCCACTTAAAGTACATGACCGTGTGCCGTTACATGGCGAACCGATTAATCCTTTAGCACGCTCACCGGTACGTCAACATCTTGATGTTGGCGTGCAAGCTATTAATGCTTTGCTGAGTGTAGGGCGCGGTCAACGAATGGGTTTATTTGCAGGTAGTGGTGTAGGTAAAAGTGTGCTGTTAGGCATGATGACCAAGTTTACCGAGGCGGATGTGATTGTTGTTGGATTGATCGGTGAGCGTGGTCGAGAAGTTAAAGAGTTTATTGAAGATATTTTGGGTGAAGAAGGTTTGAAGCGAGCAGTTGTAGTGGCATCTCCCGCCGATCATTCACCTTTAATGCGCTTACATGGCGCCATGTTAGCGACCAGTATTGCCGAATATTTTCGCGACCAAGGCAAGCAAGTTTTATTGTTAATGGATTCATTGACTCGTTTTGCCCAAGCGCAGCGAGAAATTGCCTTAGCAATAGGTGAGCCTCCGGCAACCAAAGGCTATCCACCTTCTGTATTTTCACTATTGCCGCAATTAGTTGAACGTGCTGGTACCGGTGTACAAGGTGGCGGAGCAATTACGGCAATTTATACAGTTTTAACGGAAGGTGATGATCAACAAGATCCCGTTGCAGATGCGGCAAGGGCGATTTTAGATGGTCATATCGTATTGTCACGTCGGTTAGCTGAAGCAGGCCAATATCCTGCTATTGATGTTGAAGCGTCAATTAGTCGTGTGATGCCACAAATTGTTGCTAAGGAGCATATTGAGATGACACAATTGTTCAAACGAATCTTTTCGACTTATCGTCAAAATCAAGACTTAATCAATATTGGTGCCTATGCTATGGGCAGTGATCCAGAGATTGATGAGGCGATAGCGCTTTATCCGCGCCTACAAACGCTCATTAAACAAGGTATGCATCAAGCTGTAGATTGGCAGCAAAGCTTGGCTAATTTGAAGCAGGTGATGCAATCGCCTGTTCCTAATAATAGAACGACATCTCCGATGACGATCAATCAACAATCAAAACGCTTTTAATCTTATCTTTAATACTAAATCCTGATACATTAAAAATATGAAACGATCAAAGCGATTATCCCCTGTTGTTGTTATAGCAGCCAAAGACACTGAAGCAGCCCTGAAAAAAGTGGGTGCTGCCAATATTGCCTGGTTAGCGGACAAGGAGCAATTGGATGATCTGCACCGTTATAGAACTGAATACCTTGATAGGTTTCGCCGTGGTGATAGTTTGGTGATGTCAGCCCAAAAAGTATTGGAGTTACGAAGCTTTCTAGTTCATCTTGATCAAGCTATTGAGGCCCAAACTCAACAAGTTAAGGGGCGCTATGCTATGTTGGCACGTCAACGCTTATTGTGGCAGCAAGCTAGTAGTAAAGAACAAGCCATGCAGTCGCTAGTGGGCCGTTATCAAGATGAAGAGTTCAAGCAAGAAGCGCGACAAGAACAACTAGATAATGACGAACGTAATACCTCACAATGGGTACGACGCCCACGATAAGCAAACCTCTAGATTTTTTTGTTTAAAAATCTTTGTTAAAGTTAAGCATCTAAACCCCATTAAACTGTCAAAATTAGCCAACGAACTAGCGTTTAGGAAGAGTGTTTTTTTATCGTGTTTGCATAGTCTAGTTATCTATATTGTTTTACAGAATAAGTTGAGAACATTAGCTGGCATGGTCTCTGCATTATAGTTACTACAGAGGGTAAAAGTTTACCCAGAAAGTAGCTATAAAAATTAGGAAAACACGATATGGCGGGGCATAAGGCAGTAATGACAAGTCAAATGTATCGGCAGCAAAGAAAAATTAACGTGAAACATGGCAAAGATAAAGCGGCAAAAATAACCGATTTATCATTGCCGGAAAAATCGCCCAGTCAGCGTGAGCGTTGGAGCGAAGCGCTACAAACATATTGCGATTATTTTATACGCTATTGAGATGAAGGAATAAGTAATGTCTGACAAAGAAATAACGGTAATAGATTGTGGCGACGTATTGGGCATTGCCAATGTGGCTGATATGTATACGCATGTGTTGAGCAGCTTAGCAGAGGGCCATGCCATACAGTTTAATGTAAGTAAGATTGAGCGTATTGATACCGCGGCAATACAGATGCTTTATGCTTTTTCAAAAGAAGCAGGTAAACAAGGTCATCTACTCCTTTGGGAAGGCGCTAGTGAAGCATTTGTTCGTAGTGCCAAAATTTTAGGGTTGGCAACACTTATGAATATGACAGACAATGCTATTTGAGGTAGCACAATAGTCATTCACCATGTAAGTGTGAATAAAATATAACTTTAGACATCTAGTGTGTCAAAAATGATGGAGACATAGAATCCCATGGCGAGAATTTTGGCAGTTGATGATTCAGCTTCGATGAGGCAAATGGTGGCATTCACGTTGAAAGCGGCGGGTCATACCGTAACTGATGCGGTCGATGGTAAGCAGGCGTTAGATATTGCAAGAACACAATCTTTTGATTTAGTGTTAACCGATGTCAACATGCCCATTATGGATGGTTTGACTTTAACAAAAGAGTTAAGGGCATTGCCGGCATTTAAATTTACCCCCATTTTAGTGTTAACAACTGAAGCGGGCATGGATAAGAAGCAAGCAGGTCGAGCAGCCGGTGCTACGGGTTGGTTGGTTAAACCTTTCAACCCTGAACAGTTGCTAGCGACGATTCGAAAAGTGCTGGGATAACCCTATTTTCCTTAATAAACAATAGCTTACGTTTTGTTTGTAGGGATGGTGCACTCTAAATTTAGGTAGGAATAAGCTATGAGTATTGATATTTCACAATTTCACGATGTATTTTTCGAAGAAAGCTTCGAAGGTCTTGACGCGATGGAGAGCGGGCTGCTTAATCTCGACGTCGGTGCAGCAGATGTTGATGCCATAAATACTATCTTTAGAGCAGCGCATTCAATTAAAGGCGGGGCGGGCACGTTTGGTTTCATGGACGTTTCTCAATTCACCCATGTCATGGAAACCATGCTCGATGAAATGAGAAATGGCCAGCGTGAAGTCAGCGTGGAATCGACCAATTTACTGCTAGATGCAGTCGATGTATTACGTGAAATGTTAACTGCAGTTCAACAGAAGGTGGAAACCGATGATGATCGCATCGCAAATATAAGACAACAATTAGAAGCCATGATGGCCGATAGTGATGATCCGCATGTAGATGCAGGACTAGCGCAGGCTACTAGCGAACAGGGCGCTGCAGACTCGGATAAGTCTAATGTTGGGTGGAGAATCGAGTTTAGCCCACACCGTCATCTATTTCAAACAGGTAATGATCCTGTCCGAATGTTCCGAGAGTTGGATAGTCTGGGTGAATTAACGGTAGAAGTTAATGATGACAAACTGCCACCATTTACTGACCTAGAGCCAGAAGATAGCTATCTTAAATGGATTTTAACCTTACGCGGTGACGTTGCAGAATCTGAAGTAATAGAAATATTTGAATGGGTTGATGATGACTGTGATTTAGTCATTACAGCGCTTAGTAATAACGCTATAAAACCATCGGGTACTGTTGAACAAATACCAGTAATAACAGAGCCTAACAGCGTTATGGCTGAGGTTGAGCAAGTGGATACTATAGATGCCGTGGCACCAACATTAGCACCCAATGAAATAGTATCAAATACTGCAGCTCAGGCAACGACAAATAAGACAAAATCAATACCGACCCCAGCAACTGTTGCGGCAGCCTCTATTCGTGTAGGTACGGATAAAGTCGATTCATTAGTGAATATGGTTGGTGAGTTAGTTATTACCCAATCTATGTTAAGCCAGATTGGTGAGAATTTCACCCCCGAGATGCTACCGCTACTGATAGATGGATTAGCACAACTAGAGCGTAATACCCGTGAAATGCAAGAAGGTATTATGCGGATCCGAATGTTACCAATAAGCTTTGCTTTCAATCGATTCCCTCGTCTTGTCCATGATATGACCGATAAGATGGGTAAAAAAGTTGAGTTGAAACTCACCGGAGAGCAAACGGAACTCGACAAGACCGTGATGGAAAAAATTGGTGATCCATTGGTGCATCTGGTACGTAATTCTCTGGATCATGGCTTAGAAACACCTGAAGTTCGTTTGGCAGCAGGCAAAGATGAAACGGGTACACTTCAATTGAAAGCGTTCCATCAAGGCGGCAATATTGTTATTGAGATCCACGATGATGGTGCCGGTCTTAACGAAGAGAAAATTTTAAGTAAAGCCATAGAAAAAGGCTTAGTCAATGAGGGCGATGTACTCAGCCCTGAAAAGATTCATGAGTTAATATTTTTACCCGGATTTTCAACTGCAGACACGGTCACCGATGTTTCTGGTCGTGGTGTGGGCATGGATGTTGTTCGTAAAAACATCAGTAGCCTCGGCGGAACGGTTGAAGTGTTTTCTAAACGTGGTGAAGGGTCTGTTTTTACTATTCGTTTACCGCTTACATTAGCGATTATGGATGGTCAAACCATACGTGTTGCCGATGAAAATTACATTATTCCGTTGATCTCTATTATCGAAACATTAGAAGTAAAAGCCATTGATATGAAGCGCGTTTCAGGTAAGGGGGAATTATATAAATTACGTGATGAGTATGTGCCAGTCATCCGGTTATACGATGTGTTTAATTTAATCCCCAAAATCACCGATTTGGAAGAAGGCTTACTGGTTATTGTTGAAGGTGAAGGTCAAAAAATTGGTTTATTTATCGATGATTTATTAGGGCAGCAGCAGGTAGTCATTAAGAGTTTGGAAACCAATTACCGCAAGGTGGTCGGCGTTTCAGGGGCTACTATTTTGGGTGATGGTACGGTTGCACTGATTCTAGATGTACCAGGAGTGATGGCATTATATCGCGATCCTACTTTGGGCAAGATGAAGCTCAATAATGACCGCGCAGCCTGAGGAGAACAGAATGAGCGAACTACATGCAGTGAGTGACTCTTTAGATTTGATCGATCAAAAAGAGGATGGCTCAGAACAGTACCTGACATTTTTATTAGGTGATGAAGAATATGGCGTTGAAATCTTACGCGTACAGGAAATAAAAGGGTGGGATAACGTCACTCGTATTCCTAACTCACCTCATTATCTATGTGGCGTATTGAACTTACGCGGCACGATAGTACCCGTCGTTGATTTGCGTTTACGTTTTGGTATGCCTGCACGAGCCTACACCCCAACAACGGTAGTCGTTGTACTTAAGGTGGATGGCATTACTCAGCGTACGGTGGGTATTGTGGTTGATGGCGTATCAGATGCACATAATGTGTTGCCAGAAGAGATCAAACCCGCTCCTGATTTTGGTAGTTCAATTAATACAGACTTTATAACTGGTCTGGTATCGATTGATGACAATATGATGATGATCCTTAATATCGATAGTCTATTAAGTATCGAGGCGCTGGGTTAAGTCCTGGCATTTGACCTTACAAATATGTGTCGAGTTATTGCCATAATGAATCAAAAAGGTGGCGTGGGGAAAACCACAACGACAGTCAATTTGGGTCATGCGTTGGCGTTGGCGGGAAAAAAAGTCACTTTATTAGACATGGACCCACAAGGTCAGGTAGCGATTAGTCTAGGTTTTAAAAATGATCAAGGCGGCTTAGATCGGGTTTTGTTAGAAGGCGATAAGCTTGATGATTACCTGATAGCTGCTCGCGATAATCTAGATGTGGTGTGTGCTGGAAATGATTTGGCTGATTTTGAACAGGTAGTAACTGGCGGTTCATCGAGAGGGCATACATTAAGACGCGCGATAGAAGCATCAACATTGATGGCACGTGATTTTGTGTTAATAGATTGCCCAGCATCATCGGGTTTATTGGGCATTAACGCGATGTTTGCGGCAGATGAGTTGGTGATACCTGTTTCAGGTGATTATCTATCATTGCAGGGTTTATCACGAATGATGCAGATATTAAAGCGTTCAGAATCGGTATTAGGACATAACATCCGTTTATGGATCGTTTCAACACGAATGCAATTAAGACGTAGGCTTACAGAAGAAGTAAGACTAAGAATATTAAAATATTTCCCCGGCCGCGTGTTGAATACCGTGATTAGAGAAAATGTATCGTTAGCAGAATGTCCGAGTTTTGGAAAATCGGTATTTGAATACAAAGAAAAGAGTGCTGGCGCTGAAGACTATCAGTCACTGGCACAAGATTTATTAGGTGGGAGAACGAGCTGATGGCAGAAAACAAAACACCGATGGGAGATGATCCCTTAGCGTGGCTAACGGAAGGAGACGGATTGGATAATTCTGAATCTCAGCAAACAGCTCAGACGCGTTCGCGAGCAAGACGTAGTTCACTTCGTCGAAAAGTTGAAAAAGAAAAGACCGAAGTAGAACTATTAGAGGAAAGTTTTGCCGCTTTAGCGCCTCAAGGAGAAGTACTTGCTGCTCGTTTTTATCAATTGTTATTTGAACACTACCCTGCAGTAATGCCCTTGTTTTCTGGAAGCTCAGCGGCTGAACAGCAGAAGAAGCTATTGGCAGCACTCGTACTTCTGGTACAGAACCTGCATAAACCAGATGTACTTAGTGAGTATTTAAAAGGTTTAGGTGCGCGCCACGACCATTATGGCGTTACTGCTGAGCATTACCCGCAAGTGGCTGAGAGTTTATTAGCGGCAATGGAAGAGTTGGCAGGTGACCTTTGGACAGCTCCAGTGAAGCAGGCATGGCAAAACACCTTAAATACAATCTCAACAATTATGTTACAAGCATATAGGCCGATGGAGGCTGATAATATGGAAAATAAAACGCCACTTCAGGCCGAGAAAACTAAGACAGAATCTGAGCTGTTAGAGGAAAGTTTTGCCGCTTTAGCGCCACAAGGTGAAGCACTTGCCGCTCGTTTTTATCAACGATTATTTGAAAATTATCCTGATGTAATTCCTTTGTTTTCAGGGATTTCACCCGGTGAGCAGCAGAAGAAGTTATTGGCAGCACTTGTGCTTCTGGTACAGAACCTGCATAAACCTGATGTACTCAGTGAGTATCTAAGAGGTTTAGGTGTACGTCACGCGCATTATGGTGTTACTGCTGAACATTACCCTTTAGTAGCTGAGAGTTTATTAGCGGCAATGGAAGAGTTGGCGGGTGATCTTTGGACAGCAGAAGTAGAGCGGGCATGGGAAAATACCTTAGATACAGTCGCAACAATTATGTTACAAGCATATGAGCCGGTGGAGGCAGATGAGATGGCGAATACCAAACTAGAAATAGAACAAGAATTAGCGTTAATGCGTTCAGCGGTAGATGGTGCAAGCACCGCTTTGATGATGTGTGATAAAGATCTCGTCATTACTTATGTTAATCCGGCCGTAATTAGCTTGCTAGAACAACGGCTTACTGAGTTACGTAAAGTATTTCCTCGTCTTGACCTAACTAAATTAATTGGTACCTGTATTGATGATTTTCATAAAGACAAATCATTACAGCGTGGTATTTTGGCCGATCTAAAGAATTTGCCTTATCATACTGAGATCCAAATACTCGATATCTGGTTTGACTTGAATGCAACAGCTATTGTCGATGCTGATGGCAACTACCAAGGTAATATGGTTGAGTGGAAAGATATTACATCACAAAAGGCAAGTGAACGCGAAGTGGCAAGGCTACAAGGTACAGTAGATGGTGCTAAAACCTCTATTATGATGATTGATCGTGACTTTGTTGTTACTTATGCTAATCAATCAACGATTGATATGTTGACTGAATATCAAGATACGTTGAGAGTTGTTTTCCCCGGTTTTAATGTGGCTAGTTTGATTGGTACTAACATTGATGCTTTCCATAAAAACCCAGCCTATCAACGTAAATTGCTGTCTGATCCAGCTAACTTACCTCACAATGCCGATATTGAAGTGGGCCCTCTCAGCTTCAATTTAAATGTAACAGCTATTTTAGATGCGGATGGAGAGTATATTGGTACCGCCTTGGAATGGTTAAATAATACCGAAGCAAAAAATACACTCGCAGCTTATGAAGGTCAATTAGATGCTATCAGTAAAGCGATGGGCGTTATCAGTTTTGAAATGGATGGCACTATCATTGATGTGAATCAAAACTTCTTAGATGTTGTCGGCTATTCCAAGGATGAGGTGGTAGGTAAGCACCATAGAATGTTTGCTGAAACGGAATTAGCTAATAGTGCTGAATATAGAGAGTTCTGGGCCAAATTGAATCGAGGTGAGTTTGATACTGGTGAATATAAGCGAATAGGTAAAGGTGGCAAAGTCGTTTATTTACAAGCTTCTTATAATCCGATTATAGATATAAATGGCAAGCCGGTGAGAGTAATCAAATATGCATCCAATATTACTGAGCAGAAAGAACTACAGATTGTTATCGAAGGCGTATTAGCTGGCACATCAGAAGTGATGAATGCGATGGCTGAAGGCGATTTGACTAAACAATTGACCGGTGAATATGAAGGTGCATTTGCCTTATTGCAGACAGCTATTAATAGTACCGTTACTAAAATGGCTGAAACGGTAAAAGAAATTAATGAAACTGCTAGTAGTATTGCTATGGCATCCAGTGAAATATCTGAAGGTAATATCGATTTAAGCCAACGCACAGAAGAGCAAGCATCATCATTAGAAGAAACGGCTTCAAGCATGGAGGAGTTGACCAGTACAGTACGTCAAAATTCCGATAATGCTCGTCAAGCTAATCAGTTAGCATCTAATGCTAGAGAGCAAGCTGAAAAAGGTGGAGCGGTTATTAAGAATGCAATTTCAGCGATGATTGCGATCAGTGCATCAAGTAAGAAAGTGACCGATATTATTGGTGTGATTGATGAGATTGCCTTCCAGACCAACTTATTGGCTCTGAATGCTGCAGTAGAGGCAGCGCGTGCAGGTGAGCAAGGACGTGGTTTTGCGGTAGTTGCATCTGAAGTAAGGAATTTGGCTCAACGTTCAGCCTCCGCTGCTAAAGAAATCAAAGAATTGATTAACGATAGTGGTGAGAAAGTGAAAGAAGGTTCAATGCTAGTGGATGAGTCTGGTAGAACCTTAGAAGAAATTGTGATTGGAGCGAAGAAAGTAGGTGACATTATTTCTGAAATCGCTGCAGCGGGTGCCGAGCAAACGCAAGGGATCGAACAAGTCAATAAAGCTGTGACCCAAATGGATGAAATGACCCAACAAAATGCTGCACTTGTAGAACAAGCTGCGGCAGCTAGTGAGTCTTTAGAAGAGCAAGGGAAAGGTCTACAGCGTCTAATGACATTCTTTACCACAGGCGGTGAGTCATCAGCGCCTGTGACTAAAAAAGTGGCAGCTAAAGCAAGACCTGCACCAGAAGAACCTAAAACTAAGATAGCAGCTAAAGCTCGGCCTGCAGCTCCGCAGTCGGCAGGTGATGATGAATGGGATGAATTTTAAACAGTAGTTTTCTGTCCTACACTTAACATATATACATGTGTAGGTAGTCTGTCTGTCGTGTATCCAAATAGCCTCATTCTATCTTGTAGCGTGGGGCTATTTAATGATCATTGACTTGATTTTATAATTGTAAAAAAGATTCGACCAGAGCCGACAATATTGTAAGGATTGAACAACGTTATGACGGAAAGTAAACAAGACAGAGAGTTTGAGTTCACCGATACTGATTTTGAACGAATTCGTCAATTTGTTTCAGAACATACCGGTATTATTCTGACAGAAAAGAAAAAAGACATGGTCTATGGTCGACTATCTAAGCGTATTCGTTCAGGCCAGTTTGACAGTTTCAGCACTTTTATTGATGCGTTAGACGATGGTAATGAAGATGAACGGGACTTCATGATCAATGCCATTACTACTAATTTGACGGCATTTTTTCGTGAAAATCATCATTTTGAATATCTAAAAAATACCGTTATTCCCAACCTAGTAAAGAAAAAAGGCTATAAAAAATATCTGCGGGTATGGTCTGCTGGTTGCTCAACAGGCGAAGAGCCATACAGTATCGCTATAATACTAAAAGAGGCCCTGCCTGATTTTGATGATTGGGATGTCAAAATTTTAGCTACCGACCTTGATGCCAATGTAATAGCTCATGGTAAAGCAGGCGTTTATCGTCACGATCGTATAGAAGGCTTAGATGAGAGGCGTGTTAAACGTTGGTTTAGAAGAGGTACTGGTGATAATGCCGATATGGTTAAGGTTAGTCCTGAGTTACAGAAAATGATTACCTTTAAGCGCTTAAATTTACTGCATGAATGGCCAATGTCTGGCCCCTTTGACTTTATGTTTTGCCGTAATGTGGTAATTTATTTTGATAAAGATACACAGCGAATTTTATTTGATCGCTATGCTGACATCTTGGCGCCAGATGCACACTTATTCATCGGGCATTCTGAGACACTATTTAAAGTGTCAACACGATTTGATTCTTTGGGGCAAACGATTTATCAAAAGAATGCCCAATGATCGAACATCATCCGTCACAACCGCCGTGTTTATCCCAATTTGAGCATGTTAATCGCTACTGGGACCGTGCGCATAAGATATGGGCAGCCAAGATTTTGCCCGGTGAATATTATGTCACTACACATTCTGATGAAGTGATAGCGACTACATTAGGTTCGTGTGTCTCAGCTTGCATTAGAGATAAAGTTTTCGGTATTGGTGGAATGAATCATTTTATGTTGCCGCTGAAAGGAGAGCATAGCAGCAATGACTGGATGGGTACGGCGACACGTTACGGTAATTTTGCGATGGAACATCTTATTAATGACATTTTAAAGCTGGGTGGTAATCGCAAAAATTTGGAGGTGAAATTGACTGGCGGCGGCCGGATTATGGCTAATATGTCTGATGTAGGTTTTCAAAATATTAACTTTGTATTAGAGTATTTAAAGACTGAAAATATTGATGTTGTTATACAAGATCTTGGTGATATTTATCCTCGTAAAGTACTGTACTGGCCTACAACAGGACGATTACGAGTTAAGCGATTAAAGACACTGCATAATGATACATTATTGCAACGTGAACAGAATTATCGTCACGAATTAGAGATTCAGCCTGATTCAGGTAGTGTAGAGTTGTTTTAAAGTATTAGCATTACATAGCTGTAGTTTTTGCCATGCTGATTCACATTTTGAAAATGCAAAGTAAATCCTGTTTAATTATATGAAATGATCGCTATACTTAAAGATATTTCTATATTTATAAACAGAATTTAGAAAGGATGAACGAAAAAAATGGCTAAAATTACGGTACTTATTGTCGACGATTCGGCCTTAGTAAGAAAATTGCTATCCGAAGTACTAAGTTCGGATCCTGATATTGAAGTAATTGGCACTGCAGTCGATCCTTATCAGGCTAGAGAAAAAATAAAACAATTAAAGCCTGACGTATTGACACTAGACGTTGAAATGCCACGCATGGATGGTGTGACTTTCCTCAAAAATTTGATGCGTCTGCATCCAATGCCAGTGGTAATGGTGTCGACGTTAACAGAGCAAGGCGCTCAGGTGACATTAGAGGCTCTGGAACTGGGCGCAGTTGATTTTGTCGCTAAACCCAAAGTTGATTTAAGTAATACCCTCAGTGAGTACGCTGCAGAAATTATTGAAAAAGTAAAAATAGCTGCAACAGTCAACGTCAACGCTTTAACGCGAGACAAAGTAGTCATTAAGGATGTGCCTGAAAAATTAACGGCTGATGCTGTGTTAGCAAAACGTTTGCCCTCGGCAATACCCTCGCATTTGAAGACCACCGACAAAATTATCGCGATTGGTTCATCAACGGGTGGCACCGAAGCAATTAAAGACATACTTAAGATGCTTCCTGCGAACTGTCCTGGCATTGTAATAACTCAGCATATCCCTGCATTATTTAGTGGTCCTTTTGCCGAGAGAGTTAATAGCTTGTCAGCAATTAATGTTTGTGAAGCCAAGGATGGTCAGCAAATTTTACCGGGTCATGCCTATATCGCTCCGGGTGGTCTGCACCTTATGGTAGAGCGAAGCGGCGCGCGATTTTATTGCAAACTTAATGATGGCCCCGCGGTGAGTCGGCATAAACCTTCCGTTGACGTCTTGTTCAGATCGGTTGCGCAGAATGTCGGAGGTAATGCGATAGGCGTTATGCTGACGGGCATGGGTGATGATGGTGCGCAAGGTATGTTAGAAATGAAAGAAGCTGGAGCCTTTAATTTTGTACAAGATGAAAAAAGCTCTGTGGTATGGGGCATGCCAATGCAAGCTGTTAAAATAGGTGCCGCAGAATTGCAGGTGCCTTTAGATAAAATTGCAGCTAAATTGATGAGTCTAGCTTGAAGATCATCAATGTCGATGAAAATAAATTAGTAGCATGAATTTCTAGTATCAAGCCTGAAAGAAAGAAGTTTTGTTAAGTGCTAGAGGCATAGTAATTGCTTGACTTTATTTGATTAAGCAGTAAATAAATGTCTTGGGGCCTATTTTGGATGGGAATATGAATAAACAATCGTTGGTACTATTAAGTTTTACACTCCTTATAGCAGGCACTTCTTTCTGGCAATTAGGTTCCATGGCGCTGGGTTTCGTGCTCATCACTGCTCTAGGCTGGCATTTATTGCCGTCTTTTTTGGCCAATAAGGTTCAAATAGAAGACGCACCTGTAGTCATTCAGCCTGAAAATAATCTTCCAAGCACTGTCCATGCCCTACATGATGAAGCGCACTCGCATTTAACAGAACAGGTATCATTGATTCGTGCTGAAAGTCAGCAAGTCAATGATTTAGTGCAAAATGCTATCATGCAATTAACGGATAGTTTTCATGGTCTTAGCACTCAAACTAGTCATCAAACAGATTTGCTTTTTGGTTTGTTACAACAAGATGATGACGATAGTCTCGGTCACTTTGTAGTAGAAACTGAGAAATTATTAAATTACTTTGTTGAGCAAGTATTGAATACTAGCAAAGACAGTATGTATCTAATGCATCGTCTTGATGATATGTCTGAGAAGGTTGATGGCGTGTTTTCATTATTAGGTGATGTGAAAGATATTGCTTCCCAAACTAATTTACTAGCGCTTAATGCTGCTATTGAAGCTGCACGAGCCGGTGAAGCTGGACGTGGCTTTGCTGTTGTTGCTGATGAGGTGCGTAAATTATCTCGTAAATCGGATGATTTTAGTGAAGAAATTAGTCAGTTAACAATGGAGACGAAAAAAGCTTTGGCTGCAGCAGCAGAGGTTGTGAATAAAGTAGTGTCGGCCGACATGAATGTGGCTTTAAACGGTAAACAGCAAGTCGCAGAAATGTCCGTTACGATGGCTAAAATGAATAAGCATTCAAAAGACATACTTGAACAAACGGGTCAGACTAGTCAAATGATTAGTATGATGGTTAATCAGGCCGTGACATCGTTACAATTTGAAGATATGTGTACCCAACTATCTGCTCATATCTCGTATCGCATTGATGCGGTTGCCGAGTTGAGTGACTTGGTTGATAAATTACACGTAGCCAGAATGAACCCGGAGTTATTAGATGATTATCGAGAATTATTAACTAGGCTAGAAGCCTCGTTGGCGTTACTTAAGCCTAAAATAGCATCAGTCAAACATCAGGCGGTATCTCAACAAGATTTAGATGAAGGTGATATTGAGTTATTTTAGACCCAAGTTCAGATAATCTACAGATATTAGTTTTTTTCTGTCGTTATTTACGAGTATAGTGAGATATGTTTTTTAAGAGGACGACGAAAAGACTTGGAACAAAGGAATTTATCAAGATAAATACAGGGATAAGGAATAAAATTTCATGAGTATTGCAACTTTAACATCTGGAAAACAATGCACAATTAAAATTCAAGGTCGTTTTGATTTCGTCGTACAAAGTGAGTTTCGTCAAGCTTATGAAAAGGTAAAAAGTGACAGTCAGTTTATTATAGATTTTTCTACTGCTGACTATATGGATAGTGCGGCATTGGGAATGTTGCTGCTTTTACGTGATTATGCTGGCGCTGGGAATTCAGATATAACCTTAAAAAATTGTCGCTCAGAAATTAAAACTATTTTAGAAATATCTAATTTTCACAAATTATTTAAGATTAATTAAGCATTTATCTTCGCGATAACGAGATATACGCTAATGAACCATAATGATGAGAAGATGACTTATCCTACCCCCAAAAAACCATCACCAGAAATGACCATTGCCAAACACTTATTTGAACGTATTGCTAAAATGGGCAAGCATGATATTCCAGGGTTAAAAGTTTGGAGTAAAGCGATAAGCAGTTTTAATGGTGATATTTCGCTCTGTGCACTTAGGCCTTCTGGTGGTATTCATATTTTATTGGCTGATTTTATAGGGGGAGGATTGCCAGCAGCGGTAGGTGCACTTCCCGTAGCCGAGATCTTTTATGGGATGACTGAAAATGGTTTTGGTTTAAGCGACATCATTGAAGAAATCAATAAAAAACTTCTATTTGTTTTGCCTGCTGAATATTACAGCACGGCGTGTTTGATGGAATTAGATAGAGATAGAAAAGTACTTACGGTTTGGAATGGTGGAATGCCAGACGTATTAGTATTAGATTCTGATTCCAAAATAAAGCATCGTATATCATCAACGCCTATTCCACTTGGTTTGCATGAAGTAACTAGCGCTGATCTTGACACCACTTTTATTGAAGTAGCGGCGGGTGATACTGTATTTTGGTGTTCTGACGGCGCCATTAACGCAGAGAATATTCAAGGTCTAAAATTTGGGCAAGATCAGATAGAACAATTACTGATCGAAGCTGTTTTTTTATCAGCAATAACTAGTGCGATCAAGAACCATGTACAAAATGTAGCATTAGTCGATGACATTACGCTGGCTCAGCTGGATATTTCTGCCTTACAAAAGGAGGAGGTAAGCTTAATATCATCTTCGACCTTTACGAGTAAGCCCCCCGCAAAATGGCAGGTCGACTTTTCACTTTCAGCTGACGTATTGCGTGAAGTTGATATAGCGCCCTTATTGGTGAGTGTGCTCATGAAAATTCAAGCGCCATATGAACACCGGCAACGTATCCACACGGTATTAGCAGAAATGTGTAGCAATGCTTTAGAGCATGGGGTTCTTGGTTTGCCATCGAGCATGAAAACTGGCGCTGATGGCTTTGCGGAATATTATGCTTTACGTAGTCAACGCATGGCTAAACTAGAAGATGCGTACATAAATATTTCGTTGCAAAATGTGCCGTTTGATGTTGGTGGTCGACTAACCATTAGAATCGAAGATAGTGGACTAGGTTTTGATCATCAGCAACATATTAGCGATCTGGCTAAAAATAAAGCATTCTCTGGTCGTGGTGAGACCCTCATTCGTCAACTTTGTAGCGACTACTATTATAGTGGCGCTGGTAATTGTGCTCATGCGGTATATCTGTGGACGGCAAGTTAAAGTAATCTGTTGCACTGTCTCAATACTTATCTACGATTAAAATTTATGATTGGCATATTGATTGCTAACTTAACTTGTATCAATAAGTAAAACGTCAGCAAAATGACGGCGGAGGAGACAGTATGGCTCAGGCATTTTTATTAAAAACAGACGTGGCAACGATCAGTAGTAATGCAGGTCAAAAGCATACCAAAAATCAGCCTACAGAGACTGATGAGGGCAAGGTTGAGTCTTTTTCATCTACTTTAGATAAACATGTAGACAAGCATGTAGACAAACAATCGATACAGCAACACAAAAAAACTAATAAGGCCGATGATTCTGACAACAAGTCAGTCAAATCTACTGACAGCGTTGAGATTAAATCGGAAATTTCAGGTGAAAAAAGCGGCAAGCTATTGCCGGAAGATTTAGTGGACAGTAGTGAAAAGCTAGGAGGTGCTGATGACAATCAGGATTCTGTACCTGCAGAAGTCTCGTTTAGTATTCCTAAGGAAGACCTTGAATCTGAAATACTGAGTGATGAAGCTTTAACAATTGTAATTAATGCTGGGGCAAAATCAGACGATGCAATTAAAGTTGAACATCATACCGTTCTGACACAGGTTGGTCAGGCTGGTGTAATAAAAAAGAATGTTATTGATATTAGTAATAAAGCTCAGGATGCTCAAGCAGGCAAGCTTGCCGGTGATTTAATGCCGTCTAATAAGGCAGATACTATTCTTAGCGAGCAGAAAAATGAAAATGTAGAGCAAAAACAGCAGGCACAGAGTTTACGATCGGATATATTAAATGCCTTACTAAAAAAACCTACTAATGAAGGCGAAAAATTAGTAACAGTGGTAGAACAAAAAATAGTGGCTAGTTCAACATTGACTCCCATCATAAGCAAGGAAGGGTTAACTGAAGAGCAACAAATAATGGCACTTGCTAATAGTGGTAAATTAAAAGGGTCTTTATCTACGGCATCTTCGGCTAATTCATTTGAACGCAGTGCTGTTGTTTCATCGGCACTATTGGCGCCTGCACCAACAAGTAGCCAGGCTAATGGATCAGCTGCGGTATTAGGTCAACCTTCTTTGAATTTACAACCAGTACTTCAATCTGAAGCTTGGAGCCGAGTCTTAAGCAGTCGGGTCATTTGGATGGCGCGTGAGGGTGTACAACAAGCGTCATTAAAGTTGAATCCTGCTAATATGGGGCCCGTTGAAGTTAAGTTACACATGCATAATGATCAGGCGAACATTAGTTTTATCGCCCATCATGCTGCTACACGTGATGCTTTAGAACAAGCATTACCAAGATTGCGAGAGAGCTTTCAAGAAAATGGAATGGAGTTAGCTCATGCTGATGTATCGCAGGAGAACTTTTCTCAGACTGATGAGCAAGATAATAATAAAACAACGAATAATAGTTCAACATCAGAGAGAGATAGCGCCGATACTGATATCGAATCTACTACTCATGATGTCAATATAATGGAACAGGACATCGAAGTAGGTTTAAGTGTATTTGCATAGCAATATAATAAGTGGAGCTGGTAATGTTTAAATTAGAAAACTATTCCTTGAAAAGAAGAATGCAATTTGTTGCTGGACTGGGCATTGTCTTTTTGATTTTAGCGCTAGGCTTATTATGGTATTTGGATGCTTCTGGTATAAAGTCTAATGATCAAATAACAATATTAACAATCTTCACTGCCGTTGTCGGTGTCTTACTATATTTGATTGCTACCTATATCGGGAACGTGGGCATGGCTCGCGCAAACTTACTGGTTGCCGGTATTCAAAACATCAAAAAAGGTGATCTATCGCAAAAAGTCAGCATTTCAGGAAAAAGTGACTTTAGCTGGATGGCTTTCGAGTTAGATAATGCACGGAAAAACGTGGCTAATTTAGTACATACCTTGGTAGGAGGCGTTACGCAATTAGAAAGCGCGACGCAAAATATGGCGGCCATCAGTAAGCAAACTGCCGATGGAGTAATGACTCAGCAGGCTGAAACAGGCCAAGTCGCTACGGCAATGAATGAAATGGCGGCATCAGTGCAAGAAGTGGCTAGAACGGCAAAAGGTGCGGCAGATGCAGCACGTAATGCCGATAGTGAAGCCAAAGCCGGTAAGCAAGTTGTCCTAGAGGCGATGGGAGCCATCGATTCATTAGCTAATGAAGTCGAAAAGGCCGCAGAAACACTTAATAATCTTGAAGCTGACATCGGCAATATTGGTGCAATTGTTGACGTTATTCGAGGTATTACGGAGCAAACAAATCTATTGGCATTAAATGCTGCAATCGAAGCTGCTCGTGCAGGTGAACATGGTCGCGGCTTTGCTGTGGTAGCTGATGAGGTTCGCACTCTAGCGGCAAGAACACAATCGTCAACACATGAAATTGAAGAGATGGTAGGACGTTTGCAACAAGGTGCGAAGGCTGCTGTTAAGGTCATGAGTGATGGTCGTGAAAGCGCGAAAACAAGTGTCGAAAAAGCAGCCTGTGCAGGTGTTGCATTAGATACAATAACCGCAATGATAACGACTATGGATGAAATGAGTGCTTCGATTTCAAGTGCTGCAAACGAACAATCTACAGTTGCAGAAAATATTAATCGCGGTATTGTTAATATCAGTCAAGTTGCAGAGCTTACGGCTGATGGCGCAAGAGATACATTATCAGCAGTAGCTACCATGTCAGCCTTATCAGCCCAATTACAAGAGGCTGCGAGCAAGTTCAAAGTTTAAACAATACAAGCTAGCTAATATAAAGCCCGTGAATAGATAATTTACGGGCTTTTTTTATGTTCGATACAAATCTCATTTAGTCTAAGCTAAGTTCGATAGCGGCAAGTGCTGCCATTGGATTTTGTGCAGCGGTAATAGGTCGACCAATCACTAAATAACTACTACCAGCTAAGATTGCTTTAGCAGGAGTCATAACGCGATGCTGATCACCTTGCACACTATTTTCTGGACGAATCCCAGGCGTAACTAGCTGAAAATGTTCGCCATACTGTGTGCGTAATATAGTTGCTTCTTGAGCTGAACATACCACACCATCTAAGCCACTGTTGTCTGCAAGAGCTGCTAGGCGTAAAACTGTGTCGGGAATCGATCCCTGTAAACCAATTTCATCAAAAGTAGTTTGATCCATGCTGGTTAATAAGGTGACACCGATGAGTAAAGGACGATCAGTATTATTGCCTATAGCTTGGCGGGCAGCGGTCATCATTGCACTGCCACCGAGAGTGTGTACATTCATCATCCAGACTCCTAGGTCAGCGGCCGCAGAACAGGCCTTGGCAACCGTATTGGGTATGTCGTGGTATTTTAAATCTAAGAAAATATCAAAACCCAGCTTAACTAAAGTTTCAACAGTGACTGGACCAGAACGAGTAAAAAGTTCTTTGCCAATTTTAAGTTTACAACGTGCTGGATCAAGTTGTTTTGCTAAGGCTAATGCGGCATCTGCATTGGGATAGTCTAAGGCAACAATGATTTTAGAATCAGACATAAAGATAGCTTCCATTAAAAACAATAAAGTGATCCTACCTGATGTGTGTTGTTTTTGCTCTGTGTTATCTGTGTCTAAGCGATGAAAATGGTATCCTGTGCTAACATTTTTTCAGGAAACAGTGATGGATTTTGATCTTTTAGCACAAGATGGTTTGGCGCGCCGTGGCCGTTTAACCTTCGACCGTGGCACAGTGGAAACTCCGGCTTTTATGCCCGTTGGCACTTATGGCTCGGTCAAATCAGTGACACCTGAAGAAGTTATAGCAACAGGTGCTGAGATTGTATTAGGTAATACCTTTCACTTAATGCTTCGACCCGGCACGGAGATCATTAGTCTGCATGGTGATTTGCACGATTTTATGCGCTGGCAAGGGCCAATACTGACCGATTCTGGCGGCTTTCAAGTATTTAGTTTGGGTGATTTACGTAAAATTACCGAGCAGGGTGTGCATTTTAGATCACCCATTAATGGCGCTAAGGTCTTTTTAGGACCTGAAGAATCAATGGCTGTGCAGCGTGCTTTAGGCAGTGATATTGTAATGATTTTTGACGAATGTACACCGTACCCTGCTGATCAACAAACGGCAGAAAAGTCGATGCAATTGTCTTTACGTTGGGCAAAACGAAGCAAAGAAGCACATGGTGATAATGCTTCAGCACTATTTGGTATTGTGCAAGGGGGCATGCACGAAAATTTGCGTGATATATCGCTACAAGGGCTGACTGAAATCGGCTTTGATGGTTATGCCATTGGTGGTCTATCAGTGGGTGAACCTAAAGAAGATATGATTCGAATTTTGGATCATTTAGGCCCTAGAATGCCGCAAGATAAGCCTCATTACTTGATGGGCGTAGGACGACCAGAAGATTTAGTCGAAGCTGTGGCACGTGGTATTGATATGTTTGATTGTGTGATGCCGACACGTAATGCACGTAACGGTCATTTGTTCGTTCACCACGGTGTGGTTAAAATTCGAAACAGTCGTTATAAAACAGACACAGGTCCATTAGACCCGATGTGCGATTGTTATACCTGTACAAACTATAGTCGTGCCTATCTTCATCATTTAGATCGTACCGGTGAAATGTTAGGACCTCGATTAAATACAATTCACAATTTGCATTATTATCAAACTTTAATGACAGGTATCAGAAGCGCGATATCAACCGGAACGCTTAGCCAGTTTACTTGTGATTTTTACGCCTTACGAGCTACTACTAACTAACTAACTATCAAGGTTGGTCATGCCTGTGGCATAATCGTTATTTTTTTAATCGTTGAGTACACACTATGTTGGATTTTTTGATTTCCCCAGCCCATGCTGCGGGTGAAGCCGCTACACCGGGTATTATGGATTTTGCATTCCCCGTTGTTTTATTAGTTCTGTTCTATTTCATGTTGATTCGTCCGAATCAAAAACGAGCCAAAGAACATCGCAATATGCAAACAAGTTTAGCTAAAGGTGATGAAGTTGTTACAGATGGTGGTTTGATGGGAAAGATAACTGATATTGGTGACAATGCGATCAGTGTTCAATTAGCCGAAAATCTTGAAGTGAAAGTGCGTCGAGAATCAATCAATTCAGTGTTACCAAAAGGTACATTGAAAAAGCTATAACAATACTCGCTAAGCTGTAAAGCTGGCGTTTAGGATACCCAAAATGAATCATTATCCCCTGTGGAAAAATTTATTGATTGTCGCTGTGATTGTGTTTGGTGGATTATTTGCCTTTCCTAATCTTTTTGGTGATGACCCAGCGGTTCAGGTCTCTGCTGGAAGAAATGGCAAAGTCGATTTAGCGCTAATGAGCCAAGTCGAAATGGCTCTGAAGGCGCAATCTGTTCCGTACAAACGTGTCGAGATGGACGATGACCGTTTATTAGTAAGGCTTGTTGATGCTGATGGTCAACTAAAAGCTAAAGACGTACTGAGTAATGCGATTACTGGCGATTATACGGTTGCCCTGAATCTGGCCCCTACGACGCCTAGTTGGTTGGAAGCGATAGGTGCGGAACCTATGAACCTAGGTTTAGATCTACGTGGTGGTGTTCACTTCTTGATGGAAGTGGATATGAATGCGGCAGTGAAACAAGCTTTGGATGGCTATGCCAGTGAATTTAGAACTTTATTGCGAGATGATAAAATTCGTTACCAAAAAATTCAAGTAAGTAATGACAAGGTCAGTATAAGTTTTCGTAGTATTGAACATAGGGATCTGGCTGATGAGAAGTTAGCCAGTGAGTTTTCTCAACTTAAAGTTGAGGTCATTGAAGATAGTGCGGCTCCTTCTTTAGAGATGCATTTAACTGAAGTAGCTATACGTGAAATAAAATCGCTCGCTTTACAGCAAAACATTATTACATTACGCAATCGGATTAATGAATTGGGTGTTGCTGAGCCAACAGTACAGCAGCAAGGTGATAGCCGAATTGTTGTGCAACTACCTGGTGTGCAAGATACAGCACAAGCTAAGAAGATCTTAGGTGCAACGGCGACCTTAGAATTTCGTTTAGTTGATAATGAACACGATGTACAAGATGCTATAAATGGTCGTGTTCCTGCAAATTCTCAATTGTATTACCATCGTGATGGCCGACCTTATTTGCTTGATAAACGGGTGATGTTGACTGGCGAACATATTATCAATGCTGCTTCAACAATAGATTCGCAATCTGGAACACCTGCGGTATCAATAACCTTAGATGGCAAAGGTGCTCGCGCATTCAGTAATGTCACTCGCGATAATATTGGTAACCCTATGGCCGTGGTTTTTATTGAGTCTAAGTCAGAGACTCGAGAAATTAATGGTGAAATGGTTAAAGTTCGTCGTCTAGTTCCAGAAGTTATTAATGTGGCGACTATTCGTGACCAATTAAGTAAAAAGTTTCAGATTACAGGTCTTGATTCAACGGCTGAGGCTTATGAATTAGCGTTATTGTTACGTGCAGGAGCACTTGCCGCGCCAATTGAGATTGTTGAAGAAAGAACCGTTGGACCAAGTTTAGGTCAAGATAATATTGATCAAGGTTTTACCTCAGTTATCATTGGTTTTGTATTTGTGTTGATCTTTATGGCCATTTGGTATCGCGTATTTGGTCTGGTTGCCAATTTAGCTTTAGCTGCAAACCTCGTTTTGATTGTTGCATTGTTATCGATGTTGCAAGCAACATTAACGATGCCTGGTATCGCGGGTATTGTCTTAACCGTAGGTATGGCGGTTGATGCAAATGTCTTGATCTTTGAGCGAATACGAGAAGAGCTTCGCATCGGCAACAGTCCTCAAGCAAGTATCAATGCGGGTTATGCTAAAGCATTCTCAACAATTGCCGATGCAAACATCACTACCTTAATTGCTGCAGTTGTACTATTTGGTTTCGGTACAGGCTCTATTAAAGGCTTTGCGGTGACCTTGTCATTGGGAATTTTAACGTCGATGTTTACCGCGATTATGGGTACGCGTGCAGTGATCAATTTGATCTACGGTCATAAACAACGTCCAACGTTATCGATTTAAGGTCATTATTATGCAAATTATGAAAGAAGATACACAGTTTAACTTTATGGGGATAACCAAGATAGCGGCCATTATTTCTATCTTATTAGTTTTAATTTCACTTGCATCATTATTTAAGCAAGGCCTTAATTTAGGTGTTGATTTTACCGGTGGCACCATCATTGAGTTGGCTTATCAAGATGAAGCTAAACTGGACAATATTCGTTCTACTTTAAAAACAGGTGGCTTCGAGGATGCTGCGGTACAAAATTTTGGTTCAATACGTGATGTACTCATTTATTTGCCGGTTAAGACCACTAAAAATATGGCTGAACTGAGTAATGAAGTTGTCGCTGTTTTACAAAAAGATAGTGCTGTGCCTATTGATATTAGGCGAGTAGAGTTTGTTGGGCCGCAAGTCGGTGATGAACTAGCCGAAGATGGCGGCCTAGCAATGTTGTATGCGCTGATCGGTATTTTAATTTACGTTTCATTCCGTTTTGAATATAGGTTTGCGATTGGTTCAGTGGTTGCTCTGATACATGATGTGATCATTACACTAGGTTTTTTTTCGTTATTTCGTTTGGAGTTTGATTTAACAGTACTGGCTGCACTATTAGCCGTTATTGGTTATTCACTCAATGATACTATTGTGGTTTTTGACCGCATACGCGAAACGTTTTTACGTAAGCGTAAAGGTGAGCCAGAAGAAATTGTAAATAGCGCCTTAAACGACACGTTAAGCAGAACATTGATGACTTCGGGTACGACGTTATTGGTTGTTTTTTCTCTTTATTTGTTTGGTGGAGCAATTATCCATGATTTTGCAATAGCACTATTATTGGGTATTGGCGTTGGTACCTATTCTTCAATTTATATCGCAAGTAGTATCGTTTTAGCAATGGGAGTCAGTAAAGCAGACCTAATGCCGCCCGAAAAAGCAGAAGGTGAAGACGTTAATGAAGATGGTAGCCAGGTTTAGTTTCGGCACTTAATTAGTTATACAAAAAAGCCCGATTGATTCGGGCTTTTTTGTGGTTAATGATAATTTTAATCTTGAAATGACAGTAATTTATTCGATGATTGTTTAGGTATCTTCATAACGTGAGCGGTTCTATTTTGAGGCTTTACAAGCTCAGCTTGACTGATACTTTCTACACTGAGTATACGTAAGCCAACGCTATTACCTCTGAAACTCATAAAGGTGGCAAATTCTTCCAGCCCTTGCATAATATTTCTAAGTTCAAGTTCTTGTGCTTTTTTATTCATAGATTCCACATATTCCTGATAGTCAGACTTTATATCGGTAGTCAGATGAATTTCTTGAGTAAAAAATTGAATTATGTAGGCTCTTTTTTACCTTAGTTCTAATGAAATAAACGATATCGCAATGGTCTGATTTATTCAAAATAAGCTGGTTGCCTACAATCAAATTTGCTTAAGTTTAGACTAATAAAACTGTCAGCTTGGATTAAGCTTATATTGTTATCGTAGACCGTAAATTAGTCTGAACTTTCATTTAAATTAAGCCTCTAATGTACTGCATCAAGGAATTTCCTCATTCTTTAATTCAGTAAAACATTGTATGGTAAATGTTCATTAACTAAACGGAGAACATAATGCGAGTAATTAAAAAGTGGCTATTTATCTTACTAATAGCTCTGAGCCAACCAGTATTGGCTGAGGTAATGGAAGTTCCATTACATTATGTTGGTCCGACAGAGGGTAGTGTTTGGCTAGGCTTACAACAAGGGCTGGATGAAGCTAATATTCAAGGTGAATTTTTAGGACAAAAATATACCTTGCAAGTAGTTACAGCTGAACAATTAATGGCCTTAAATAGCGCTACTGCGATCTTAGTGGCTACGGATGACCAAGATATTTTAGCCGTTGCTTATGCAGAAAAATTTGCTAATGTTGCTGTGTTTAACCTGATCTCAGATTCTGATTCTTTACGTTCGGCATGTTTACCAAATTTATTGAGTATCCCAGCAAGTCAAAAGATGAAACAAGATGCTTTGGCACAATGGTTAGCCAAAAATCCTGAGTCAAAAGCACATGTGCAAGGTTGGCATCAAGACTTCGAAAAATTTGCTGCCAGCCAATTAAATAGTCGTTTTAAAAAAGCACATGGCGTGATCATGGATAATGATGCTTGGTCTGGTTGGGCAGCAGTGAAATTGTTGTCAGATACTGTTGCCAGAACACAAAGCACAGATGGTACAGTAATGTTGAATTATCTAAAAAATGATATTGCCTTTGACGGTCAAAAAGGTGAGGGTGCAACCTTTCGTGACACAGGCCAATTACGACAGTTAGTCTTGCTGGTAGAAAACAATGAAATTGTTGCCGAAGCACCATTACGTGGTGTGAAAGGTGGTTTAGATAGTTTGGGCTTAAAAAGCTGTAAATAATTGTAGTGAATGTTAAGGAAATAATAATGAAATTAAAACAACTTATACTTACGTCATTGGTACTTGTCAGCGCTAGCGCTAGCGCTTGGGCCGATCCGACATATCGTTTATTCGTGTCTAATGAAAAAAGTAATTCGGTCAGCGTGATTGATTCACGTACTGGCATTTTGGAGACAACGCTGGAACTTGGTGAGCGTCCTCGCGGTATTGGATTATCGCCTGATCATAAAACGCTGTATGTTGCGCTAAGTGGTGATCACGCTATTGGCATGGTTAATGTCGCGACCTTAGAGTTTTTAGGAAAGTTAAAGGCCGGTCAAGATCCTGAAACGTTTGCTGTGCATCCAAATGGTAATTTGTATTTATCCAATGAAGATGATGCAAAAGCAAGTGTACTGAATCCTGCTACAAACGAGATTATAGAAGAAATTCGTGTCGGCCTAGAGCCTGAAGGTGTAGCTATTTCACCAGATGGTAGCATAGTATTAGTGACCAGTGAGTCAACTAATATGGTGCATGTTATTGATACTGCAGCACACAAAGTTGTGGCCAACATTTTAGTGGCAGCACGACCACGCGGTCTGGCTTTCAGTCATGATGGCTCGCGTGCTTATGTCAGCAGTGAAATCGGAAATGAACTTGCGATTATTGATACTAAAACGTATGCCATTACTAAGACTGTAAGCGTTGATGTGCCGCGCTCGAAACCAATGGCAATTAAAATTAGCCCTGATGATAAAACGCTCTACTTAACAACGGGCCGAGCAGCTAAAGTAGTTATCATGGATGCCATCACATTGGAGATCAAATCAACAGCTGATGTGGGTAACCGTGTATGGGGTGCAGCATTAAGTCGAGATGGCTCAAAACTTTATACTGCAAATGGTGCAAGTAACACTGTTTCTGTTGTTGATACGGCGGCTAGTAAATCAGTGATGGAAATTCAAGTAGGCGATGCGCCTTGGGGACTTGTGCTTGATGATTAACATCTAGCTTCACTCGATAATCTATTAAACCCGGTAATGATGTCGTCATTATCGGGTTTTTTATTATTTGCTACTTTGTAGTTACTCCTTGGCGCGGTATGATGCAGCGATGAATATTATCTTACGTTATATAGATGTGTGTCGGCTTAAAGCTGGGCCTGCTGATATGCCTGCTTCAAATAAATTACTTAAAGCAACACTGCTCGCTTATTTTCTGCTGGGTGTTGGTATTAGCCGTATCGATAGCACATGGGATGTCAGTGTGGTCGGCAGTATGGCCGACACACTATTTATGATTGCTGCTATTGGGCTAATGCTCAATTTTAAAGGCTTATCAGCACGTTACCAGCAGACTTTAATTGCGTTAGCTGGTGCTGGTATTATTTTAGATTTCATTGGGCTACCGTTATTGTTGTGGTTCAATCAGATCGATAAATTGGAACAAGGGACTAGTGTTGCCATGTTACTGCTGATTGCCTTAATGTTTTGGAGTTTAATGGTCATCGCCCATATATTTCGGCAAGCTTTAGATATTAAGGCGGGAAGTGCCGCCATGATAACCATTATTTACACCGTGTTATCCTTACTTGTTTTGGGGCTTACCCTGTCAGGAGTTGCCTAAGTGCATATTCATATATTAGGTATTTGTGGAACGTTTATGGGTGGCGTCGCTCTATTAGCACGTGAATTAGGTATGACAGTTTCAGGTTCTGATGCCAATGTTTATCCACCGATGAGCGATCAACTTGCCGCAGCAGGTATCGTTTTACAACAAGGCTATTTAGCAGAACATTTAGATCCTGCGCCTGATTTAGTAGTGATGGGCAATGCGATGTCTCGTGGTAATCCTGCTGTAGAATATGTACTAAACAAAGGTTTACCTTATATTTCTGGACCGCAATGGTTAGCAGAATATGTATTAAAAGATAAATGGGTGCTCGCTGTTTCAGGTACTCATGGCAAAACTACAACGAGCAGTTTATTGGCTTGGATACTGGAAGATGCAGGTATGTCTCCAGGATTTTTAATCGGTGGTGTACCCGATAATTTCGGGGAAACGGCTCGATTAGGAAAAACACCTTTCTTTGTGATTGAAGCGGATGAATATGACACCGCATTCTTTGATAAACGGTCTAAATTTGTACATTATCATCCACGTACTTTAGTGGTCAATAATCTTGAGTTTGACCATGCGGATATTTTTGAAGATTTAGCCGCCATTCAAAAACAGTTCAACCACTTATTTCGAACCGTACCCTCTGAAGGATTAGTTATTAGCCCTAATAATGTGCCTGCCATTGAACAGGTGTTTGAAATGGGATGTTGGACGTCACGCCAAACAGTCGATTTAAAAAAGGGCGATTTGCAGGCACAAAATATTGCAGATGATGGTAGCCAGTTTGATGTGATGTATCACGATGACAAAGTAGGCAAAGTGAAATGGTCAATGTTAGGCCTGCATAATGTAAAAAATGCGTTGGCGGCTTTAGCAGCGGCTCATCATGTTGGCGTTACATTTGAACATGGCTGTGAGGCCCTAGGTCGATTCTCAGGTATAAAACGGCGCATGGAGTTATGCGGTGAAGTGCAGGGCGTGCGAGTTTATGACGATTTTGCTCATCACCCGACAGCAATTGCTACCACTATTGGTGGTCTACGTGCCAATATCGGTAATCGTAAATTGATTGCGATTTTAGAGCCTCGATCCAATACGATGAAGATGGGCATACACCAACATACTTTAGCTAATTCATTGATGGCAGCTGATCGAGTAATATTGTTTGAAGATCAGGGGTTGAAATTATCACTAGCCGATATTCAACTACAACTGGGTGATAGTGCGATCATTAAACACAGTATTGATGAAATTATTGAGCTAATTTGCCAAGAGGCGGCAGCTGGCGATGAGGTGTTAATCATGAGTAATGGCAGTTTTGGCAGCATACATCAACGTTTATTAATAGCATTGGCGGCACGATGATTGATCATAGGCAGATTGCATTAGCTATTACTGGAGCTTCGGGGGCGGCTTACAGCAAACGATTGCTAGAAGTGTTGTTGGCACAAAGAATAACCGTTCACCTGATGGTGTCAGCTGCTGGTCGAATTGTACTTGCTGATGAATTAGATTGGAAACTACCTGCTAGAGCCAGTGATATTCATAAAATGCTCGTTGCTGAATTTGCGTGTGCACCAGAGTTATTAAAAGTTTACGGAGATCAACAATGGAGCTCACCATTAGCCAGTGGGTCGCATAAGGTCGCTGCTATGGTGGTTTGTCCCTGTACCATGGGAACACTGTCATCGATTGCTGTGGGTAGTAGTGATAACCTGATCAATCGTGCAGCCGATGTGATGATAAAAGAAAATCGAAAATTAATTTTAGTACCACGCGAAGCACCATTTTCTGCAATACATTTAGAAAACATGCTCAAACTTGCGCGATTAGGTGTGTGTATCTTACCGCCGAACCCAGGCTTTTATTTCAAGCCGACCGAGTTATCTGACATTGTTGATTTTGTAGTGGCGAGAATATTAGACCAAGCTGCTATCGAGCATACCCTTCAACCTCGTTGGGGTGAATAATTTCAGCTTAGTCACGTATAATTACTAGATAATTGTTCGGATGGAATAACTCATGTCAGATATCGAAATTGCACAACAAGCAAAGATGGAACAAATTCTACCACTTGCTGAGCAGCGCTTAGGTTTGGATCCTCTTAAACTCGATCCCTATGGTCGATACAAGGCTAAAGTTTCGCTAGATGTGATGGCTGATCTGGCTGATAAACCTAATGGCAAACTTATTCTTGTTACTGCCGTGAGTCCTACACCTGCTGGTGAAGGAAAAACGACGACTACTATTGGTTTAAGCGATGCATTAAATCGCATTGGTAAAAAATCTATGGTCTGTGTACGTGAACCTTCAATGGGACCGTGTTTTGGCATGAAAGGTGGTGCCGCAGGTGGTGGCTATGCGCAAGTTGTGCCGATGGAAGATATTAATCTTCATTTCACCGGCGATTTACATGCTATTGCATCAGCACATAATCTGCTGGCTGCTATGATAGATAATCATATTCATCACGGTAATGTCTTGGATCTGGACGTACGGAAAATCACTTGGGGACGAGTGATGGATATGAATGACCGAGCACTTCGCCAGATTAATGTAGCGCTAGGTGGAACTGCTAATGGCTTTCCGAGGGAAGATGGCTTTGATATTGTTGTCGCCTCAGAAGTGATGGCTATCTTTTGCCTATCTAATACTCTCAAAGAACTTAAACAACGTCTCAGTAATATTTTAATTGGTTATTCACGTGATGGTACGGCTCGCTTTGCACGCGATTTAAAAGCGCATGGTGCAATGGCCGCTTTATTAAAAGAAGCACTGAAACCAAATCTAGTCCAAACATTAGAGAATAATCCTGCTTTTGTGCATGGTGGTCCCTTTGCCAATATTGCTCATGGCTGTAATTCTATTATTGCGACCAAAATGGCATTGAAATTAAGTGATTATGTTGTCACAGAAGCGGGTTTTGGTGCCGATTTAGGTGCAGAGAAATTTATAGATATTAAGTGCCGAAAAGCAGGTATTAAGCCCGATATGGCAGTGATTGTCGCTACAGTAAAAGCATTGAAGTATCATGGTGGCATTGAGGTTAAAGATTTAGCAAATGAGGATTTATCTGCCTTAGAACTGGGAATGGAAAATCTAAAGCGTCATTTGACTAATATACAACAACACTTTGGTTTGTCCTGTATTGTTGCGATCAACCACTTTGTTCAAGATACTGATGCCGAAATTGATTTAATCAAAAAAACCGTAGAATCCTATGGCGCTAAAGCTATTGTGGCAACTCATTGGGCCCATGGCGGCGCAGGAGCAGAAGACCTTGCTCAAGCCGTTGTCATGACATTGAATGAAACCAATAAGGAATGTCAATTTTTATATGCTGATGATGAGCCTTTGTGGGACAAAATAACTGCGGTAGCCACTAAAACTTATGGCGCAAGTGAAGTAGTTGCAGATAAAAAGGTCTTAGCTAAACTAGAATTGTTCAGTAAAACACATAAACATGTACCGGTTTGCATAGCTAAAACACCATATTCGTTCAGTAGCGATCCAACATTACGAGGCGCAGCATCTGGACATACTTTGACTATTCGTGATGTCCGTCTGTCGAGTGGCGCCGAGTTTGTTGTTGTGCTGTGTGGAGATATAATGACCATGCCTGGTCTGCCAAAACAACCGGCCAGCGAACGTATTGATATTAGTGACGATGGTGCAATAAGCGGTTTGTTTTAGATTAATAGTATTGCTAAGCGCGTTGTTTTTTAATTAGATCATAAGCTACCTGAATGTCTTTGGCTTGTTCCGTAGCCACCGCAATCATATCTTCTGGCAAGCCTTGGCCAATCAGTTTATCAGGATGATATTGGCTCATTAATTTGCGATATGCTCGTTTAATTTCTTGATCGGTACTGTCTTTTTTTACCCCTAAGGCTTTATAGGCATCTTCTAATGCAGAAGGTGAACTTGTATTACCCTGAGAGAAATGAGATTGATTGAGTAACATGTCTAACATTTGTTGAAATTCAGTTGCTCTGTAACCTAAACGTAATGCTATTTTTTCAAGTAAGGCATGTTCGGCAGGATCGAGTTTACCGTCAGATAGTGCCATAACGGTCAGATACATTAATAACACTTGTTTTAAATTTGATGTATTGCCGCAAGTAGCCATAAACTCATTCAAAGTTGCATCAATATCGAATTTTTCGACTGAACCACGTTTAAATTGATCGATTGCTTGTTGTCGATGACCGGCGGACATGCCCATTTTTTGAATAAATTGTTCAACATGTGCAATTTCATCTTTAGAAATATGACCATCTGTTTTAGCTAGCTTGCCCATTAAAACAAACGCAGTTTCTAAGAATATTGCTTTACGGTGATCATTACCCAGTGGGTTTATTCCACCTAGACCATATTGTCTACCACGATCGATACTGCTACCGATTAAGTAGCCTAGAAAGGCTCCAAATAATCCTAAGAAATAATAACCAGCAACGATAAAAATGATTTTGAACATAGTGAGATCTTTTATTAGATTTTATAAGTGATAGCTAAATGAGATACCGACTAGCATACAGTAGATCTTAGTAATCATTTTCAGGAAAAAAAGGTAAGCCTAATCCAATACACCTTCAAGTCCGGTATCAAGCGCAAGTAAACAGGTCATCTTATCGGCGATATCTTCTTTTTTCAACCCTAGTTGCTGCCATTCCTTGTGTGGAAATTCAGCTAAGATGGTTTGTTGGTCCTTGTTGCTATAGCTTGATTCGCTAATATATCGAGAAATATACACAGCACATGCTGCCAAAGAAACATTATCAAAGTCGAGTGGTTCGCCAGATTTGCTAATAGTCTCAGTTAATTCGTCAGGAAATCTCCAGAAACGACACAATTCAGCACTAACTTCTTGAAGAGTGAAACCAAGATGGTTACGCTCGGAATCAGGCCTTAGTATGCCGGATCTGACTTCAGAATTTATTTTTTTAGCTGTAGTCAAATCGTCTAGGTAAATAAGAATTTTACCTAAGCTACTGATGAGACCAGCAGTAAAAATCATTTCACTATCATCAAGGTTGATATGCTCTGCTAGCCACTTGGCGTAGGTGGCGGTACGAAAATTATCAATCCAGAAGTCATCTAAGTTGATGCCTGGAATCTCATTAATTGAACTGACAAGGCCGGATACAACTATCAGTTTTTTTAACTCAGTCATGCCGAGAAACACTAGGGCGTGTTGTATGGATCCAATTTTGCTGGAAAGACCATAATGGGCTGAATTGACTAAGCGTAAGACCTTAATAGATATGACCTGCTCTTTCTCTACATTTATAGCGATAGCTTTAAAATCAATATTAGGATCATTAGCTTGAGTTATCAATATCCTCACAATCTCTGGGATTTGAGGAATATTATCAATTTGGTTAAATAAGGACTGTATTGCTAGCTTCATAGTAGAAAGTTTCCTCAGTTAGCTATTATGGACACGATGCTATCGTTGGTAAGGCTGTAATAGATCAGGAGTCTGATTTTTTTGTTAAGCTAACATAAAGTAAAACACCGCCCAAAAGCCCGAATGCCCAACTTACCACGGGTATACCAACAATCATGGATGGGGCATAGCCATCTAAGCCTTTAATCACTGCTGCACCAATAAGAAATGCCGCCCCACTTATCGCCGCAGCACTTCGATAGCTGGCGTTACGTACTTCTTGTTGCAATTGTTTGAGATCATCTGATGATAATTTCATTTTTAATTTACCATCTTGAGCTTGTTGGACCAGTGAATGTATCATGCTCGGCAGTTTAGGTAAGGTTTGTGCCCAGCTTGGTATTTCCTGTTTAATGTTGTCAAATGCAGCTTGCCAGCTCATTTTTTCTTGCATCCATTGCTCAAGAATAGGTTTTGCTGTTTTCCACAAATCTAATTCGGGATAAAGTTGGCGACCTAGTCCTTCGATATTTAGCAATGTTTTTTGTAGTAAAACCAATTGTGGTTGTACTTCCATGTTGAAACGACGGGCAGTTTGAAATAAACGCAATAAGACTTGTCCAAATGATATTTGATTGAGTGGCTTAGCAAATATAGGTTCGCAGACACTGCGAATTGCCGCTTCAAATTCATCAATACGTGTATCAGCAGGCACCCAACCTGATTGAATATGTAATTCTGCTACGCGGCGATAATCACTTTTGAAAAAGGCGAGGAAGTTGTCGGCTAAGTAATTCTGATCTTCGGGCGATAAGGTACCCATAATGCCAAAATCAATGGCGATGTAACGAGGGTTTTCAGGATCAGAGGCATCAACCATGATATTCCCTGGATGCATATCGGCATGGAAAAAACCGTGTTTGAAAGCTTGAGTGAAAAATATCTCTACACCTGTCTCTGCTAATTTCTCCATATTGACGTTTTTGGCGTGTAATTGAGCAATATCACCGATAGGAATACCGTAAATACGCTCTTGTACGAGTAAATTACTTTTAGTTAATTGCCAATTAATTTCAGGTACATACAGTAAGCAGGAATTTGCAAAGTTACGACGTAATTGTGAGGCTGATGATGCTTCACGCATCATATCTAATTCATCAAATAGATTTTTTTCTATCTCGGTAACCACTTCTTTAGGGCGGAGTCGCCTACCATCGAGCCAGAAACGTTCTGCTAATCCCGCTAGGGTGTGCAATAAGTCAACATCACGACGAATACGCTGTTTTATATTAGGGCGAACAATTTTGATGATGACCGAACTGCCATCAATAAGCGTTGCGGCATGAACTTGAGCTATCGAAGCAGAGGCGAGTGGTTCTTCATCAATATGAGCAAATAAAGTATCGAGCGCTTGTTCGCCATAAGCTTGCTGAATTAAATCCCGTGCTTGTTCATTAGGAAATGGCATTACCTGATCTTGCAGCTTTGCTAAAGAATCAGCGATATCATCGGGTAATAAATCGCGACGGGTTGATAATATTTGGCCAATTTTAACAAATATAGGACCGAGATCTTCTAAGGCTAAACGTAACCGCTCACCACGTGGTGCTTTATTGCTATGTGTCCAACGATAAGGTGATAGATAACTTAAAAAACGCAGAGGTCTTAGCAAATGTGTACTTTGAATAAATTCATCCAAGCGGTGTTTTGATAACACATGGTTGATTTGAACTAGCCTAAAGAGATGCTGTAGTTTCATTATTTATAATCTATTTATACGCGCTTCAAGGCGGTCAAAATCAGCGCGTAAAGTGTCAATATCCTGCATGTAGGATTTAATTTGAGATTTATCGGGTAATATCCGGCTTTCTTCACGCAGGTATTCAGCTATATTTTGCGTGCATGAAAGATGGTTTTTTTTTGCCCATGACGTGACTTGTCTTATGCCGTGAGCAATCGGATAAGCTAAGGTATCGCCAGTAACACGAGCGAGTTGTGCTTCCCAATCAAAATCAAAGCCTTCAAGTAGGTCGCGTAATTGTTTGGCGAATTGCACATCACCGTTAATATCGATTTCAGCTGAGAATAAACTTTCTGGATCTTTACCTAGTTTAGCTAAGGTTAATGCGTTACCCGTGATGGTTAAATCAACTTTTTGCTCTGGTCCAGTAGTCAGATATAACTGCTGATTGATGACAGACATGGCAATTGTTTGATTAAAATCTTTGATCTTAATGGCAATACAGCGTGATTCCAATTGATCAAGTTTAACTTTAGTTTCAAGATCTTGAGCTAGTGCAGCATTTAAAGCCAATTCGATAGGTTTAAGTGCGAAGCTCAAAATTTATAACCACTATGCAACGCTACAATGCCAGCAGTCATATTATGATAATCACAACGTTCGAAACCGGCATCGTCCATCATTTTTTTCATGGTTTCTTGATCAGGATGCATACGAATAGATTCAGCTAAATAACGGTAGCTATCTTCATCATTTGAAAATATTTTACCAATTTTGGGTAATAGTTTGAATGAATATGTATCGTAAACAGGGGCTAGCCACTCAGCAGGTTTAGAAAACTCAAGTACCAATAATCGACCACCTGGTTTTAGGATCCGGAACATGGAGCGAAGTGCTGCATCTTTATCAGTAACATTTCGTAAACCAAAGGCGATAGTAATGACATCGAAGGTATTACTTGGAAAAGGTAGGCATTCGGCATTGGCTTGTACATAGTTGATGTTGCCAATGACACCTTCATCAGTGAGGCGATCGCGGCCGACATTAAGCATGCTGGCATTAATGTCAGCTAAGATAACTTGACCTGTACTTCCAACCAGCTTAGAAAACTTTAATGCGAGGTCGCCCGTACCACCGGCAATATCTAACACTTTTGCGCCTCGTCGTACCCCGCTAGTATGAATAGTGAAACGTTTCCACAAGCGATGAATACCCATCGACATTAAGTCATTCATTAAGTCATATTTACCCGCAACAGAATGAAATACGCCGGCAACATGTTTGACTTTATCCTCAGTCGGTACTTCTTGGTAACCGAAGTGAGTGGTTTTTTTTTGTTCCACAATCTTTAACCTTGTCGTTGATAACCTGCTTTTTCAAGCCGATTTAAGTAGTCTTGCCAGTGAATATTTTGATGTGTGGCTAGATCATACAAATAATCCCACGTAAATAAACCACTGTCATGACCATCATCAAAATAAATTTTAAGTGCATAGTTGCCGGTAGGTTCAAGTTGATTAATACCTACCTGCTCTTTATTCGTTTGTAATACCTCTTGACCTGCGCCATGGCCACGGACTTCTGCAGAAGGCGAATAAACCCGTAAATACTCTGCTGATAAATTGTACTTAACTTCATCATAGGTCAGTTCAAGCGATTTGGATTTAGTGTGTAATGTTATTCCGGATGGGAAGTTAGTATTTGCCATGATGATCCTTAAAGTATGTAACGAGACAAATCTTCATCTCGCACTAGCGCTGATAACTGACTGTCCACATAATCTGCATCTATGACTGCTTGCGTTTTTTCTTGGCTACCGGTGTTGTATGACAGCTCTTCTAAAAGTTTTTCAAGCATGGTGTGTAAACGTCGTGCGCCGATATTTTCTGTTTGCTCATTCACTTGCCATGCTAACTCAGCAATCCGTAATAGACCCTCTTGGGTGAAACTTATATGCGTTCCTTCGGTTGCCAACAAAGCGGTGTATTGCTCAGTCAGTGAAGCGTTTGGTTCGGTTAATATGCGAACAAATTCATCTGCACCTAGTGCTTGTAACTCGACCCGTATTGGTAATCGTCCTTGTAGTTCAGGAATTAAGTCCGAAGGTTTACTTAAATGGAAGGCGCCCGATGCAATAAATAGTATGTGATCAGTTTTAATGATGCCATATTTAGTTGAGACAGAACTGCCTTCAACGAGTGGCAGTAAATCGCGCTGTACGCCGGCACGAGAAACATCTGCACCATTACCACCTTCGCTACGATTAGTGATTTTATCAATTTCATCCAGAAACACGATGCCATCTTGTTCGACAGACTCAATGACTTTAGTCTTTAAGTCATCTTCGTTAACAAGTTTATACGCCTCTTGTTCTGCGAGTAATTTCATTGCATTAGCAACGGTTAGTTTGCGAGTAGTTTTGTTCGATGAGTTCATGTTTTTAAACAAATCTTGAAGTTGATTTGTCATTTCTTCCATGCCTGGTGGTGACATGATCTCAACACCTATCTTGGACGAGTCGAGTTCTAATTCTATTTCACGATTGTCCAGTTGCCCTTCACGTAACATTTTACGAAAGCGTTGGCGTGTGCTTGAACTAGAGTCCACTTCCGATTGTTGATCACGGGCAGGGCGAAGCAAAGCGTCCAAGATACGTTCTTCAGCAGCATCATCAGCTCGTAATTTAACGCCTTGACTTGCCTGTTCACGTAACATTTTCATGGCGATTTCAGCAAGATCTCGAATGATAGATTCAACATCGCGGCCAACATAACCCACTTCCGTAAATTTAGTGGCTTCGACTTTGATAAAAGGTGCATTAACTAAAGCAGCTAAACGACGAGCAATTTCAGTTTTTCCAACTCCGGTAGGTCCAATCATGAGGATGTTTTTTGGGGAAATTTCATGCTGTAGTTCGGCACTGAGTTGCTTACGGCGCCAACGATTACGTAAAGCGATAGCAACTGCTTTTTTAGCGGCTAGTTGGCCGATAATATGTTTATCGAGTTCTAAAACAATTTGTTGAGGTGTAAGTGCTTGCATATTGATGTTATGACCCGCTTTCTAAAACTTCTATAGTAAGGTTATGATTGGTGTAGATGCAAATATCGGCAGCAATGTGTAGGCCTTTTTCGACAATATCTCTTGCACTTAAATCCGTATTCTCCATTAGAGCAGTTGCCGCGGATTGAGCATAAGGGCCTCCTGAGCCGATTGCCATTAGCCCGTGTTCTGGTTCAATAACATCACCGTTACCGGAAATGATTAAGGATGTGTTTTCGTCAGCAACAGCAAGAAGAGCTTCAAGGCGACGCATGATACGGTCAGTTCGCCAATCTTTAGCTAACTCAAGTGCGCTGCGAGTTAGGTTACCTTGATGTTTTTCAAGTTTAGCCTCAAAACGTTCAAATAAGGTGAAAGCATCTGCTGTGCCCCCAGCAAATCCTGCGATTACTTTATCATTGTACAATCGTCTGACTTTGCGTGCGTTACCTTTCATAACAGTATTGCCCAAACTAACTTGACCATCACCACCGATAACAACTTGACCGTTTCGTCGGTAAGATAGGATGGTAGTACCACGGTACTGTTCCATAGCGAACTCCTAAAAACACATAAATATTAAGCGCAGATAGTATACTATGTGTTGATTATACGCACCGTCAATATCATTTAATGTGCCGATAGAAAGGGAATTGACAGGCATTGCAAGTATTAAGTGAACATAATAGTTGACATGCGCTGAGCTTTTACGCAGAATGCCGGTCTTTAATTGGAGGGGTTCCCGAGCGGCCAAAGGGATCAGACTGTAAATCTGACGGCTCAGCCTTCGGAGGTTCGAATCCTCCCCCCTCCACCAAGATTTATAGAAGTAGTTTAGCGA